>Ga0134123_10002613_pt1 | contig 11789 bp, 6 predicted proteins | sample KB303_FD_96460 | JGI IMG/M metagenome (GOLD analysis project Ga0134123, IMG submission 96460) | Terrestrial soil microbial communities without Nitrogen fertilizer from Kellogg Biological Station, Michigan, USA - KB3-0-3 | ecosystem: Environmental > Terrestrial > Soil > Unclassified ...
CAATCATCGCTCGCCTCGCCGCCGGCGTGGGTGGGTGCGCGATCAGTGCCCAATCATCGCTCGCCTCGCCGCCGGCGTGGGTGGTGCGCGCTCAGTGCCCAATCATCGCTCGCCTCGCCGCCGCCGTGGGTGGCGCGCATCAGTGCCCAATCATCCCGGCGTCCCCCGCCCGCTCCCCCCATTGGGGCCCCCGCCCGCCAACCAGCGCCGCAGGCTCGCCGACCTCCCCGCTCGTCCCGCACCCTCCCGACGACGGCCCGCCCGAGGCCTCGCCCCCGGAGCATGCGTCGGCCAACCCCGGCACGCGGGCGGCACGCGGGGAGGGCGGATCAGTGCCCTTTCGAGTTTGGGAACGTCGGTCCGGTAGCGGCCCCGTCGTCGTGAACGCCGGGTCGGCAGCGGTCCCGTGGGCCGCTGTCGTCGGAGTGTCGCCTTGAAAAGGCACTGATCCCCGGCCACGCCACCGGCCGCCGCAGCGGCGTGGAGCGAAGCAACTCTGGCGGGCGGGGGCCGAGAACTCGGGTGGGTCTGCCGTGCGCGCTCGCCGTCCTGTTCAGCTACGTCTGCCAGAGTCCCGTCGCTGGGGTGGGAAGCGGCATGGGGCAGGGCGGAAGCTGGTGCGGGGGCGGCGGACCCCGGCGCATCGGACGCGGCCGGCGCATGTCGCGCGGCACCCGGTTCTCGTGACGCTCCGGGCGCGGGCGGACGTCACCTACCTTCGGCTGGGCGACGCTTCTGCGGCGATGGAGCGGGCGCTGTCGCGGGCGAACAAGGACTGGTTCCGGATTGTGGCGTACTCGGTGCAGACGGATCACGTTCACCTCATCGTCGAGGCGGACAGCCGGCTGGCGCTGATCCGGGGCGTGCAGGGGCTGGCGGTTCGCTGTGCAAAGGCGGTGAATCGGGCGCTGGGGCGCAAGGGCGCGGTGTGGGATCACCGGTACCACGCGCGCCGCCTGAAGAGCCCGCGGGAGGTGAGGGCGGCATTCGTCTACGTCCTGCTCAACTTCCGCAAGCACCTGGGCGCGGCGCCGGGGATCGACCCGCGCAGCTCGGGGCCCTGGTTCGACGGCTGGAGCTGTCCGGCGAAGCCGCCGCCGGGCCCGCCGCCGGTCGCGCCAGCGCGCACCTGGCTGGCCCGCGTTGGGTGGCGCCGCGGGGGCGGACTCATCGATCCCGCCGAGTGGCCACCGCTCCGTCGGTAGTGGGATCGGCGCGGGCCGGGGCGGCTTGCGGGCGCGTCCGCGGGACGGTCGCCGCGGGCTGACCTCAGCGCGGCGGCGCGTGGCCGCTCGCCGCGGGCGCGCAGTTGGCGAAGGCCGCGCCGGCAGGGCGGCTTGCGGTTGAAAGGGCACTGATCCCCGGGAGCGAGGCGGACTCGATTGGGCAGTGATCCCAGGGCCAGAGGCGCACTCGATTGGGCACTGATCCCCGCCCCGGAGCCGCCCCGAGGTGGGGAGCCCGGGGCTCCGTCGCGCGAATCGTTGCCGTCCACGACGCAGCGATGGACCGCCAGCTGGCCAGAGGGGGGCGACGCCTGCCTCGGCTCTTCGATCGCACGAGCGTCGTCGGAGGGTGCGGGATCCCGGCCGGCGGCGCGGGCCGACGGTGCGTCAAATCCTGCAGGGGGGGCGGGGCGGAGCGCCCCCGGGGGTTGTCTCCGATCCTGTGGGTGGAACGGCACGGCGTTCCGGGCTAGATATTGGGGTCGTGTTCAACCTCGGGATGTCCGAAATCGTCGTCATCCTGGTCGTCGCGCTCGTGTTTCTGGGGCCGAAGAAGCTCCCCGAGCTGGCGTCCGGGATTGGCAAGATGATTCGAGAGCTGCGCAAGGCCACCTCCGATATCAAGAACGAGATCGAGCTGGACGAGACCATCCGCAAGCCGGTGGAGGAGCTGCGCGAGGCGATGACCCTTCACCCCGAGGAGCTCAAGCGCCGCGATCTGGAGCGGGCGGCGCGCGAGGCGCGGGAGAAGGCGGAGCGCGAGGAGGAGGAGAAGCGCAAGGCGGCCGAGGCCGCGGCGGCCAAGGTGCCCGAGGCGGCCACGCCGTCGTCGCCGGCGGCCACGCCGTCGTCGCCCTCGCTGCCTGCCACGCCGTCGTCGCTCTCGCTGCCGGTGGCCAGCAACGGAGACAAGACCATCGCCATGCCGCCGCCCAGCTTCGCCAACGGCGGCACGCCGGTCGGAGGGATCCCGGTGGCCAAGGCGCCGCCGGGGACGGTGGCGCGACCCACCCTCGTGGGGGTGCCGCCCAGCCCGGCGGTTCCCCGTCCGGCGCCGCCGCCGGTTCCACCGGGCGCCGCCAAGCTGCCCGCGCCCGGTGGTGCGGCGCGACCCGTGCCTTCCCCTCCGGTGAAGAAGGATTGACCCGGTGAGCTCACTGCCCCCGCAGAACAAGGACGACAGCTCCGCCCTGGCCACGGCCGAGGCGCTCCCCTCGGAGCCGGTGCTCGCCGATCACGAAGAGGACAACCTCGCGGCCGACTCCGAGCCGGTCGATCCCGAGGAGGCGGCGCTCAACGAGCACCGCATGACGCTGCTCGAGCACCTGTCCGAGCTGCGGGTGCGCCTGCGCAACGCCGCCATCGCCTTCCTGGTGGCGATGCTCGCCTCCTTCTACTTCGTGGCGAAGTTCTTCGAGGTTTTGACCCTGCCGGTGCGCAAGGGCCTGGTCAAGGCCGGCTTCGCCCCCGAGTTCCACGTCATGAAGGTGACGGAGGTGTTCTGGGTGTACATGAAGCTGGCCATCATCGCCGGCCTGCTCATCGCCAGCCCCTTCGTCTTCTGGGAGCTGTGGAAGTTCGTGGCCCCGGGCCTGTACAAGAAGGAGAAGAAGCTGGCCGGCGTGGTCACCTTCTCCACCGCCGGCTGCTTCATCACTGGCACGCTGTTCGGCTACTTCGTGCTCTGTGAGCCGGCGGCCTACTACATGATGTCGCTGCTCCACGACGAGAAGCTCAAGCAGGCGGCGGCGGCAGCGGGGGGCGACCCGCTCAAGATGATCCTCAAGCCCGTCCTGATGATGGACGAGGTGGCCGACTTCCTGATGATGACCCTGGCCGGCTGTGGAGCGGCCTTCGAGCTGCCGGTGATCGTGGCGGTGCTGGGCGCGCTCGGCATCGTCTCGACCAAGGCGCTGTGGAAGTTCAACAAGTACGCGCTGGTGCTGGCCACCGTGCTGGGCGCCGTGCTCACCCCCAGCACCGATCCCTTCACCCAGATGCTGCTGGCCGTGCCCCTCTTCCTGCTCTACGAGATCTCGATCCTGGTGGTGTGGGTGATCGAGCGCGCCCGTAAGCGCAAGGAAGCCGAGCTGGACGACCAGTACCGGTAGATTTCCCGCGAACGGCCCGCCGTCCCCGTTGTCGGAAGGGGAGGTATCATGAGCGGGCCATGAAGGAAGTGAAGCCTCGGTCGAAGCGGCTGCTCTTCCTGGCAGCCGGAGTGTTGTTGCTGGCGGGGTTCCTGGTCTCGCGCTTCGTCTGCGTGGGCGCGTGGATCCGCTACGGGGTGGTGGTGCCCACCTGCCCCGACGGGCGGCTGCGGCAGACGCTGGCGGTCGACTGCCGGAACCTGCGCCGGGGGGCCGAGGGGACCGCGCGGGTGGAGGCGTTCGCCCGCTACACCACCGCCTCGCCCGACGAGGAGAAGCTCACCACCCTGCGCCGCTACGAAGCGAGCCTGGCGCTGGTCAAGGAGAAGGGCGAGGAGATCCCGCTGCCCCCGGTGCGCGGCTGGCAGACGGCCAACGACGCCCGCACGGGCGCCATCGTGCTGCCCAGGGATCTGCCCGACGGCGACTACAGGCTGCGAGCGCGGGTGCGCTCGCCGCTGGGTGAGGATCAGCTCGACGTGCCGCTGGCGGTGTACGCGCCGGCGCGCATCCACGTCATCACCGACCGGCCCCTTTACGAGCCCGGCAACACCGTGCAGTTCCGCGCGGTGGTGCTGCGGGCCAGCGACCTGGCGCCGGTGGACGGCCGGCCGGGCCGGTGGATCGTGCGCGATCCCGAGGGGACCACCGTGCTCGAGGAGAAGGCGCCCGCCGGTCTCTTCGGGGTGGTCTCGGGCAGCTTCCCGCTCGACGGGGCCGCGCCTCCCGGCGAGTGGAAGGTGAGCTGGAGCTCGGGCGGCGCCGACGACACCGTCGCCTTCCGGGTCGAACCCTTCACCCTGCCGCGCTTCCACGTCGAGGCCGCGCCCGCCAAGCCCTTCTACCGCGCGGGCGATCACCCGGTGGTGAAGGGGAAGGTGCTCTACACCTCGGGGGCGCCGGTGCGAGGGGCGGCGCTGGAGATCGACTGGAGCGTCTCCGACGGGGAATGGCCGCCCCCGCCCGACTGGGAGCAGGGCGGCCTGCCCAAGCGGGCCAGCACCGACGCCAGCGGCGCGTTCGCGCTGACCCTGCCGGTGGTGCCGAAGGATCTGCGCGGCCGGGTGACGCTGTCGGCGCGGCTGGCGGCCACCGACGCCGCCGGGGATCGGGTGGGCGGCGGGGTCAGCGTGCTCCTCTCCGAGCACGCCCTGCAGCTCTCGGCCGTGACCGAGCTCGAGCAGGGCCTGGTCGAGGGCTTCAACAACCGCGTCTACCTGCGGGCCACCAGCGCCGCGGGCGCGGTGCTGGCCGACACCGAGCTGGTGGTGAAGCGGGCCTGGGAGCCGAACGATCCCGGCGTCACCGCCGTCACCGACGAGGATGGCGTGGCGGCGCTGCAGCTCGATCCGGGCCCGCCCGTCAACGTGGTGGTGCCCGCCATGCCGGTGCGCCCCGAGCCACGTCCGCCGGCGGTGACCCGCGGCAACGCCCGCGAGCTGCTCACCGGCGGCGCGCCGCCGCTGGCCGATCAGCTGGCCCTCGATCGCCTGAACGGGGCGCTCGGCCCCTGCGGGCGCTTCGTGGCCGACGAGTCGGAGAGCGCCACCGTGGGGCTGCGGGTGAACGCCGCCGGCGCCGTGGTGGCGACGGCCAGCGACGGGCGCGCCTTGCCCGCCTGTCTGGCGGCGGCCCTGCGCGGGCGCAAGCTCTCGCCGGGGCACGAGCGGGTCTACCAGATCGAGTACACGCTCACCTCCGATCTCCCCAAGCTGGAGGTGGGGGTGAACGGCGCGCCCCGCCCGCTGGCCGGGCTGGAGGCCGCGCTCAGGGCCCAGGCCCTCGACGCGCGCACCTGCCTGCCCCGCAAGAGCAAGAGCGGCCCGCTGCCGCACGTGCTGCTGTGGAGCGCGCGGCCTGCGCAGAAGAGCCTCTCGTTCTCGTGGGCGCCCGATCCGGAGAAGTCCGAGGAGCCGGTGCCGGCTGCGGTGGCCGCCTGCATCGAGCGCAAGGTGAGGCCGCCCGCCTGGGCCTCCCTCCAGCGCAGCGAGAGCCGCGAGGAGCGCGACGCCGAGGGCGAGCTTCTGGGTATGGCCCGCTTCAGCGTCCAGTCGCTCGACGAGGAGGAGGAGGGCAGCGCCGAGGCCACCACCCTGCTCGGCTACGAGCTGTCGGTGACGGCCCGCGCGCGCGGCAAGAAGGAGGAGCTGGGGTCGTCGCCGTTGATCCTGCGGCCGGGGCAGGTGCCGCCCATCCGGCTGCGCGCCTCGCCGGTGCTGGCCCAGCCAGGCGGCGAGATCGAGGTGGCGATCGTGCGCGGGCCCAGCTTCACCGGCGCCCTGCCCAAGACCCTGGTGATGACCCACCTCCATGGATCGCTCGAGGCCAAGGTCGACGAGGAGTCGCGCACCGCCCGCTTCAAGCTGCCCGCCGACGCCAAGGGCTGGTTCGAGGTGAAGTGGGCGAGCGGCAGGGCGCTGGTCTACGTGCGGCCTCCCTCGGAGCTGGCGGTCTCGATCCGGCCGGGGGCCGAGCGCTACGCCCCCGGCAAGATGGCCGAGCTCACCATCCGCACCACCGCCGGCAAGCGCGGCACCTCGGCGGCGGTGGGCCTGTTCGGCGTCGACGCCAGCCTGGGCGATCTGGCGCCCTTGCCCGGCCCCAACGACATGGCCCGCATCCGCCCGCACGCGCAGATGGCCGCGCCCGCCTTCGAGGTGCTGGACGTGAGCGCGCTGGAGCTGGGCCGCCTGCGCGGGACCAACGCCGCCACCGCCACCGTGCTGCGGGTGACCGCGCTGCCCGAGGCGCCCGCCGTCGAGGGGGTCCTGTCGGCCAGCGCGCGGCCGCCCTTCGACGCGGTGGCGGCGCTGACCGACAGCTTCTACAACGTGCTCGGCGAGCTGCACGCGCGCGTGCGGCACTGGGAGGAGACGGCGCCCAAGGGACAGCAGATGAAGCCGGCCCAGATGGCCAAGCTGTGGACCGAGGCCGTCGACGCCTGCGAGAAGCGCAAGGAGCCGGTGGCCGACGCCTACGGCCGCCGCCTGCGCCTGTCGCGCCTGCCGGCCGATCTGCTGGCGCTGACCGATCCCCAGATGGTCGTCGTGAGCGGCACCCGCCGGCCCGAGGACGTGGAGAGCTGGAGCGCCTGGGTGCAAAGGGAGAAGCCATGAGCGGACGGGGTTGGTGTCTGGTGCTGCTGGCGATCGTCGCTTGCCGCTCGGAGCGGCGGCCCGTGCCGTCCGCCGCCGCCCCGGTCGAGCCGAAAGCTCCCGGCCACGCCGCCGAGGAGGCGCCCCCCGCGCCGGCGCGCACGGCCGCCGAGCGCCGGGCCCGCGCCCAGGAGGCGGTGAAGAACACCGGCATCCTCAAGCTCTTGGGAGCCAAGGGTGACTCCCAGGGCGTGCTGGGCATCGTCGGCAACGAGAGCGGCGCGGATCAGGCGATGGGCCTGGGCGGTCTAAGCACCATCGGCCGGGGCGGGGGCGGCAGCGCCAGCGGCAGCCTCGGCGGCCTGGTCGGGGGCGAGGAGGCAGAGATCGAGGAGCCCGCGGCGCCGACCCGGGCCTGGTTCCCCGAGACCTTCCTCTTCGCGCCGCTCGTCGTCACCAACAGCGACGGCGTGGCCACGCATCAGGTGCGCGTGCCGGATCGCCTCACCAGCTGGCGGGTGCTGGCGCTGGCCCACTCGCGGGCGGGCGCCCAGGCGGGCGCCGAGACAACCTTCCGCGGCACCCTGCCCACCTACGTCGATCCGGTGGTGCCGGCCTTCCTGATGACCGGTGACGAGGTGTCATTGCCGATCCAGATCGTAAACACCACCGACGAGGCGGTGACGGGGACGCTGCGCCTGGAGGTGAACGGCGCGACGCTGGCGCGGCCGCCGCGGCCGGTGCGGGTGGCGGGGCAGGGGAGCGTGGTGGCCTACGCCGGGCTGCGCGCGGGGCGCCCGGGCACGGTCACCTTGCAGGTGGGCCTGGGCGGCAAGGACGCGATCGAGCGCAGCTTCCCGGTGCGGCCGAGCGGCCGGCCGGTGACGGAGAGCCGCAACGGCACGCTGGCGGCGCCGCGCACGCTGGAGCTCGCCTTGCCCGACGACGCCGACCCGGAGAGCGCCAGCGCGCGCCTGCAGGTCTTCCCCGGGGCGCTGGCGGTGCTGCGCTCGGAGCTGGGCGCGGCGGTCGGGCGAGAGGAGGCGGGCAGCGACGCCTACGCGCTCCTGCTCGCCGGGCGGGGAGAGCAGCTCCTGCGCTCGCTGGGGGGAGAGCCGGAGCCGGCGGCCCTGCGCACGCTGGGCATCCTGGCCGCGCAGCGGGCGGTGCGGGCGGTGCGGGCCCCCGAGGTGACGGTGGCGGCCCTCTTCACCGAGCCGGCCCTGGCCAACGCCGGCAACCCCCTGCTCGAGCGGATGGGCGAGCGCCTGGCCGCCACCGTGGCCGGCGCCCAGCGGCCCGACGGGACCTTCGCCGGCGGCGACGGGTGGAAGCTGCAGCGGCTCTTGGTCACCACCGCCGACTGCGTGCGGGCGGTGCGCGCGGCCGCGGGAACGCCGGCGGCGCGGCAGCGGGCCACCCGGGTGACCTTGCGGGCGCGCGCCGCCTTCGAGCGGAACCTGGCGCGCGTCGAGGATCCCTTCACCGCGGCGGCGGTGCTGGCCAGCGGTGCGGTCGACGGGCAGCTGCGGGACCAGCTGCGCGAGCGGGTGCGCAAGGCGCTGCGCCAGGATCCCGATGGGGCGCGGACGCTTCCCGTGGGCAAGGGGATCGAGCGCGCCGACGGCGCCGCCCCGACCGAGATCGAGGCCACCTCGCTGGCGGTGCTGGGCCTGCGCGACGATCCGGCGGCGCGGGCCCTGCTGCCCGATCTGGGGGCGCGCCTGCTCGCCTCCTACGATCCGGCCCGCGGCTTCGGCGACGGCCGCACCAACCTGGCGGCGCTGACCGCGGTGCTGGCGCTGTTCGCCGATCCGCTGCCCAAGAAGGTCACGGTCCGCTTCAGCCAGGATGGGCAGGTGCTGGGCGAGCGGGTGCTGGAAGGGGCCCGCCTGCGCGAGGTGCTGGTGCTGGACGTGCCGCTGCCGGGGGCCCGCGGCAAGCACCGCTACGAGATCCGCGCCGAGCCGGCCGTGCCCGGGCTGGGCTACGCGCTGGCCTGGAAGGTCCACGTCCCCTGGCGCAACGAGCCGGCCCAGGGCCTGGAGCTGGCCATCGAGGCGCCGCGGGACCTGCAGGTGGGGCGGCCCGCCGACATCAAGATCCGGGCCGCCGCGCCGGCCGGCGTCGCCTTCACCGTCCGCCAGGCGCTGCCGGCGGGCGTACAGAGCGACGCCGCCAGCCTCGAGGCGCTGGTCGCGGCCGACACCATCGAGTCCTATCACCGCGAGGACGGGGCCATCACCCTCGAGGTGGGCGCGCTCGACGCCGGCGAGAGCTTCTCGGCGCACTACCGGGTGATCCCGACCCTGGCCGGGAAGCTCGGGGCCGGTGCCTCGAGCATCACCGCCGAAGGCTCGCATCACGACCTGGCGCCGGTCCGCTGGATCATTCGTTGATTCAGCTCTGACGCGGCTCTGCCGATGACGGGCGTGTGCGCACGCCCCTCGGCGCAGTGATGGTGTTGGCCGTGCTGGTCGGGGCCCCCGCCTGCAAGAAGACCCACGACCAGGGCCTGGGCTCGGGCAACGAGGCCGGCGCTCCGCCCGGTCCCGCCGATGGCGGCGAGTCCGCGGACGCCCCCCCGCCGCTCATGGGCTGCGACGGAGCCGCCTGCAAGCACCTGCCGCTGGGGGCCGCCTGCACCACGGGCACCGACTGCGACAGCGGCTCGTGCGCCGACGGGGTCTGCTGCAACCTCGGCTGCGCCGGCACCTGCGTCAGCTGCAACCAGCCGGGCAGCGCCGGCCAGTGCCTGCCGGTCGCCGCCGGCACCTCCGACCCGCGCGGCATCTGCAAGGACGAGGGCGCCGCCAGCTGCGGCCTGACCGGCAGCTGCAACGGTCAGGGCGGCTGCGCCCGCTACGCAGCCGGCAGCGTGTGCAAGCCCTCGTCGTGCGCGGGCGGCAGCATGATCCCCGCCGGCACCTGTGACGGCCGCGGCACCTGCCTCGAGGGCCCGGCCATCGCCTGCGATCCCTTCATGTGCGGCGGCACGGCCTGCCTGGACACGTGCACCTCCGACGCCGACTGCGTGACGCCCGCCACCTGCGCGGCGGGCAGCTGCGGCAAGCGCGGGCTGGGCCAGGCCTGCCAGAGCGCCGAGCAGTGCAAGTCCGGCTTCTGCGCCGACGGCGTCTGCTGCAGCGAGGCCTGCACCGGCAAGTGCCGCTTCTGCGCGCTCTCGGTGGCCCTCGGTCGCTGCGTCGACGTCCCCGCCGACGCCCCCGATCCGCGCGCCGCGCGCGGGGTGACCGATCCAGCGCTCGTCTGCGCGGCGCAGGCCCCGGACTCGTGCGGGACCAATGGCCTGTGCGACGGCAGCGGCGGCTGCCAGCGCTTCCCCCAGGGGATGACCTGCAAGGCGGGACAGACCTGCGACGTCGCCAGCAACATCTATACGGGCGCCTTCACCTGCGACGGCCAGGGGCAGTGCGCTCCGCCGGCGGGGCAATCGTGCGCGCCCTTCAAGTGCAGCGGCGCCCGCTGCGCCACCTCGTGCAGCAGCGACGCCGACTGCGCCGCCGGGGCCAGCTGCCAGAACGGCTCGTGCGGAAAGAAGCCGGCCGGGCAGCTGTGCGCGCTGGCTGGCGAGTGCGCGAGCGGGCAGTGCCAGCAAGGGGTCTGCTGCTCGACCGCCTGCGCGGGCGCGTGCATGTCGTGCGCGCTGCCGGGCTCGACGGGCGTGTGCGTGGCGGTGCCGGCGGGCGGGGCCGATCCCTCGGGCAGCTGCAAGGACCAGGGCGCCGCGAGCTGCGGCAACGACGGCGCCTGCAACGGCTCGGGCGCCTGCCGCAAGTACGCCGCCGGGACCGTCTGCGCCGCTGCCACCTGCACCGGCGGCAACGCCACCGCCTCCTCCGCCTGCGACGGCAAGGGGGCCTGCCTGGCCGGTGCCTCGCGCTCCTGCGCTCCCTACGTGTGCAACCCCACCGCCCACGACTGCTACAACTCGTGCTCGGACGTCAGCCAGTGCCTGACCGGCAACCAGTGCCTGATGAACCAGTGCGGGAAGAAGGCGGCGGGGGCGCCCTGCACCCAGGCCTCCGAGTGCATGAGCAACGTCTGCGCCGACGGCGTCTGCTGCAACCGCGCCTGCGGCGTCTGCGAGAGCTGCGCCCTCTCCGGCTCGGCCGGCACCTGCACCCCGGTGGCGGCCGGCCAGTCCGATCCCGACGGCAGCTGCGCGCCCGTGTGCGGCGCCGACGGGCTCTCGCTGCAGGATCGCAAGTGCGACGGCGCGGCCGCCTGCCAGCCCATGGGCACCCCCACCTCGTGCGGCGCCTACGCCTGCCGGCAGGGGCACTGCCTCACCAGCTGCGCCGGCAACGGCGACTGCGCCACCCCCAACACCTGCGCCGCGATGACCTGCACCGCGCCCACGAAGAAGGCCAACGGCGCCGCCTGCCTGGCCGGCGGTGATTGCCAGTCGGGCAACTGCGTGGACAAGACCTGCTGCTCGACGGTCTCCTGCGGCACCTGTCAGACCTGCGCCAACGCCGCCGGCACCTGCATGCCCGCAGCCCCCAACAGCGCCTGCGGCCCCTCGAGCTGCACGCCCGACAACAAGTCGACCATCACCCCCAGCTGCACGGTGGCCGGGCTCTGCCTCCCCAGCGCGCCGGTCTCCTGCGGCAACTACGTCTGCGCCAGCGGCGCCTGCAAGACCTCCTGCGCGAGCGACGCCGACTGCGTGGTGGGCCGCTGCCGCGGCTTCAAGTGCCGCTAGTCGGACGCGAGCGAAACCGTCACGCGTTCCCAGCCGATCGAGCGGCACGCACCTTGTATCCCCAGGTGGGACCGTTCGTATGAGCACGACGGCGGCTCGTGGCCGTCGGAAAAACGGGGGGAGTTGTCACCGGAGCTGGGGGGGCTGTCACCACCACCGGAGGGATTCATGCTCACGCGCGTCTCGTCGCTCGCTCTCTGTCTGGTCGTCTTCTCTGCCTGCGAGCCGGAGGCTCCGGACGGGTTCGACGTGGTCGACGAGGCCATCACCACGGGCAGCGTCTACGTGGTCAAGGCGGTCCACTCCGGCAAGTGCATGGACATCACCGGCAACAGCACCGTCTCGGGTGCGGCCGTCGAGCAGTGGGACTGCAACGGGCAGAAGAACCAGCAGTTCAAGTTCATCGACGTGGGCAGCGGCTGGTGGGAGGTGCGGCCCCAGAACAGCGGCACCCAGTGCGTGGACGTCTACCAGGCCAGCCTGGTCAACGGCGGCGTCATCGACCAGTGGAGCTGCAACACCCACTCGAGCCAGCACTGGAAGCTCGTCAGCCTGGGCAGCGGCAAGTACCAGCTGCAGGCCCAGAACA
>Ga0134123_10002615_pt1 | contig 11785 bp, 10 predicted proteins | sample KB303_FD_96460 | JGI IMG/M metagenome (GOLD analysis project Ga0134123, IMG submission 96460) | Terrestrial soil microbial communities without Nitrogen fertilizer from Kellogg Biological Station, Michigan, USA - KB3-0-3 | ecosystem: Environmental > Terrestrial > Soil > Unclassified ...
ACGCGTATGCAGTCGACGATGTCATTTGCCTGCACGGCAATCTTCACAACGCGCGCGGGCGTTTGGGCCAACTGGTCGTAAATCAAGCCGAGATCTGGAACGCCGGAAAAGTCGTGATGAGAAACAATCGTGCGCGACCAATCAGGTGAAACGTCAGCGACCAGATCCGTTTCTACATCCCACCACACGTCTTCACCACGTAACGCCTGGGTGGTCCAAAACTGTCGGCGTTCTTCGCGGCTTAACTCGCGGTAGCCTCCTTCTTCTGCCGGACGAAAGGTGAGAATTATTGGTCGAGGGAAATTCGTTACGTGGGAAACCGCTCTTGATAAGTCGTGGGGATCAATACAATCGAGGCGTAATTCAACGATGTCAGCCAGTTCGACCGCACGCTCACAAGCGCTCTCGAATGCGCTGAAATTCTTCTCGCATACCGGAACGCAGACACGCGTTGTCCTACTTGCGCTCGTTTGCATCCAGGTGACGCGTTGGCGCTTCAACTCCGAGATGACGCGTTGTTCCCTCCGTCACGCTCGGCACCGGCGCCATGAGTTGATCGGTGTTTGGTGCGCGCTCCGGAAACGATCTCGAGACCGGTGGCGCTTGCAGCGACTCTCGCCTCTCTTTTTCTCTGAGGCGCATGAACTGCCCCACTCCAACGCCCATTAGCGAGAACGCAGGTATCAGCATCCAGAACCACCAGCCGTTTCCCACTCCCGATCTCGAAAGCGCGATAGAAATGATCAGAAACGCCATTCCGAGAAACATCTTCTTGACTGCCTGGTCCAGCGTCAGTTCACCCCTGCCGTGTCTGCGCCTGTATCGATCCGCAATTTCTTCAGCTCTCGTGGGCAGCTGTCCCGTCAACGCTTGTGGCACCAGGCTGATATTCGCTCCGCAGCCGCGACAAAAACTACCGCCGTCAGGATTCGGTGTTGCGCACTTAGGACAGAACATTTATCTTTCGCCTCTCGGGTTTAAACCACCCTCCAGCATGCGCTGGCGCCTCGCTTCGTAAAGAAGCACTCCGGCCGCAACCGAAACATTCAACGATTCCAAACGACCGGTGACAGGTATACGCACCAGCGTGTCGCAGTGTTCTCGCACCAGCCGGTGAAGACCGTGCCCTTCGCTGCCGAGAAAAATCGCTGCCGGCAATTTCCAATCCCATTCCCAGTACAACTGTTTCGCTTCGGCAGCAGCTCCGACGACCCAGATGTTACGTTCTTTCAACTGCTCTATCAATCGCACGAGATTCGTTACACGCGCCACTGGAACATACTCGAGCGCGCCCGCCGCGACCTTGGCAACGACGCTCGTGAGCCCCACTGCCCGGCGCTCCGCGATGAAGACTCCATGAGCTCCAGCACACTCAGCCGTACGCACGATCGATCCCATGTTACGCGGATCCTCGATACCGTCGAGCCCCAACGCCAGCGGCGGATCGCTGCCGCCAATCTTCGCTTCGAGCGTTGCCAACAATTCATCAGCATCCGTGTATCGGGCGGCAGCAATGCGCGCTACAACTCCCTGGTGCCGCGCGTCGCCAAGCGAGCGATCCAGATCGAGACGAGGCACACGATGAACAGGAACGCCTTTCTCGCGCGCCAGCTCGAGCAGACTTTTCAGACGATCTGGACGAGCGCTTTCGAGAATCGCGATCGTCTCGATCGGTCGTTTACCCGCACGCAACGCTTCGAGCACGGCATTCACACCGTAAACAAAATCTGAAGTAGGTCTATGTGATGGCATGCTTGAAGAAAGTATTTCGCGCGAAGGCGCAAAGACCGCAAAGGAATTTATGTTTCTTCCGTTGCACCTTTGCGTCTTTGCGCGAGGTAATTCTGGAGACGCGAGTAGCGCGTGAACTGGCTCTCGTTACTTCTCGTCGTAGCCATTCCGACACTGAGCTTTCCTGGTCCCTCGCGACGCCAACCACTCGATTGAACGTCCGGTTGCGTGGTCCATGCAAGCTCCAAAACGTTTCGCAATCGCTGATACGAGTCGTCGATGTTAGCATTCACTGCTCTTGCGGTGAGCAGTCGTTGCAGCCTGCCGATGTTTTCATTTGCGACGAGCGCCTTCTCTCTTCCGAGACATGAAAAGTCAAAACCATTCGCACTCACCCGCCACGTGAACGAATGCCCCGCTGCGTAAAAATCGATTACGGCTTCATCTCTAAAAAACTCGCTCGTATCGAGAATTTCTTTCTCGGGCTTTCGAGTCATACGTTCCGTAATCTCCAACCGCTTTTCGACTAGTCGGGCCGAAAGAATCAAAACAATGTCGGTCCAGTGAATGCGAGTTTCTTCTGCCACGCCGGCCAGTTGAAGCGTCAGATTCGAATCGTCGAAAACCATCGATTTCACGCGCTTCACGTCCGTGTCAGTGACACCAAGCTCGCGATCGCTAACAGTCAAAGACTTCAACCCGAGATCTTGCAAACGATGAAATACGAGCTCTGCCTCTTCACGACTCGCAGTGCGCGCCACGGGCAGAGCAACTCCCTGGGCCAGTATTTGCTGAAGGTTTTCCGCGCTGAATTTTAGAAGCAACGCTGCCTCGGCGATCACTTCCTCCGTGGGCGCTTGATCCTGTGGCAGCAGGATGTTGTTATAACCGAGCTGATGTTTCTCCGGCTGACGAAGCACAGGCTTCCGCAATCGTGCGGCCGCTTCCGTCATTGGCAACGGTGCGACGCAGTACAAACAAGTCACGCGCGTCGGAGGATTTGCTCTCAGGCACGCCTCGCAGCGAATCATTTGTTCTGCTGAAAAACCCTGTGGCTCGGAGGGTTCGACTGGTCCAAGGAAGGGAATGTTTTCGTTATCTTTAGGCAACAGCTCCTCCAAGTATTTGAATTATACGACGGACCGGTAAGATTTGAGGCCCAAGATCAATTTGATAGATACGCCGAAGGCGTTGGCTAATTTCAGCCCAGGGTTGGAACGCAGCGACAACCCTGGGGTGTAGTGAAAATATATGATTCAACCCCGAAGGGGTTAACATCTCTCGTGGATAACGCCTTCAGCGTTAATTTTGCTTTTTGATTTAGTCCCAGGGTTGACGCTACGCTCCAACCCTGGGCTGAAATTTGCAAACGCCTTCGGCGTAATCAATTCGGACTAATGATGTGTGCTGATTCAAACATCAGAAAGTATTCCGTGATTGCTCTAAGCGTCTTGATGGCGCTCACGACTCTGGGCTGCGCTGCGTTCCAACCGACGGACGCGAGTGGCCCTCGGTCCAATGCTCCGCCATATCCCATCGCGTTGGCGGATTCTGGAGCCAGACTCGAAGAAGCGTCGCTCGCGTGGTACCAGTTGTCCCAACGCTACGGAATCCCAGGTAAGACTGAAGCCAACCTGCATCCGTACACCGCGACACTCGCGAGCTTGCCGCCAAATCTCGCAGCGCCGATCTATCTTCCGAAAGTAGGTTCACAAACAAATCCTACTGAAGAAGACACGCGGGAATCGCTGCGTAGATTCATCAACGAGTGGAAACCACTGATCGGAGCTGAGCCAAACGAATTGTCCCTGGTCGAAAGGACTGACGAGCCATCGGGCGTCAAAGTCGCTCGTTACGAACAGCGTCCGTTCAGGTACCCACTGCGCGGCGAGTTTGGAAACCTGACGATTCGCTTCCGCCCCGATGGACAACTGGTCGGATTTTCAAGCAACTGTATCCCACATGCGGACCAGTTCCAGCCGATGCTCACAGCCCTAACGCCCAAGCTGACGGCAGATCAGGCTGTGAATCGCATCAAGACGCAAACGATTACGATTACGGATGTAAACAATCGCCAACAAACGATTTCATTGCCCCCAAATGCAGCCGTTGAGGCCCGGGAATTGGTGGTTTACGCCCGGCCCGCAAAGGACCCGCCCGCGGGATTGGAATTGCGGCTGGCGTGGGAAATAGACGTCAATAACGGACCTATAAAGAAGCTCTATCTGGACGCCGTTTCAGAGGAAATAATTGCAACATCATGATTACACCAAACCACGCTCCCAACTTGACCAGAACAGAGCAAAGCAGCATCCTAGTTTCAAATCCAGGAGGGTATTTTTCGGAGTCAGTTTATGCACAATTTCGATCCTACGAACAATGTTTCATGGCAACTAGGTCATCGGGGAAGGGTCGCAGTTTTTATCGACGGTAATAATCTTTTCCATGCAGCGCGGTTCCACAACATCGACATCGACTACAACAAACTTCTGCGTGTGTTGTTGGGCGATGGCCGGCTGCTGAGGGCCTTCTTCTACACAGGCGTCGACATCGGCGCTGAACGGCAACAAGGTTTTCTGCTCTGGATGAGACGAAACGGTTTTCGCGTAGTCCAGAAAGAGTTGAAGACTTTTTACGACGGCACCCGGAAAGCAAACCTCGACGTCGAGATCGCGGTTGATATGTTGTCGCTCGCCGGCCGCTACGACACTGCAGTGCTCGTCTCGGGCGATGAAGATTTTGTCTACGCAGTCAATGCTGTTGCTTACAAAGGATGCCGAGTTGAAATTGCTGGATTCAGATCGAACACAGCACCAAAACTGATCGACGTCTCTGATTACTTCATCGACCTCGGAGAGATCGCAGACAAAGTGCGCAAGGAGATCACTCACGGGACTCGTTACGACGAGCGCGATCTACACGAGCCGCTGCCGCCGCAATATCTTCACGATCAACTGGAGATGCAGAAGTCGCAGCCGGGCGCGTTTCAACCCACGATGCGCGTAATGATCCAGGCGGAGATTGAGGAGGAAGCTGCGGAGTTCGAAGCGGCCTCCGAGTTCATAAGGATCACAGACGAGCATTGATCCGTGAGCCATAATAGGTCCTATATGACTTATAGGACCTGTTATGGTAGCTTCACGTTCGCCATGAAAATCTTCACCGTCCAGGAAGCGAACGCTTTAATCCCTGACGTCCGAGTTATTCTGGGCAAGGTTCAGCGTGCGCACCGAAAACTGTCACGCTACCGCAACGATGTCAAAAAAGCCGCGGAAGGCGCCGAACAGGGTGGCGGCGGAATCGCCAGCGGCGTCGCGTATGCCTCCATCCTCACGGAATTGACACTTCAACTCGCAGAACTCGAAGGTCTCGGCGTTCAGCTCAAGGACTTTGAGCGCGGTCTGGTCGACTTTCCCTCTTTGCGAGAGGGGCGCGTCGTGTTGCTGTGCTGGCAACTTGGCGAGGGCGATGAATTGGAGTGGTGGCACGATGTCGACGCGGGTTTCGCCGGACGTACGCCTCTCTAAAAGCTTCGAGCTCACGAACCACAACCTCAACTGCTGCTTCATTTTCTCGTTGACCACTTAAAGTTGTTCCTGTAGTATGCGCGCGAATATGGACGCATTTCCAGACGCCTCAGTTCAGCACGCAGAAAAGAAATCCACGCTCATCGAGTTTCCCGGTGTTGCGCGGAATTCTCTGCCTGAGTGGCGGAAGGAACTGAGCGAAAGGGTTCGTGAAGTTCAGGAAAAGCGTGCTCGTGAAGCGGCGCACGAAGCGGCCGAGGCGGAACGCCGCCGGATGGAGGCCGCTCCACAACTCGAATTGTTGCCGCCCGCGCAAATGCCGCCCATCAATCCGCTGGTCGCTGCGGCGCTGAAAAGAATCGAACGAGCACACCAACCGGCGCCAACTCAAAATCAACCCGGCCCGACTACGGCAGCGGCGATCGCGTACGCGCCGGAACGAGAAGAAAACGACGTGAGCGAAACGGTTCCCCCGCACCCGCAACTCGCTTTTGAACCAGAAGTACCTGCTGAAGACGTTCCGATTGCGACTGAAAAGCCGCACCTCGCAGTTGTGCCAAACCACGAACCGGTGGTTGCGAAGGTCGAACCACGTAAAGTTCCGAAGCGCCTGATCGTCGAAAACGACCCATCGCTGAATTACTTGGATTCGATTTCGCGAACGCTGCGCGTCGACGAAATGTCAACGAAGCGTGCGTCAGTCATTCGTCGCGTGTGCTGTGCGCTGATCGATCTGGTGTTCTGTGTGTTGTTGAGCTCGCCGATCGCGCTTGCGATGCAGCTCACGGGTAGCAATTTGGAAGACACGCGTGTGATCGCTGTGCTGGCGGGCAGTGTGATTGCGGTGACGTTTATTTATCTCACACTTATGACAGCGTTGACTGGCCGGACATGGGCCATGCGGCTGCTGTCGTTGCGCGTGATCGACACTAAGACCGGATTGATTCCTACCGGCGGTCAATCAATCGGCCGCTCGATCTTCTACCTGATATCGCTTGCCACGGGCGTTGGGATCCTGTTTGCGTTGTTGAGCCGTGAAGGTCACACGGTCCACGATCGGTTCACTCGCACGGCAGTCATTACCACTTAGTACACAAAAGACACAAATCGCTTAAACTGTTTTTTGTGCCTCTTTGTGGCTATGCATAACGATTTGATCCATCGCGTCGTTAAGGAACTGCGTGCGACTCTTCTCCGGCGCTACTTCGGCAAGATATTTCAACTCACACCGCTGTCGTTTGCCTTCGATTTCGGGCTGCGCGGGGACTATCTCTTCATCAGCGTCGATCCATCGAACCCGCGTTTTTATTTAACAAAACGTCGCCTGAGAGACCTCGAGAAGCAATCGATTCCCCCTACTTCATTCGCCCAAACCATGCGCTCGAAACTCAGCGGCGCGCATCTCGTCCACATCTCCAAAGACCCGCTCGATCGCATCGTACGGCTGACTTTCCGCATCGACGAGCAACTTATTTTCAGACGACTTATCATTCAATTGACCGGTCGAACCGCGGACGTTTTTCTGCTCGACGAGTTGAATCGCGTCGAAGCCGTCTTGCGCGAACAGCGGCAAGAGCGGCTCGGGGAAATATATGAACCACCACCCCGGCCCACAAAAGAACCGCAAGAGACACTCACGATTGGGCCAGGTTCGCCATCCGCGCAACTCGACGCTTATTTTGCAGAGCTCGACGCCCAAAGACGTTTCCAATCGCTGGCTAAGGGCCTCCGGTCAAAACTGACGAAGTCGATTCGCCAGCAACGCACGTTAACAAAGCATCTCCAGGAAGATCTTGTTCGTCACGGCGATCCACAAGAACACAAAAGAATCGGAGATTTACTGTTGGCTAACATCGCAACGGCCGTACGCGATGGAAACAGAGTTCACCTCAACGACTACTACGCCGACGGTGCGCCGTCGATCGAAATCGACGTCGACGAGAATCGCTCGCTCCAGGACGAAGCCGCAGAACGCTTCCGCCAATACACAAAAGCAAAACGAGCCGCCGAAGAGATTGCAGCACGACTGAAGCAGATCCACCTCGACACAACACAGCTTGAAACACGTCTACAACAACTCGAGCAGATCGTTCAGTCACGCGACGAAGCCGCTCTTGAGAGTTTTGAAAAACCGCCTCCCGCCCCAAAGACGCCCGCGAAGAAATCTTCGAAGACACAAAAGCTCACGGGCGTCCGTCGTTATCTTTCGACGGACGGTTATGAGATCCTCGTCGGGCGTGCCGCGCGTGACAACGACAATCTGACGTTTCGAATAGCGCAGCCACACGATCTCTGGATGCACGCGGGCGATTATCCCGGCTCGCACGTCGTGGTGCGCAACCCAACGCGAAAAGAGATTCCGCACCGCACGATCATCGAAGCTGCGCAACTCGCCGGCCGCTTCAGCCAGGCGAGCGAAGACTCGAAGGTCGTCGTGCATTACACTGAACGAAAGTTTTTATCGAAACCGAAAGGCGCCGCGCCCGGACTGGTGCGACTCTCGCGCTTCCGCTCGATCACGGTCGAACCGAAGGAAAGTGTAAATCGATTATGAACTCGGAACAGTTATTCGCCGTTGCTCAAAACCTGATGCCTGGTGGTGTGAATTCGCCGGTGCGCGCGTTTCGCGGGGTAGGGGGAACACCGCGCTTCATCCGATCGGCACGCGGCGCCACGATCACCGATGTCGACGGCACAACTTACATCGACTACGTCGGCTCGTGGGGACCGATGATCCTGGGCCATGCAGATGAAGAGGTCGTCGCCGCGCTTCAGGAAGTCGCCGCGAAAGGCACGAGTTTTGGAGCGCCAACCGAGCTCGAAATCAATCTCGCGCAGGAAGTGATCGACGCGGTGCCGTCGATCGAGATGGTTCGCATGGTGAGCAGCGGAACTGAGGCGACGATGGCGGCGATCAGGCTCGCGCGCGGCGTGACAGGACGGACGAAGCTGGTGAAGTTTGAAGGCTGTTATCACGGACACGGCGATAGTTTGCTGGTGAAGGCCGGCTCGGGTGTCGCAACACTCGGACTGCCTGATAGTCCCGGCGTCCCAGCAGCACTCGCGGCAAAGACGATCACGGTTCCCTTCAACAACGCCGTCGCGCTCGAGCAGGCGTTCGCTGAACACGCGGACATTGCCGCTGTGATCATTGAACCTGTTGTCGGCAACATGGGCTGTGTTCCTCCGCGCGCGGGATATCTCGAAGCGGTGCGCAAACTGACTCGCGATCATGGAGCGCTGCTGATCTTCGACGAAGTGATGACGGGGTTCCGCGTTGCGCGTGGAGGCGCGCAGGAGCTTTACGGCATTAAACCTGACATCACGACGCTCGGAAAGATCATCGGCGGAGGTTTGCCGGTGGGCGCCTATGGCGGCAGCCGCGAAATGATGGACCACATCGCGCCAGTGGGCCCAATCTATCAAGCCGGAACGTTATCCGGAAATCCCCTTTCGATGACCGCTGGCCTCGTGACGCTGCGACGGCTACGCGACAAATCAGTTTATGAACGGCTTGAAACGTCGACACAAAAACTCTGTGAAGGATTAGCAGCAGCGGCGCGCGAAGCGGGTGTTACCACCTTCACGAACCGTGTGGGTTCGATGTGGACCAGCTTCTTTACCGTTGAGCCAGTGGTCGATTGGGATACTGCAAACAAATCTGACCGGCAACGCTACGGTAAGTTCTTTCACGCGATGCTGAACGAAGGCGTTTATCTCGCGCCATCACAGTTCGAAGCGGGATTTGTGAGCCTGGCCCACACGGACGAAATCATCGATAAGACAATCGTAGCCGCCAGGAACAGTTTTGTGCGTTTGTGAACTAGACGGGCAGGTCGATACTGAACTTTGATCCACTTCCGGGTTCGCTCGCGACGTTGATTCGCCCGCCGTGCTGCTCGACGATCTGCTTCACGATCGCCAACCCGAGGCCAGTCCCGCGTTTCTTCGTCGAAAAGAATGGTTCAAAAATCCGGTCGCGCGTCGCTTTATCCATGCCTTTTCCTTCATCCTGGATCGTAATGCGCGCGTACATCCGCGGCGGCTGCCCGTCGCCGTTCGACTCGGACGGCAGCAGTTCAGTCGAAATCTTGACCGCGGAATTCTCCTGGCTCGCATCGACGGCGTTCGCAATCACATTCACGAACACCTGCCGCAGTTGTAAGGGATCCCACTGGCCCACAATCGCCCTGCGCGCGAAACTCCGTTCGACAGTCGCATTCTTCTCTCGAATTCTCTCACTGACGAGATCGATGCTGCGTTCGAGCGATTCATGCAGATCGACAGTCGAACGTTCCAGCTCTTTCTGTCGTGAAAACTGTGTGACGTCGACGACGAGTTTATTCAGGTGACTGATGCCGCGTTCGACGAGCTCGATCGTGTTCAGCGCATCGGGATCATTCACGCTGTCGCGCAACATCGAGACGCCGAGACGAATACTGCCGAGTGGATTGCGAATCTCGTGCGCGACCTGCGTCGTCGCCTGACCAACTGCTGCCAGCGATTCGCTTCGGCGTAATGTGCGCTCAGATTCCGCAGCTTCCGTGGCATCGACGAGCGTCACGATCTGACCGCGATTACCGTCGATGGCGAGCGGTGATGAATAAACGTCGAACGATTTTTCTTCTTCGCCGACCCTCGCGATCATGCGACCGTGATACGTTGCCTTCGTGACGCGAATCGACGTCACTGTTTCCAGCATATACATCGCGTCATCCGACCCAAGTTTCTCGAGTACCGAAGCACCAATGCTCGCGTTTGGAAAAATCGTGAAGAAGGCGGCATTCGCACTGCGGATGCGATCGTCTTCATCGATCGCCGCGACGGCACTCACCATTCCTTCGAGTAATTGCGTCGTGAAAGTACGCTCACGTCGTGTTTCCAACACACTGCGCCGCATATCCCGAAAGTGTCGCTGCACTTGCCAAATTGTCCCGGTTGCGACTAAGGCGCCAACAAGAAGCGCAATCCAGATCCAGGTTCGAATTGTTTGCTTCGCAGTACTGTGAGCCGTGGCCATCTCATCCCCGACCGCCTGATACCTGGCCTCCATCTTGGGCAACACCTTATTGAAGCTTTCCTCGACTCTAGCAAACTGACCAAACCCTTTCTGATTAAACTCCCGTCGATCACGGGTCACTTCAATGTACGACTGAACATTCTGTGTGAGCTTATTCCAATCAACGTTATCTTGTTCGCCCGGTGGCGGCTCTCCCAGATCATCGAGTGCCGTCTTTGCTCTGTCCCTCGCCTGATCCAGTTTCACGTCAAACGGCGGCGTCAGTTCCTTTCGGGATTCGGCAGCGTCTCGGATACGCGCCTCGTTGTTCAGTTCCGTAAGCTTAAGTCGCAGGTTTAATAGACGACTTATTCGAGCAGAATATGCCTGCGTGCGCATGCGAGCATCGGATGCAACGTCATCCAGTTTGGTCGCACTGCGCAAACCCAGGGCCGCAATGACTGCGAGTAACAGCAGGAAACCGACAATCAAAGGCATGAGAGCCGGTGCAAATCCAGTAAGCCGCTCAGGCGACTTCGTCGAACGACGTCTTCTCCGGTAAACCACTCCTAATTCTTTTTGTGGCGGGCGTTTCATAATCCTTACGGCTTCGCGTCCATCCAATTGTCGCCCACACCAACGTCAGCTACAAGCGGTACGTCGAGTGAAACAGCAGTTTCCATCTCGTGCTTCAGTATCTTACTTACCTGATCCACTTCCTTCTCCGGCACTTCCACCAACAATTCATCGTGCACCTGCATCAGCAACCGCGACTCGAGCCGCGCGCGTTTGAACTCTTCATCAACCTTCAGCATCGCGATCTTCACGATGTCACTTGCCGTTCCCTGAATCGGCATGTTTATCGCCTCGCGCTCCGCCGCCTTGCGAATGTTCGCATTCCGATCCGCGATACCCACCAGCGGTCGAATACGTCCATAAATCGATCGCACATAACCATGCTCGCGCGCGCGGATCGGCACCTCTTCCATGTACCGCCGCACGCCCTTGTACGTGTTGTAGTAATCTTCGATGACTTTCTTCGCTTCCTGACGCGAGATTCCGACGCGCTGCGACAATCCCCACGGCTCGATCGCATAAGCAATCGCAAAATTGACGATCTTCGCAAACCTTCGCGCTTCTCTCAGCTCTTCATCGGTTTTTGCGCCGAACACAAGCCGCGCCGTGCGCGCGTGAATATCTTCGCCCTTCTGAAATGCTTCGAGCATCACGGGATCCTGAGTGATGTGGGCCAATAGTCGCAACTCGAGTTGCGAGTAGTCAGCGGAAATGATCTTGTGTCCTTTCTCTGCGACGAAAGCACGACGTATGCGACGCCCCATCTCGCTGCGAATCGGAATGTTCTGCAGATTCGGATCGCTCGAAGAGAGTCGTCCTGTCGCGGCGTCGGTCTGATTGAGCTGGCAATGAATTCGTCCATCGGTTGCGATCTGTTGCGGCAGCGCATCTGTGTACACGCTCTTCAGCTTGTCAAGTTCGCGATAATCGATAATCAAGCGCGGCAACTCAA
>Ga0134123_10002616_pt1 | contig 11783 bp, 8 predicted proteins | sample KB303_FD_96460 | JGI IMG/M metagenome (GOLD analysis project Ga0134123, IMG submission 96460) | Terrestrial soil microbial communities without Nitrogen fertilizer from Kellogg Biological Station, Michigan, USA - KB3-0-3 | ecosystem: Environmental > Terrestrial > Soil > Unclassified ...
CACATGGATGGCGTTGACGAAGAACTCGGTCGTGATGCGCGCTTCGCGCTTGTCCTTGCCGAACCCGAACAGCCCCAGCCCGGGAATGACGACGACGGAGGGGTTGCTGTCGCGCAGCGCCGGCGAGGCCGGCTCGGCACCAGCTGCCCGGACCATTTCCTGCGGACCCGCATCTGCCCGATGTTCGTGCCGTGGAACCCTGACACCGAGCCCCTCGAACGGCTGCAGCAGCGAGTCAGCGAACAGCTCGAGCTGTACCGGACCGGCTACGTCGCCTACTACACCGCCTGCGCGGGCGCTGATTCGCCGCCGCTGCGCGACTCGAACCCGTCGGTGGTCGTCATTCCTGCCCTGGGCGTCTTCGGCTTCGGCAAGGACAAGCGCGAAGCGCGCATCACGACCGAGTTCTTCGTCAACGCGGTGCACGTGATGGCGGGCGCGACCTCGCTCGAGGAGGACGCGGCGCAGGACGGCGCGCTGCCGCAGGCGCGCCACCCGGAGCAGGCGAAGGCGTTCGAGAGCTTTCACAACTACGTCGCGCTGCCGCGCAGCGAGGCGTTCCGGATCGAGTACTGGGCGCTCGAGGAAGCGAAGCTGCAGCGGATGCCGGCCGAGCGCGAGTTCAGCCGGCGGATCGCGCTGGTGGTCGGCGCCGGCAGCGGGATCGGACGCGAGGTGGCGCTGCAGCTGGCCGCGAAGGGCGCGCACCTGATGCTCGCCGATCAGAACGCGGCGAACGCCGAGGCCGCCTCGACCGAGGCGCGCACGCACACCTTCGCCGAAGCGGTGGCGTCGAGCGCGCTCGATCTCGGGTCGCGCGACACGATTGCGGCGGCGCTGCGCCAGACGATTCTCGCCTTCGGCGGCGTCGACATCATCGTCAACACCGCGGCGGTCTACCCGACTGCGGATCCCGGCGCCACCGCGTCCGAGGCGTTGTGGACGAAGACGCTCCACGTCAACGTCACCGGCAACATGGTGCTGGCGGAAGAAGCGGGGAAGATCCTGCGGACGCAGAACCTGCCGGCGTCGATGGTCCTCACCAGCTCGGCGAACGCGATCGTGCCGAAGCACGGCAGCGAGGCGTACGACGTCAGCAAGGCCGCGGTCAACCATCTCATCCGCGAGCTGGCAATCGGCCTCGGGCCGCTGGTGCGCGTCAACGGCATCGCGCCGGCGACGGTGATTGCCGGCTCGTCGATGTTCCCGCGCGACCGGGTGATCGTCGCGCTGCGCAAGTACAAGATCGAGTTCGCAGACGACGAGCCGACCGAGGCGCTGCGCGACAAGCTGGCCGGTTTCTATGCGAAGCGCACGATCACCGGCCGCCCGATCCTGCCGGCCGACTGCGCCAACGCGATCTGCTGGCTGGCGAGCGACGCGAGCGCGAAGACGACCGGCCACGTCATCCCGGTCGACGGTGGGCTGGCGGACGCGTTTCTGCGATGATCACCGCCGGTCCGACGTGCTGATCTCGCTCTTCATCACCTGCTACAACGACACGCTGTTTCCCGACACCGGCAAGGCGGTGGTCCGCGTGCTCGAACGGCTCGGCCACCGGGTCGAGTTCCGCTCCGCGCAGACCTGCTGCGGCCAGATGCACTACAACACCGGCTACACCGCCGATGCGCGCGCGCTGATGGAGAAGTTCGTGCGCGACTTCGATGGGGCGGAGACCATCTGCGCGCCGTCGGCGTCGTGCGTCGCGATGATCCGCGATCACTACCCGAAGATGGCGGCGGCATCGGGCGATGCCGGGCTGCACAGGCGCGTCGACGAGCTCGTGCCGCGCGTCTTCGAGTTCACCGAGCTGCTGGTCGACAAGCTGGGCGTCACCGATGTCGGCGCCTCGTTTCCGCACGCCGTGACGCTGCACACCTCGTGTCACTCGATCCGTTCGCTCCAGCTCGGCGATCGGCCGGCGCGGCTGCTGCGCGCGGTGCGCGGGCTCGAGCTGCGCGAGCTGGCCGACGCCGATCAGTGCTGCGGCTTCGGCGGCACCTTCGCGGTGAAGAACGCCGACGTGTCGGCGGCAATGGGCGCCGACAAGGCGCGCCGGGTGGTCGAGACCGGCGCCGCGGTCTGTGCCGCCGCGGACAACTCGTGCCTGCTGCAGATCGGCGGCACGCTGACGCAGCGCGGCGAGCCGGTGCGCTGCCTGCACGTCGCCGAGATCCTCGCCGCCGGGGACGGCCGATGATTCGCGTCGGCCGGGCGGCGGAGGCGCCGCCGTTCCCGGTGGCCGCGAAACGCGCGCTCGGCAACGCGCAGCTGCGGCGGAACGTCCGCCACGCGACCAACGTGATCCGCGGCAAGCGCGCGGTGGTCGTCGGCGAGATGCCCGACTGGGAGCAGTTGCGCGACGCGGCGCACGCGATCAAGGAACACACCGTCCGGTACCTCGATTTCTATCTCGAGCAGTTCGAAGAGAACTGCACGCGAGCCGGCGGTTCGGTGCACTGGGCGGCGGACGCCGATGAGGCGAACCGGATCGTCATCGACATCATGCGCGCGGCCGGCCGCACCGAGATGATCAAGGTCAAGACGATGACCTCGGACGAGACCGGGCTGAACCGCGCGCTCGAGGCCGCCGGCCTGGTGCCGCACGAGACCGACCTCGCCGATCTGATCATCCAGCTCGGCGAGGATCGTCCCTCGCACATCGTCGTGCCGGCGCTGCACCTGAACCGGACCGAGATCCGCGACATCTTCCGCGGCGCGATGAATCGCGCCGAGCTGACTGACCGCCCGGAGGAGCTGGCGGCGGCGGCGCGGCAGTTCCTGCGCGAGAAGTTCCTGCGCGTCGACGCCGGGTTCAGCGGCGCGAACTTCGCGATCGCCGACAGCGGCTCGATCTGCGTCGTCGAGTCGGAGGGCAACGGGCGGATGTGCGTGACGCTGCCGCGCGTGCTGATCACGCTGGTCGGCGTCGAGAAAGTGATCCCGCGCTTTCAGGATCTCGAGGTCTTCCTGCAGGTGCTGGCGCGATCGGCGACCGGCGAGCGCATGAACCCCTACAACTCGATCTGGACCGGCGTCACGCCGGGCGACGGCCCGCAGGAGGTGCACGTCGTGCTGCTCGACAACGGGCGCACGGCGGTGCTGCAGGACGAGGCGTCGCGCGAAACGCTCGACTGCATCCGCTGCGCGGCGTGCCTGAACGCCTGCCCGGTCTACCAGCAGACCGGCGGCCATGCCTACGGGTCGATTTACAGCGGGCCGATCGGCGCCATCCTGACGCCGCAGCTGCAGTCGATGGAGCACTCGCGCTCGCTGCCCTACGCCTCGTCGCTCTGCGGCGCGTGCTACGAGGCGTGTCCGGTCAAGATCGACATTCCCGAAATCCTGATTCACCTGCGCGAGCGGCTGGTGGACGCCGGCGAGGCGCCGGCCGGCGAACGGTGGTCGATGAAGGCGGCCGCGGCCGCGTTCGCGAGCGAGCGCCGGCTGGGCGCGGCACAGAAAGCCGCGCGCCTCGCGCAGTGGCCGTTCGCGCGGCACGGCCAGTTGTCGCACCTGCCGCCGCCGCTGAACGCGTGGACCGAGCATCGCGCGCTGGCGGCGATTCCGCCGCAATCGTTCCGGGAGTGGTGGGCGACGCGCGAACGGGCGGGTGGGGCGTGAGCGTTTCGCGCGAGGCGATCTTCGGCCGGATCCGTCGCGCGCTCGGCGATCGCCCGGCGCGAGCGAACGACTACGACGCGATTCCGCGCGCCTACCGGCGCGGCGGCGCGATCGATCCGGACGCGCGGCTGGCGCTGTTTCAATCGCGCATCGAGCACTACGACGGCGGCGTGCATCGCTGCGGCGCGAACGCGATCGCCGACACGATTGCGGCGGTGCTCGCGTCGCGACGCAAGCGACGGCTCGTCGTCGCGGCCGGCGTGCCGCCGGCGTGGCTGGCCCCGCGCGTCGAGTGGATCGCCGAAGCGGACACGGCGAACGAGGATCTCGACGCGATCGACGGCGCGATCACCGGCTGCTCGGTGGCGATCGCCGCGACCGGCACGATCGTGCTGCGCCACGGCGCGTCCGAGGGGCGCCGCGCGCTGACGCTCATCCCCGACTATCACCTCTGCGTGGTCTTCGCGGATCAGGTCGTCGAGACGGTGCCGGAAGGGATCGCGCGCGCACAGGGAGCGCCGCTGCTGACGACGATCTCTGGGCCGTCGGCGACGGCGGACATCGAGATGACGCGCATCAAGGGCGTCCACGGGCCGAGGACGCTGGATGTCGTGCTGGTCGGCGGCCCACCGTAGCGCAGGCCTTTAGGCCTGCCCACGGCCGCGGAGGCAGCCCTGAAGGGCTGCGCTACACGCCGGCCGCCGTCAGCATCAGCTCGTCGTTCGGGTAGATGTGGTTCACGGTTTCGGGCGTGACCAGCTGGTGCTTCACGAACACCGCCGGCGGCACGGGGCGGCGGTGGAGGATGTCGAGCGCGACGGCGAGAATCTGCTCGCCGTACTTCTCGGGGAAGTAGGCGACCGAGCCGACCAGCCGCGTCGCCGGCTCGCGCAGCTCGGCGCGCCCTTCGGGTGACGCGTTCTGCCCCATGATCGCGCACGACTCGGTGCGGCCCGCCTCCTGGAACGCGCGCAGCGCGCCGAGCGCGCTCGGATCGTTGATGGCGCCGACCAGGAAGCGGCGCGAGCGGCTGGTGCGCAGGTGCCGCCGCACCTTCTCGAACGTGTCGCCGAGCTTGCCGTCGCCGTCGAGCGACGTCACCTTGCACGCCTCGAGCGCGGGAAACACCTCTTTCATCCCGACCAGCATCCCGGTGACGCGCATGCGCGGCAGGCTGCCGGCGCGATCGAGCTGCACCAGCACGATCTCGTCGACGCCGCCGTGCCAGTGCTGCTTCGCCCAGCGTCCGAGATAGCGGCCGCCGATCAGGCCGGCCTCGTAGTTGTTGGCGCCGAAGTAGGTCGCGCCCGGGTGCGGCACTTCGATCGCGATCAGCGGGATGTTCGCCTCGCGGTACTTGGCGGCGACAATCGGCGCGACGTGATCGTCGGTCTGGAACTCGATCACCAGGTCGACCTTCTCGCGCACCAGGATGTCGGCATTGCGCTGCGCGATCTTCGGGTTGTAGCGGTTGTCGAGCGAGATGAGCTCGATCCCCTCGGCCGCGGCGGCGCGCTCCAGGCTGGTCGAGACGTCCTTGGAGAACTGATAGTCGGTGCCCTGGGCGGCGTAGCCGAGGCGATGCAGCTTCTGCCGGAACGGGCGCAGCGACGATCGGTAGAGGTTCTCGCCGACCTTCTCCACCATGCCGCAGCGCTCGAGCGTGTAGAGGATCCGGAACGCCATGCTCTTGGGCAGTCCGGAACGGCTCGCCACCTCGCGCAGCGGCAGCGCTTCGCCCGAGGATCGGAACGCCGACAGCAGCCGCGACGCGTGGACGACCGACTTCACCAGGTATGGATCGCGGGCTGCCCCGTTCTGTGCCATCGATTGCGCCACCCTGCGCGCCTGCGCGTCTCGATCCTGCGCTCGTTACATGACCACCACGGCGTCCCGGCGGCTCTCGATTTTCTTGAAGTCGAGCCCGGGCACCTTCTTCAGATCGTCGAGCGTCTTGAACCGGCCGTTCTGCTCACGGTAGCGGATCACCGCGGCCGCTTCGCGGCGCAGCAGGCCGCCGGCCGCTTCGAGATCGATCTGCGACGCGGTGTTGAGGTTGAGCGGCTGCAGCGCCTCGCCGAGGAAGTGCGTCGTCAGATAGTCGAGGATGACCGGGAACTCCTCCGCGGAAATCCTGGCGCCGCGCTGCTGCATGCTGTCGATCACGGCCGCCCAGCCCTCGCGCGTCAGCCGGACCGACGCCGCTCGACGCGCCTCGTGACACGGCGCACAGGCCTGAACGGTGACCTCCTTGCCCGGGCCGTCGGGCAGCCCTTCGCCCGAGAGCACGGGCTGCTGGGAGGATTGGCCCGCGGCCGCTCCCGCGCCAGCGAGGATGACCAGCAGCAGTCCATACAGCACGCCCGGCCGCGATGACGACATTCAGCCTCCCGCAGGCCCTTCGACTCGCTTCGCTCGCTCAGGACAGGCGAAGTGAAGGGTATCGACCAATGCCACCGCGGCATGATACGACTGCGTCGTGAATTTTCGTCCACTCGTTTCTCACTGCGAAACACGGCGCGACCCGGTTGGAAGCGTCCAAACCTGCGCCTGGCGGCGGTAGAAACCGTTTTCTGCGTCTGAAAGCGTCGCCCGGCGGCTGCCCGCGTCGATTTCGCATCGCGACACCGCGCGCGAATGCGGCTGCGGCTTGTCCTCGTGGTGTCGGCTACATATGATGCGCGTCGTTATGTCGATCCCGTGGCGCGCCGGCAAGGCACTGTCGGTTGTGGCACTCGTCATCGCGACGGCCGGTGTGGCGGGCTCCGCCTCTGACTTCCTCACCGAGGGCGTCGACACCGGACGCACCGGCTGGGTGCGCGACGAAACGGTGTTCACCCCCGCCAACGTGGCCAACACGAGGCTGCTCTGGAGGCTCGCGCTCGAGAGCACGCCGCGCGCGATGCACAACCTGTTCGCGCCGCTCGTCGCCGAGCGCGTCGACACGCCGCAGGGCACGCGGGAGCTCGCCGTCGTCGCCGGCGTCTCCGACGATCTGTTCGGGATCGACGTCGCCACGGGCCGGCAGATCTGGCACCGCCACTTCGACAGCACGCTGGCGAATCCGGGCGGCACCACCGACACGCTCTGCCCGGGCGGTCAGACGGCCGTGCCGACGATGGCGCAGGTCGCTCCGGGCAAGTACACGATCTATGCGGTGTCGTGGGATGGCCGCCTTCGCCAGGTGAACCTGGCCGACGGGCAGGACGTCGCCCCGCCCGAGAAGTTCGTCCCCGGCGGTGGGAAGCCGTACGCGCTCAACCTGTTCGACGGCGTCGTCTACACTGCGACGGCGCAGGGCTGCGGCGGCCTCACCAATGCCTTCTATTCGTTCGATCTCGCCTCGAGGCGTGCGAGCGCGTTCATTCCAGCTGGCGGCGGACTGTGGGGACGCCGTGGCGCCGCCGTCGATCCCGAAGGCCGAATTTTTCTCGGGACCGGTGACGCGCCGTTCGATCCCCTGAACCGGCGCCTCGGCAACGGCATCGTCGCCGTGAAGCTCGACGCCAAAAAGCAGCTGCAGCTGGTCGACTACTTCGGCGCGCCGAATGCGAACTGGCTCTGGCGTCGAGATCTCGACGTCAACACGACGCCGATCGCGTTCGACGCGCAGGGCAGCAAGTTTCTCGTCGGCACGAGCAAGGAATGCCGCCTGTGGCTGCTCGATCGCGATGCGCTCGGCGGCGAAGATCACCGCACCACGCTGCACACGACGCCGCTCATCTGCAACGACGCGCAGGCGTTCGACGCCAAAGGCATCTGGGGCGCGCTCGGCGCCTGGCAGGACGCGAGCGGCACGCAGTGGGTGCTCGCGCCGTTCTGGGGGCCGGTGAGCAAGACCTTCAAGGCGCCAATCGAGCATGCACGGCCGATTGGCGGCGGCGTGGCGGCGTTCACGCTGCAGCGGCGCGCCGACGGGTGGCAGCTGACCCCGGCGTGGCTGTCGCGCGACATGGATCTCGCCGACGAGGCGGTGATCGCCAACGGCGTCGTCTTCGCGTATGCGGCGGGCGAGGACGCGTCTCAGACGACGCCCGACCGCGCGTGGAACGAAGCGGGTGGTCCGGTGTACGGCGGCGGGCTGAGCTCGGGCCCGGGGCGCCGCGTTCCAGCGTCGCGCCGCGCCGCGCTGTATGCGCTCGACGGCAAGACGGGGAAAGAGCTGTGGTCGAGCGGCCGCGCCATCGAGTCGTGGAACCACTTCAGCGGCCTGACGGTCGCGAACGGCCGCGTGTATCTCGCGACCTTCGATGGCGTGCTATATTGCTTCGGCATACCGCGCTAGACGAAAAACTGCGAGCGGCTCCCGTAGCGCAGGCCTTTAGGCCTGCCAACCGCCGCGCGGGCAGCCCTGAAGGGCTGCGCTACGAGGATGTTGTGGAAATGGTCCGAGGCGGAGGAACGTGATGCGCGGGCAGCATTTGATGATCGTCGGCGTGACCGCCGTCGCGATCGGCAGTGTCGCGTTCGCCCAGGTCGGCCGCGGCGGCTCGCAGTGGCTGACCGCGCTGGCGGACGCCCAGCGCACGTCGTGGGTGCGCGCCGACGACAAGATCTCGGTGGAGGCGCTGTCGAAGCCTGGCTTCGCGCTGCAGTGGACGTCGAAGCTCGAAAACCAGCCGCGCGGCGCCTACGGTCTCGGGGCGGGCGTGACGGCGAGCGGCGTGACGCTGTTCATCCCGGTATCCCTCGTCACCGGCAGCTCGAACAACGTCTACGCCATCGACAACGATCTGGGCTACGTCGTCTGGGACCGGAAGTTCAGCGTGTCGCTGCCCGCGCCGACGGCGGCCTGCCCGGGCGGCATCAGCGCCGGCGCCACGCGCATCGTGCGGCTCGACGGGATGATCCCGAGCTTCCCCGGATTCGGCGGTCGCGCATCGATCGGCTATCGCAGCGTGGTCGGCGAGCCGGGACAGGGCGTGCCGATCGAAGGACGCGCGGGCAGCGCCGGCGTCAGCGCCGGTCGCGGTTCGAGCCCCGTTGCGCCGGCACCTCCGCCACCGCCGCAAGCGCCCGCCGCTCGCGGCGGCCAGCCGGACGATCGAATTCCCGGATCGCCACGCCCCGACGACGGGGCCCCGCTGCGGCCGACGCAGCGGCCTTCCGGCGTCGGCTACGTGATCACGAGCGACGGCACGCTGCACGTGCTCGGGCTCGCGTCGGGGAAGGACATCCAGCGACCCGCGCCGTTCCTGCCGGCAAACGCGCGATGGTCCTCGCCGATCGGGGTGGGGACGATGCTGTACACCGCGACCTCCGGCGGGTGCGGCGGCGCGCCGAACGCCGTGTGGGCGGTCGATCTCGAGAGCGAGTCGAAGCCGGTCGTGTCGTGGAAGACCAACGGCGGGCCGGTCGTTGGCGCGGTGGCGTTCGCACCGGACGGTACGCTCTTCGCCGCCATCGGCGCCGGGCGCTCCAGCGGCAGCGGCAGCAGCAACGCGATCGTCGCGCTCGATCCGAAGACGCTGCGCCTGAAGGACTGGTTCACGCAGCCGGCGGCCGAGTTCGTGACCGGCCCAACCATCCTTCGCCACGGGGACAAGGACATCGTCGCAGCGGCAACGAAGGACGGCCGCATCGTCCTGCTCGACGCGAAGTCGCTCGGCGGCGCAGACCACGGCACGCCTCTCCACGCATCGAAGACGTGGTTGCGACCTGGAGCGACGGTCAGCGCCGATGCGCTGGCGACATGGCGCGAGCAGCCCGCTTCGGGAAGCGGCGCGAGCTGGATTCTGCTGCCGATCGCCGGCTCGCCGGCGACCGTCGCGCCATCGGCCAACGGTGCGATCCAGGACGGCGCCGTGATCGCCCTGAAGCTTGCCGACACCGGCGGCGCGCTTTCGATGGAACCTGGATGGGTGTCGCACAACCTCGCCGGGGCGGCCACGCCGGTCACCGTCAACGGCGTGGTGTTCGCGCTCGCGACCGGCCTGCCTTCGGCATCGTCGGGCCGAGGCACGCCCGGCGTGCTCCACGCCTACGGCGGCGCCACCGGCAAACGGCTCTGGAGCAGCGAGAGCGTGATGACGGGCTCTGCATCACCCGGCAGTCTGTGGAGCGGCACGGGACAGGTGTATGTCGGCGCGCAGGACGGCACGCTCTACGCGTTCGGGTTCGACGACGAGCGACGCTCCACCACGCCCCACTGAGACCGGGTCGTCAGAACCCGGAACCAGAACGAGAACCCAGAACGCAGAACCCCGAACCGGACGCGCGGAGCGCGTCCCCGCACGTTGCGCACTCCGCAATGCCGCGCGTTCGACGATGCGCCATCCAACGCCTTGGATGGCGCGGTATCCGCAGTCTTTCGGCCTTCCATCGCAACCGGCACGTTTTGCAGTGCCAAACCAGCGCCGCCAGCGGGATTTTTCTTGGGCGCCCTCATTCGCAGCCGTAAAACCGCGCGGTAAGGGAGGCACTATGAGCTGCAGGCTGGCGAGCCTGACCCTGCTCGGCCTGGTTCTGCTCACGGCGGGACTCGGGGCCCAGGAGTCGGCTTCCTCGGGGATCAGCGGCCAGGTCGTGGACGGCACCAAGGGAGCGATGCCGGGAGCGACGGTGACCGTCACCAATACCGGCACCAACGCGACGCGCGTGGCGGTGACCGATGCCGAAGGACGCTTCACCATCCCGAACCTTCCACCGGCGACCTACTCGATCCGCGTCGAGCTGTCAGGGTTCCAGACCGCGGAGATTCGCGAGCTGACGCTGCGCAACGGCGAGATCGCCAAGCCGACGGTGACGCTCGGCCTCGCCAGCATCTCCGAGAACGTCACCGTCGTCGGCATGTCGCCGCTGCTGCAGACGACCAACGCCTCGGTCGGCCAGACGATCTCGCAGAAGCAGATCGAGGATCTGCCGGTGGCCGGTCGCACCCTGCTCTCTTTCGCGGCGCTCTCGGCCGGCGTGACGCCGCAGTCGTTCACCCGCGGCACGCAGTTCGGCGCCGCCGGCAGCAGCCGCAGCCAGTTCGTCACCGTCGAAGGCGGGCGCGACAGCTCGACCAACTACGCGATCGACGGCGTCTACGTCCGCTCGCTGCGCTTCAACAACATCTCGCTCAACCCGCCGCTCGATGCCGTCCAGGAAGTCAACGTTCTCCGAAACGCGTTTACGACCGAGTACGGCCAGGGGCAGGCGGTCGTGTCGATCGTGACCAAGTCCGGCACCAACCGGCTCACCGGTTCGGCCTACGACTACCTCCGGAAGGAGGCCTACGAGAACGCCAACTTTTTCGGCCAGAAGCCCGGCGAACGCACGCAGGCGGGAGTGACCGGCGGCGGGCCGATCGTCAAGAACCGGGTGTTCGCCTTCGGCGGCTATGAAGCGCTCAGGACCGATCAAGGCAGGACCCTTCTCGCGAGCGTCCCGAACCCCGCCTTCCTGGCCGGCAACTTCTCGAGCCTGGCGACGCCGATCATCGATCCGCTGACCGGGCAGCAGTTTCCCGGCAACGTGATCCCGTCGAACCGTTTTTCGAACTTCGCCAGGACGCTCGGTCCAACGGTGCCGCAGCCCAACAACGCGGGCGCGAACAACTATCGGACCGTCCGTGATTTGACGGACGATGCGGACACGGCGACGATTCGAAGCGACCAGGTGTTTCCGAAGCACAACCTGTTTCAGCGCTTCCTGTATTACAAGGGCACCCAGCTCAACCCGGGCGCGTTCACTTACACCAACCTTCCGCAGAAGGGACGCAACTTCGCGGCCGGCGACACCTGGGTGTTGTCGCAGAACGTCGTCAACGAGGTGCGCGTCGGCTACAACTACGCCTACCACCTGAACTCGCCGGTCAGCCTGGACGGCCGCAACTGGGTTGGCGACATCGGCATGAAGAACCTGGCGGGCGGCATCGACCCGATCGACTACGGCAGGCCCAACTTCACCATGACCGGCTTCAGCGCCCAGGGCGAGGGCACGATCACGCAGGGTGCGACCGAAAACATCATCAGCGTCTCGAACGCGACCAGCTGGGTGAAGGGCGGCCACAACATCCGCTTCGGCCTGCAGGCGCAGTTTCGCAAGTACGATCAGCTCACCGAAGTGCCGCCGCGCAGCACGTTGACGTTCAACGGCCAGTTCACCGGCAACCCGGTCGGCGATTTCCTGCTCGGCTACTGCTCGACCTGCACCGGCGCGTTCGGCAGCTCGCG
>Ga0134123_10002617_pt1 | contig 11781 bp, 17 predicted proteins | sample KB303_FD_96460 | JGI IMG/M metagenome (GOLD analysis project Ga0134123, IMG submission 96460) | Terrestrial soil microbial communities without Nitrogen fertilizer from Kellogg Biological Station, Michigan, USA - KB3-0-3 | ecosystem: Environmental > Terrestrial > Soil > Unclassified ...
AATGACCAATGCCATGACCTCAATTTCTCTGGCTGTCTTCTTCCATCGATGATCGCTGCGCCACCATCGAACCGGTCGCGGCGGCGCTCGGAGCTCCCTCCAGTGTGGCCGATCTCGCTCGGCGCGGGTGCGCTGTTCATCTATGCGGCGTCGATGCTCGGCAAGCTCGAGCCGGCGCGGCACGCGATCCGCGGGGTGGTGGCGGTCTCGCTGCTGGTGGCCATCGAAGCGTGGCTGATGCATCGCAACATCTTCAACGCGAGCTGGCCGTTCATCTTCAGCCTGATCGTGGGCGGCATCAACATCCATTTCTCGCAGGTCGGGCGCGCGAACGCGCGGCTGCGGCTGGCACACGATGAGATCGAGCATCTCGCGAAGATGGCGGAGCGCGAGCGGATCGCACGCGATCTCCACGACCTCCTCGGCCATACGCTTTCGCTGGTGATCCTGAAGTCGGAGCTGGCGTCGAAGCTCGCCGAGCGCGATCCGGAGCGCGCGCGCGAGGAGATCCGCGACGTCGAGCGGATCGCGCGCGAGGCGCTCGCGCAGGTGCGCGCGGCGGTGGCGGGCTATCGCTCGGGCGGCCTGGAGAACGAGATCCTGCACGCGCGCAACGCGCTCGCGAGCGCGGGGGTGGCGCTGGAGACGGAGGCGTCGAAGACGCAGCTTCCGCCGGCGCACGAGGCGGTGCTCGCGCTCGCGCTGCGCGAGGCGGTGACGAACATCGTCCGCCACGCCGGCGCGCGCCGCTGCAGGATCGTGCTGCACGCGACGCCGGCTCAGTGCCAGCTGATCGTGTCGGATGACGGGCGCGGCGGAAATGCGCCGTTCGGCAGCGGGCTGACGGGCATGTGCGAGCGCGTGGAGGTGCTCGGCGGCACGATGCTGCGCGACGGCCGCAGCGGCACGACGCTGAACGTCACGCTGCCGCTGTCCGCGCCGCACGCGCAGGAGCAGACGGCTTGATCCGCGTCGTGGTCGCGGAAGATCAGGCGATGGTCCTCGGCGCGCTGGCGGCGCTGCTGGAGATCGAGGGCGACATCGACGTCGTCGGCCGCGCGCAGGATGGAAGCGCGGCGCTGACGATCTGCCGCGACACGCGTCCCGATGTGCTGCTGACGGATATCGAGATGCCGCAGATGACGGGGCTCGAAGTCGCGAGCGCGGTGAAGCGCGAGGGTCTCGGCACGCGCGTGATCATCCTCACGACCTTCGCACGTGGCGGTTACCTGCGCCGCGCCCTCGAAGCCGGCGCGTCGGGGTATCTGCTGAAGGACTCCCCTGCCGAGCATCTCGCCAATGCCGTGCGCCGCGTGCACGCCGGAGGCCGCGTGGTCGACCCCGAGCTCGCCGCCGAGGCATGGAGCGAGCCCGACCCGCTCACCGACCGCGAGCGCCAGGTGTTGCGCATGGCCGGCGAAGGCCAGTCGAGCGCCGACATCGCCGCGCGCCTGAACCTGTCGGAAGGGACGGTGCGCAATTACCTTTCCGAGGCGATCAGCAAGCTCGGCGCCGCGAATCGCGTCGAGGCCGCGCGGATCGCGCGGGAGAAGGGGTGGTTGTGAGTCGCCGGTCGCCGGGTCTCCTGGTCTCCTAGTCTCCTAGTCTCCTAGTCTCCTGGGTCTGGGAGTCTCAGAGTCTCAGAGACCCGCGACTCGAACCTTGAGCCTTTGCGACTTTGAGACTTGGAGACTTGGAGACTCTGAGCCTAGGAGACTAGGAGACTAGGAGACTCGGAGACTCGGAGACTCGGAGACCAAGAAGACCAGGAGACTCGGAAGAGCCGCGGAAGAACCTCACCGAGTGACCGCCTTCCGCACCTCCTCGCGCACGCGCAATCCGGTCTTCTGCTTGTCGCAGGTGAAGACCTCGCGATATGCGACGTTCGCGAGGTAGTCGGCGGCGGCGACGCGGTAGGTGCGGGCGGGGTCGATGGAGTCCGCGCCGGCGATGTAAGACTCGGAGTCGGTGCCGGCGCGGGCGCGGTTGAAGTCGAGGACGCGCTGGAGCTGCGCGCCGGTCATTTCGCAGACGACGATTTCGTTGTCGTATGGGAGGGCCGCGCGGAGGAGCTCGAGGTTCAGCGGGCCGGCGGGGAGCGGCTGGCGGAAGCTGCTGGTGGTGGACAGAGCGACGTCGGCGCGGGCGGCGGCGCGCATGGCGTCGAGGGTGCGCCGCGCGAGCGCGTCGACGCTGACTGGCGCGTCGAGGCGCGCGATCGGAGTGAACAGCTCGCGGTATTGCGGGTCGCGCTCGAGCGCGGCCTGCATGCGCCGCACGCGCCGCGCGATGGCGCGGTCCTCGGGCAGACGCGCGTCGACGGGGACGAGCGCGCCGCGCACGCGCGTCACGCGGCCGTTCTCGAACGACAGCTCGACGCGGCTGATGAAGCCGAGGTATTGCCAGGGGGAGAGATACCAGGTCCGCGTGCCGTCGATGCGGGTGAGGTCGCGCTTCAGATGACTGTGCGATCCGAAAATCAGGTCGATGCCGGGCACGGCGCGCGCGAGCTCGTAATCCGCCTCCGCGTGCTCGTGTCCGATCATCACCACCGCGTTCACGCGCTCCGTTTCGCGCAGCTCGCGCACCGCCTCGCGCGCGGCGGCCACGGGATCGCCGAACGAAAATCCTTCCGCCTTCACGAGCGACGGGAAATCGGAGCCGGCGAGGGCGAAGACGCCGATGCGCATTCCGTTCGCTTCGAAGACGGCATGGCGCCGGAGACCGGCGGTGTTGGCGCTGAGGATCGGATAGCGGACCGCGCGCGCGCATTGTTCGAACGCGGCGCGGCCATAGTCGGCGTCGTGATTGCCGAAGGCCATGGCGTCGACGATGCCGTTCCACCAGGGCCATTCGGCGCAGCCGTATTTGTCCGACCACGCCGGCGAGCCTTTGTTGATGGTGTCGCCGCCGCTGAAGACCAGCGCGCCGCGGCGTTTCTCGCGCGACAGCCAGCCGACGGCCCGCGCGATTCCGCCGGCCATTCCGTCGTCCGAATAGAACGGCAGCGCGTGCGAGTGATAGTCGGAGAAGTGCAGCAGCGTCACTGTCGTTTCGGCGGCGAGCGGGACCGCGGCGAGCAGCAGAACCAGGACCACGGCGTTGCGCGCCAACCTGTAAGCCATGCCTTATTGTACCTGGCAGAGCTCGCTGTCTTTGTTGAGCTGCGACAATAAAAAAGGGCGCACGAACCGTGCGCCCTTTTCCGTGCGGAACCCCGCGCGTTTATTTCTTGAGGCTGTCCTGCATTTCGCGGATGGCGGCCTCGCGTCCCTTTTCCTTCGCCGTCTTCGCGAAATTCGCGCGGCGAGTGGCGGGGAACTGGCGAACCAGCGCGAGGTAACGGCCCTGCAGCTGGCGCGACGCGAGCTGCTCGGGTGTAATCGAGGAACGTTTGCGTCCCTTCTTTCCCGCGGGCTTTGCAGCAGGTGCGGCGGCAGGGGCGGTCTGTGCGGGCGGGCGGCCGGGCGGACGTCCCGGCGGACGACCGGGGCGGCCAGGACGGCGGCCGGGGGGACGTCCGGGCGGGCGTCCCGGCGGACGGCCCGGGCCGCGCTTCACGGGCGCGGATCCGGTACCCGCACTGTAGCCGCCGCCGTGCGCCGCGCGCAGGCTGGCCAGCTTCTGTTCCAGTTCACTGATCTCACGGCCCATGTCCCCGACATAACGGCTGACTTCACCCGGCGATATGCGCCGTTCGGCAATCAGACGGTCGAGAACATAGGACGCCTGACCGGAACTATAAGACGAGGAACCTGATTTTTTCGGTCTCGGCATTTGTCAATCCTCCTTCGAACTAACCCTTGTTACAGCACAAAGTCTTGGGCATTACAGGAGAATTGTCAACAGAATACCGGTCAATAGCGGTAATGATCAGTCTTAAAGGGTCCGCCGGCCGGCACGCCCAGATACTTCGATTGTTCCGGCGTCATGACCGTCAATTCGACGCCGAGGTGCGCCAGATGCAGGCGCGCGACCTCCTCGTCGAGCTGTTTGGGAAGCACATAAACGGCCTTTTCGTACTCGCCCTTGTTGCGCCAGAGCGCCAGCTGGGCCAGCACCTGATTGGTAAAGGACGCGGACATCACAAAGGAAGGATGTCCGGTCGCGCAGCCGAGGTTCAGCAGGCGTCCCTCGGCGAGGATGAGCACGGAATGGCCGTCCGGAAACACCCATTCGTCGTACTGCGGGCGGATATTGACCCGCTTGACGCCCTCGGCCTTCTTGAGGCCCGCCATGTCGATTTCGTTGTCGAAATGCCCGATATTCCCGACGATGGCCTTGTTCTTCATGCGGCCCATGTGCGCGGCGGTGACGATGTCCTTGTTCCCGGTCGCGGTAATGAAAATGTCGGCGTGCTCGACGACGCTTTCCAGCGTCCGCACTTCATAGCCTTCCATCGCCGCCTGGAGCGCACAGATGGGATCGATCTCCGTCACCACCACGCGCGCGCCCTGTCCGCGCAGCGCCTGCGCGCATCCCTTGCCGACTTCGCCGAAGCCGCAGACGACGGCGAGCTTGCCGGCGATCATCACGTCGGTGGCGCGATTGAGGCCGTCGACGACGGAGTGGCGGCAGCCATAGATATTGTCGAATTTCGATTTGGTCACCGAGTCATTGACGTTGATCGCGGGGAACAGCAGCGTGCCGGCTTCGTGCATCTGATAGAGGCGATGCACGCCGGTGGTCGTCTCTTCGGAGACGCCGCGGATTTCCTTCGCCACGCGCGTCCAGCGCTGCGGATCGCGCGCGAGCTCGCCGCGCAGCAGGTCGAGAATGACGCCCCACTCCTCGGGATCGTCGGCGGGATTGAACTCCGGCACGCGGCCGTGTCCCTCGAATTCCACGCCCTTGTGCACGAGCAGCGTCGCGTCGCCGCCGTCGTCGACGATGAGCGTCGGTCCGCTGCCGTCGGGCCACATCAGCGCTTCCGAAGTGCACCACCAGTACTCCTCGAGCGTCTCGCCTTTCCAGGCGAACACCGGAATGCCGCGAGGATGGTCGGCGGTGCCGCCGGTCTCGGGACGTCCGACGACGACCGCCGCGGCGGCGTGGTCCTGGGTCGAGAAGATGTTGCAGCTGACCCAGCGCACGTCGGCGCCGAGGGCGTGCAGCGTCTCGATCAGCACGGCCGTCTGCACGGTCATGTGCAGCGATCCCATGACGCGCGCGCCCTGCAGCGGCTTCTGTTTGCCGTACTGCTCGCGGATGGCCATGAGGCCGGGCATCTCGTGCTCGGCGAGGCGGATCTCGGCGCGGCCGAGGGGGGCCTGGCTGATGTCTTTGACTTTGTACGGCGGTCTTCCGGCGGCAGCCGCCGCGTCGAACTGATGGGTGATTTCGAGAGTCGCAGTCACAGATTCACTCCTGAAGGTCGGGGTACGAGGACCGCGAATTGTACCGCAGGAGTAGAATCGACCATTCGTTCAGATCGGAACAAAGGCGGACCATGTTCGAAACCTCCTCGGCAAAGCCGCGCTTCTCGGCGCGCTTCCCAATCCGAATGCCTTCCTTTTCATTCCGCGGCGGCAACATCGTCAGCAAACTGGCGAAGCTGCTCCTGCTGCTCGCGCCGCTGATTTTCGTCCGCGCCTGCCTCGTCGCATACGTGCCGCCCGACCAGATCGGGCTGCGCCAGATCGCGTTCGGGCCGAACAAGGGGTTGCAGAAAACGCTCGTGCACCCCGGCTACCGGCGGCAGATCCGCAGCTACGAAACCGTGCGCACGTTCCCGCGCAACATCCAGGTCGTCGAGTTCACGAACACGGAGTCGGAGCGCAGTCCGGACCATCGCACCGTGGCCTCGATCAATGTTCCGACCGTCGACGGCTATCCGGTGGCGGTGGACATCACGGTGATGTATCGGATCAGCGATCCGTTCCTCGTGGTGTCGAAGTCGGGGTTCGGCCGGGCCTATGAAGACAATGTCGTCATCCGCTTCACCGATCCGATCGTGAAGCAGTTCCTCGGCGAGCTGCGCGCGGAGGAGTTCTATCGCGATCAGCGCCTCGCCAAGGCGCGCGACATGAAGCGCGCGCTGGCCGAGCGCTTCCACGCGCACGGCCTGCAGCTGCTCGACGTGCTGATCCGCCAGTACGACTATCCGGATACGTTCCAGGCGCTGACCGAGCAGAAGAAACTGCAGGACCAGTCGGTGCTGACGAATCGCGCGCTGGCGAAACAGGCGGAAGTCGATACGCGGCTCAAGCAGGTCGCACAGGAAGGTCTGAACTCGATCAATGTGCGCGCCGCGGAGTTTCAGGCGGAGATCACGAATCTCAACGCCCAGCGCGAGCTGTACGAGCGCTCGCGGCATGCCGAGGCCGACCTGCTCGTCCGCAAGGCGGAAGCCGAGGGATCGGAAATGATCAATCGCGCGATGGAGGGGCCGGGATCCGACAAGCTGCTGAAACTGCGCAAGGGGCTCGCGCTCCTCAACAGCATCAAGGGACCGATTTACATCAACGAGGACCCCACGGACCTCGGCCGCCTGTCGCGGGACCAATAGGAGCCGCCATGAAAACGATCCTGATTGCAATCGGCTCCGCTGCGGTGATCGCGCTCTCGGCCTGCACGCCGCATACGACCGCGGCCACCGAGGTCGGCGTGCGGTTCAGCAAAATCACGCGCTCGACCGAGACCGCCCAGCCGGGCGCCACGTACTTTTTCGCGCCGATCGTCAATGACTGGACGGTGTACGACGTTTCGACGCAGAACCTCGTCATGACGGCGAAAGCGGTCGAGGGACGAAAGGAAAAGGACGACCTCCGCTTCAAGACGCGCGACGGCAACGACATCGAGACCGACGTCACCGTCCGCTGGCGCATCGATCCGAGCAAGGCCGCGTTGCTCTGGCAGCAGGCCGCGCCGTCGACGGGCGCGCTCAAGGAGCGGCTGGTGCGGCCGCAGGCGCGCGCGTATGTGCGCGACGTCCTCAATCGCCTCGATTCCGAGGAGTACTACAACCCCGACCTCCGCTTCCGCGCCGCGAACGATGCGACCAAAGTCCTCGCCGCGCATCTGCAGCCTTATGGCGTGATCGTCGAACAGGTCATCCTCGGCGACTTCTCGTTCAAGCCCGATTATCAGAACCTCATCAATCGCCGCAAAGAGGCGGAAAAACAGGCCGAGAAACTCGAGGCGCAGATTCTGGCGACGCTGGAGTCGAACAAGGCCAACCTGCAGCAGAAAATCGCGGAGCTGACGGAACAGCTGACGCGCGCGCAGGGCGAGCTCCAGCAGGCGAAACGCGCGTCGGACGCCTACCTGGTACGGCGCCAGCAGGAGGCACAGGCGGTGCTCGCGGAAAAGAGCGCGGTCGCGGAAGGCGTGCGCAAGGAACGGACCGCGCTCAACGGCAGCGCCGGGGACGCGTATGTGAGTCTGCAGCTGATCGATGCTTTGCAAAAGAAGGAGATCCGGCAGATCCCGAAACTGCCGAACGGAAACGTGATCATCGACGGCAATAAGCTGCTCGAGCAGCTCGGCATCATCCGCTATACGCAACAGCAGCAACAGCCGCCGAATCAGTAGAGATGCTCAATATCGCCGGCCCGGAGTACGACTTTGGCAGCGTGGTGTTCGCCGTGCTCGAGGAGTGCGAGCACCGGCGCCGCGGATTCGTCGACGACGATCTGAAGACGCAGCTGCTCGCGACGGCGCGCGCGAAGCTGGCGAAGATCAAGGCCGCATATGACGAGTTCGGCGGCTCGCCGGCGTACTGGCAGGCGCTCGAGACCGAGGTATTGCAGACGGCGCTGCCGCAATATCTCGACGGCGCCGCGGAGATGAACCGCCTGGAGCGCAGCGGCTATGGCGTCTGGCGCGGCGGCGATGTCGGCTCGCGCTTCGTTTTTGCGCTCGTGGGACTGCTGATCGGCAGCGTCCTGGTCGCGGTGCCGTTCGTTCCGATTTTCGAGGCGATGTTCGCGTTCGCGCTGGCGTTCCTCGGATTTCTGTATCCCGATCTGAAGCGCTATACGCACGAGCGCCGGCATGTGAAGCTGATGAACCGCCTCGTCCTCGAGGCGGCGCGCTATCAGCAGAATTCACGGCTGCACTACATGACGACGACGGAGATCCGCGAGTCGTTCCATCTCGCGTCCTCGTCTTCCGAGGACGTGATCAAGTACGAAAGCGATCAGCAGTGATCGCCGCGCTGCTGTTCGTGCTCGCCGCGTCGATGCCTCCGGAGTTCGCGCGCTTCCGCGCGGAGGCGCGATTGACGAGACCGCCGGCGAAACCCGACGTCCGCACCGGCCGCGCGCGGATGTTTCGGACGCGCCTGCGCGAGGAGGCGGCGGAGGGGGCGAATTTCAACGGGCATTACCGCGTGGCGATGTGGGGCTGCGGCTCGAACTGCATCGAATGGGCGGTGATCGATCTCGTGACCGGACGCGTGTGGATGGCGCCGGAGCCGGTGATGTCCTGCGCGCATTCGTCAAGTGACGTCGACTGGATGGAGCTCCACATCGGCAGCTCGCTGCTGTACGTGCATCGCTGCGAGGGCGGGCAGGACCGGACGTTCGACCGGCGGAGGGTGTACGTCTGGCGGGGCGGCGAGCCGCACCTGCTGCGCGAGGAACGTCTCGGGGATTGATTGGCCGTATACTCCGCCGAGGAGGCCTCCCCATGTTTCGAAAACTCACTCTCACGCTTCTGGCCTGTGCTTTTCTGCTCGCGGCGCCGCTGCAGGCGGCGGAGTGGACGGGCTGGATCACCGACGAGCATTGCGGCGCGAAGGGGGCGTCAGGCGAGCACGCGGGCTGCGCGCTGAAGTGCGCGGAGCGCGGCGCGGCGCTGGTCCTCTACAACTCCGCGGACCAGAAGATCTACAAGCTGAGCGATCAGGACGCCGCGAAGGCGCACGCCGGAAAGAAGGTCAGGGTCGTCGGCACCGCCGAGGAAGACAAGATCACGGTCGAGTCGATCTCCGAAGAGAAATGAGTCGCCGACGAGTTGCTTGCCGCGGGCCTGGTGTGACTACGAGACGCGGCGCTTCGTTTCGACCGGCGGCTTCGGCTCGAGACTGACCACGCGGTGTGGCATTTCGGATTGCAGCTGCCGAAGATGTTTCACCAGCCCTTCGAGACCACCATGCTCCGCCAGCATCTCTTCTCGGATGCGGTGCAGTTCTTCAACGACAGGATCTTCGAACATCATGGCTCCAGCAATTCCAGCGGCGTACAAATCAGCGGTGGTTCATACCCTGCCGAACGGCAGGCAGCGTACACCTGCGGAAGGATATTGGCGTTCACGATGTGCTTACAGTTCCAGCTGATCAAATAATCCATGCCGTGCACCGCAGCGATCGCCACATGCAGCGCATCCACATCAGCCTTCGTCGGCATGCGCGTATGCCGGAGAAGTTCAAACGCGAGAGCCGTTGCGGCGTCATTCACATCCAGCAACGTCGCTTCAGACAGGAACCTGAGCCGCTCCTCCGCGAGAGAAGTATCCCCTTTCATGGCTTCGTTCACCGCAACCGTCGATGAAAACAGCTGGTAGCTGGTACGGCGCGTCGACCACCATTCGCGCGTAAACTCCTGATTGTGTGCAACCAGGAGACTTTGCTGATTCAACCATCCCACCAAATAGCTGATCACAGAAGTCTCAAGATAAACACGCGGCTTCACGCGAACAGCCTACCCCAACGCCGGCGATCTGGTGTGAAACTGCATTAGGATGTCGGCGTGATCGATCTCGACGGCGCGGGTTACGCGGTCGCGGACCTCGTGCTGACGTCCGATCAGTGCGAGCACATCGCTTCCTCGCTCCCCGGCGTGACGGGCGGGCGGGGCGGGGTTCGCAATCTGCTCGGGCATCCCACCGTCGTGCAGCTGCTCGTGCATGCCCGGCTCGGGAAGTATGTGTGGGAGATGACGGGGCGGGAGCTGGTCGCGGTCAAGGCGACGCTGTTCGACAAGACCCACAAATCCAACTGGCGCGTGCAGTGGCATCAGGACCGCGTGATCGCGGTGCGCGAGCGGCTCGACGTGCCGGGGTATGGTCCGTGGACGATGAAGGCGGGCGCGCTGCATGTCGAGGCGCCGGCGGCGGTGCTCGCGCAGATGCTCGCGGTGCGCATCCATCTCGACGACTGCGGGCCGGACAACGGACCGCTGCGCGTGATCGCGGGCAGCCATCTGACCGGCAAGCTGACCGACGGCGAGCTCGCGGACACGGTCGCGGACAACCACATGGTGGAGCTGCACGTGCCGCAGGGCGCGCTGCTGCTCATGCGTCCGCTGCTCGTGCATTCGTCGGCGCCGGCGCTCACGGCCGATCACCGGCGCGTGCTGCACATCGAGCTCGCGCCCGCCGAGGCGATCTCGCCGCTGCAGTGGCAGACGGCGGTGAAACTGCGGCGAGCGGCGTGAGGAATTCGAGGCCGCACTCACCGGTTGGGGGCGATATCAGTGATTTGCTTCTCGAGACGATGAATCTCCGAAGGGCAGCACGGAAAGGAGATTCACCGAATGAAAACATCCGGCATTGTCAAGTGGTTCAACGACGCCAAGGGTTTCGGCTTCATCACCAGCGAGACCGGCGACGATCTGTTCGTCCATTTCTCGGCCATTCAGGGCAGCGGCTTCCGCTCGCTTCCTGAAGGCGCGGCAGTCGAGTTTGACGTCGTCAAGGGACCGAAAGGTCTTCAGGCGTCCAACGTCGTCCCCGTCTAAGCCTTCAACTCTTGCAGTTCCGTCCGAGGGCAGGAGCGATCCTGCCCTTTCTCGTTCGATAGGAGTGTGGCATGGCAAAACCACAGGCATCATTCGCGAAGCGCCAGCGAGAGCAGGCGAAACGCGAGAAACAGCAGCTGAAAGCCGCGCGCCGCGCGGAACGGAAGACCACCGAAAAGCCCGGGGACGACGACATGATCGTGCCGGACGAAGTGGTCGAAGAGACCAGCGCCTCCGAGTGACGTGATAGCCTGCCGCGATGAGAATCGCGGCGGACATCGCTGTCGTCGTTGTTGCGCTCCTCCACATCCTCTTCCTCGTCCTGGAGATGTTCCTCTGGACGAAGCCGGCCGGCCGCCGCATCTTCGGCCTCTCCCAGGAGCTCGCGAACGCCTCCGCATCGCTGGCGGCGAATCAGGGGCTGTACAACGGATTCCTCGCCGCGGGACTGGTGTGGGGCCTCTGCCGCCGCGACAGCGCGATCCAGCTTTTCTTCCTCGGCTGCGTGATCGTGGCCGGCATCTTCGGCGGCATCACCGCGAAGCGCTCGATCCTCTGGACCCAGGCGCTGCCGGGCGCGATCGCCGCGGCGCTGGTGTACCTCGCGCGATAGACGAAAAAAGGGCCGGCTGGAGAGCCGGCCCTGCACCACATCCGTTGGTCGTGGTTACGGCTGCGGCTGATAGTGCGCGTCGCCGAAGGCCAGGATCGGATAGAAAATCGGAGAGAGGAAGAGCAGGCCGAGACCGAAGCCCGCGCCCTTGCCGAAGTTCTTCGCCAGCGAGATACATACGATGGCGAGGATGATGATGTTGACGAACGGGATCAGCATCAGAAGGAACCACCATACCGGCTTCCCGGCGATCTCCAGCAGCACGATGAGGTTGTAGATCGGCACGATTGCCGCCCATCCCGGTTTTCCGGCCTTGACGAAGATCTTCCACATCGAGGCGACGATGAGGAGGATGACCGCGAGGTAGATGACCATGAAGACGGTCGCGGCGGTGCCGGCGGCCGCCGCCTGTTCCGGGGTGAGCTCCTGCTGCTGCAAAAGAATGGCAAGGGCGTAGCTCATGTACTCTCCTTTTCCTTCAAGAGG
>Ga0134123_10002619_pt1 | contig 11779 bp, 11 predicted proteins | sample KB303_FD_96460 | JGI IMG/M metagenome (GOLD analysis project Ga0134123, IMG submission 96460) | Terrestrial soil microbial communities without Nitrogen fertilizer from Kellogg Biological Station, Michigan, USA - KB3-0-3 | ecosystem: Environmental > Terrestrial > Soil > Unclassified ...
AACGCCGGCCGTCTGCAAGTACTCAAACAGTCCGTCGATCAACTGTTGCATTCCGTGCGGCGGCGCCACTGTGCCGCGCACACTCGCCTTCGCGGGGTTAGTTGTCTGAAGATGATCGGGCAAAGCTGCGCGGCCAAAAATCAGGCTAGCGCTGAGCTGCAATGGATCGCCGGCATAAATTCCACCCAGCGCCGGCGTCAAAAGGTAATCCGTCGCGCCCTTTCCCAGAACACGCTCGCCCCAGCTCTGAATACTTTCACTTTCACGCGGAAGGAGCTGATGAAGATTTGTGGCCAGTCCGAATGCGAGCCGTCCAAGTTCGGCGGGCGCTAGCGGAAGTTGCCGCGGCTTATGGCGGTAAATGAACCGCCGACGCCCATCGCGTTGAGTATGAACCATCGGCACGCCGATTTCAGCGCACATTTGTTCCAGGCGCGCTGAATTAAGGATCCCATTCGCTGCGGTCTCAATCAGTCCCTCTTCGGTGCGAATCGATCGGATCAAACCCCCGACGCGGTCGCTCTTCTCAAAGACACGAACGCTCCGGCCGGCGCGCACAAGAAAATACGCCGTGGTCAATCCGGAAAAGCCCGCACCGACGACGTTGATGGGTTTCATTGACTAAAGCGATTGAGAAAAGATGCGCGCTTCGGGCTGGCGTTGTCGCAAGCGGTAATCGAAGAACATGCAAGCATTGCGTAGAAATGGCCGGCCCCGGTCTGTCAGGGTCAGTTTCCTGTCCCGCACCTCGACTAAGCCGTCATTCAAAAGCGAAGTGAGGAATGATTTTGCGTCGTCTAGCTGTTCTGGCTGCAACTCAACCTGAAACCGTGTCATGAACTGAAGAATCTGCTCGCGCACACGCATGTCTTCATCGGAAAGCAGGTGTCCGCGGAAAGTGGGAATCTCTCCACTGCTGACGCGCCGTTCATAAACCGGGAATGCCTTTTCGTTCTGATGAAAGCAGGTCGGAGCTTCCGAGATTGCACTCACGCCCAGTCCCAACAGCACACGCGTGCGTTTCTCGGTGTAACCCTGGAAGTTACGATGCAGCGTCTGGTTTTGTTGGGCGCGCGCCATGCCATCCTGCGGCAGGGCAAAGTGGTCCATGCCTATTTCTACATAACCGGCGCGCTCGAGCTCAGTCCGCGCCATTTCGTAAAGCGCGCGCTTCTCGCCTGCTTTGGGAATGTCATCGTCGCTATAGCTGCGCTGCGCCGGCTTGATCCAGGGCACCAGCGCGAAACTGTAAAGCGCGATGCGATCGGGCCTGAGCTCGATCGTCTTCACGATGGTGGCGGCAAACCCTTCCTGCGTTTGTTTCGGCAGGCCGTAAATCAAATCGTAGTTGACTGAGGTGTAGCCAATCTCTCGCGCAATGTCTGTGCACTCCTTAGTCACCGCGTATGACTGGTGACGATTCACGATTCGTTGCACCTCAGGATCGAAGTCCTGAACGCCAATCGAGATGCGCGTAAAGCCGAGCTCGCGCAGCGTCACCAGTTGCTCGCGCGTAGTGTGGCCCGGATGAACTTCTACTGACGCCTCAAAGTCTTCACCAGCTGGCTTGGTGGCTGACAGAATTGGCTTCAGCATCCGCTGCAGATTCTGAGCCGAGAAAAATGTCGGAGTGCCTCCGCCCAGGTGCATGCCCACCAACGGTCGGTTGCTGAGTTCCGGAACGCGCTCCAGATATAGCGCCCATTCTTTGGCAATCAGATCGAGATATGTGTCTTCGCGACGATGATCGCGCGTGATCACCGTGTTGCAGGCGCAGAAAGTGCAAAGGGATTCGCAAAAGGGCAGGTGAAAATAGAGCGACCAGGTTGCGTTCGCGTCACTAAAGGCGCGTCGCAATTCATTAATCCATTGATCCGTCGTGGGAATTTCCGTCCAAAACGGCACCGTCGGATAGCTCGTGTAACGTGGCGCGGGCACGTCGTATTTCGCAAAAAGATCGCTCACTGCAATACCTCTCTAACAGTTCTGACAAAGGACCGCACGTTGTCTTCGGGCGTGGCCGGCAGGACGCCATGGCCCAGGCCACACACCCAGCCCGTGCGATCTTCCTGAAGTATAGGCCGTAAATATTTGTCGAGGTTTCGCTTTAACTCATCGGGATTGGTAAGCAGAAGACGCTGATCAAAATTTCCCTGGATGAATCCGTGAGGAAACAGCTCGAACGCTTCGCGCAAGTCCCAGTTCTGATCGACTCCGATTCCGGCCCAGCCTCCATCGGTGATTGACGCATGATTCAAATGCGCGCGTGTCGTGCCTTTGGAGTAATAGCCGAGGCGACCGAAAAACTTCTCCTTGAGTCGCTCGAGTTGGGGCACGACTTCGCCCCGAAAGATTTCAGACGGCAGCTCGCCCGCGGCCGTGTCGAAAACCATGACAACCTCCGCGCCGTGCGCCAGTTGTAACTCGATGTTCCTGATCAGCAGCGGCACCAGGTGTTCGCAAAATTTACCGAAAAGATCCATCTGATTAGCCAGGGCGGTGACGTTTTTATGTGTGCCAGCCAGGGCATACACGAACAAGGTCCATGGACCACCGACAAATCCGATCAGGCTTTTATCTTCGGGCAGGAGATTTCGAGTCAGCCGCAGCGCTTCGCCCTGGAACATGAGATCTTTCAGTGCTTCATCAGTTCCGCGCAGGCGCGGCAGCGTGCTGCGATCGAGCCTCCAGCCGAGTTCCGGCCCTCGATCGGTGTATTGAAGACCCATTCCCAGGGCTTCGAGCGGAAACAGCAAATCGCTGAAAAGAATGGCCGTGTCAAAATCGAAATCCAGCACCGGGCCGAGCGCTACTTGTGCTGCCAGGTCCGGCCGTTTGCACAAGTCCATGAATGAATGTTGTCGCCGCAGATTCTGGTAGTGCCGGTGGTATCGACCCGCCTGGCGCATCAGCCAAATAGGTGGGGTGATCTGGGGAGTGCGAGCGAGGGCGTTGTGAAAACGGAGGTTGCGGAGACGATCATTACGCGAACCGTCAGGTTCATTCTCATTCACACCTCGCTTTAGCGAGGTGGTTGGTGATGGCGTGGTAACGCCTAGCCGTTTTAACGGCTTAGCCGAAAACCGTTGAAACGGTTCCGTGGATCCTCCTGGATCTTGATCACCTCGCTGAAGCGAGGTGTGAATGAGATTAAGCTTGTTCATGTTCTGACGTGGCGTTCCATTGATAGCCCACCCCGCGTACTGAGCGGATCAAGTTACTGCCTGAATCACCCAGCGACTGTCGCAAATGAACGATCATATTGTCGACGGTGCGATGGTTCCCAAGCTTGTCTTCGCCCCACAACGCATCGATGATTTGGTTGCGACTGACTGCGCGGGGCGCACTGGCGATCAATAACTCGAGCAGCTCGAAGTCCCGCGCCGGCAGATATTCGCGCTGACCGTCCGGCTGCACGATTACCCGGCTGTCGAGTTCGATCACGCGGCCGTTACACGCCACGTGATGAAGCGCCGGATGTCTTTCAAAGACGTGCCGCACCCGCAGTAACAGCTCGCGCAGGTGAAAAGGCTTGGGGATAAACTCCTCCGCGCCAATTTCGAAACCTTCGAGGCGATTCTCAGCCGTGCCCAGCGCCGTCATGAACATAATCGGGACCGCCGAATTCGCTTTCACATGCCGCGCGAGTTCAAACCCTGACCCGTCAGGAAGTCCCACATCCAGAATGACCAGGTCCCAGAGCCGTTCGCCGAATTTTTTAAGTGCCCGCTGTTTCGTTTCGGCCCAGGAAACCTGATAGCCCTCGCGGGTGAGTCGATCCTGCAGGGTGGCGCCCAGCGAGCGATCGTCTTCGACTAACAGGATCGACTTCATGCGAGTTTCTGCCGGCGTTCTTCCGCCGGCGCAGTCGCAGGCGCGTTCGGAAACTTAAGTTCTGCGACAAATCCACCATCACAACCGCGCGAGAACTCGAGCGTGCTGTTCATACGCAACGCCAGTTGGCGCGAAATGTAGAGCCCGACACCGCTGCCGCTGCCATGCGAGTGTCGTAGAAAAAGTTTGCCGAGTTGTTTGAAGTCGCCCGCAAACCCGGAGCCGTTGTCCGCTACGCGCAGGCACAAGCGACCTTTGTAGCCGGCTTCGGTCGTAATTCTGATCTCAGAAGCCTGGCCGTGCGTGACGGCATTGTGGACCAGGTTCGTCAAAACGCTCTCAATGGCGCGCGCGTCACCCAACACCACCGCATCGCCTTTTTGAATAATGGTGAGTGTCGGCCAATGATATTTGAGCGCTTCGACCAACTGGCCGATTCGCACCGGTTCGATCAGCAGCCTTCCGGTGGGCAGGTTCACCAGGAAGAGGGAATTTTCCAATTGCAGCTGTAAACGCAGTGTGTCATGCAGGAGGCGATCCAGGAGCGGGTTCGAATTTCCGCTGAGGTCCTCTTTCAGGCTCTCGGCCTGCAGGCGGAGACTGGCCAGCGCCGTCTTCGCATCGTGCGTAAAGGCGGCGAAGAATTCTTCAACCCGCGCGTGCCGCTTTTGCTCGCGGCGCGCGTAATAAAACAAGGCCAGCCCGCCGCCGATTAAGGCCGCGATCAGAATGCCGCCCTCCCACAGCAGCATCTGGTAATGCTTTTGAATCTGATCGGCTTGCTCGACGTGAAGTTGATTGAGTCGATCAAGCTGGCGAAGCCCAAAGATCATCCACCAGGTGGCGAGGGTGACCGTGAATGTCACCCAAAGGGCCACCAGCAGGATCTTGATTCTGTCGCGTGATTGCTTCATTTGCTCAATGCTTCAGCTACCGCATCCAAAACTGCTGCTTCGGCTTTCGCCAGTACTTCGTCCGTGTGAGCCAGCGACATGAAACTAACTTCATAGCCACTGGGCGCGAAGTAGACGCCGCGATCAAGCGCGCTATGAAAAATCCGCGCGAAAAGCTCTGCGTGATTCTCAGGAATTTGTTCGAGCCGGCGAATCACGCCGCTAGTCCTGGCGTGCAGCCAGAACAAAGAAGCGACACGCGTCAGTTGAAACGGCAGCCCGCGCTCATCCAGCTTCGCGTTAAGTCCATCACAGAAATTACTGGTCCGCTCTTCCAGTTGTTCAAAGGCATTGACGCGCTCCATCTTTTCGAGGGTGGCCAGCCCCGCGCGCATGCCAATCGGGTTCGCGCTAAGCGTGCCCGCCTGGTAGACAGGTCCGGCAGGCGCCACCAGTTCCATCAGATCCTTGCGGCCGCCGTATGCGCCCACCGGAAAGCCTCCGCCAATCACTTTGCCGTAAGTTACCAGGTCCGGTCGCAGGCCGAGCACTTCAGCCATGCCGCCCATCGCCACACGGAACCCGGAAATAACTTCGTCAAAGATCACAAGGCTGCCGTTTTTTTGCGCCAGTTTCACAACCTCCTCGATAAACTCTCGGCGCTGAATGAGCAGACCGTAGTTTGCCGGTTGCGGTTCGAGAATCACTGCCGCAATGCTCGGACCCTGCTGCTCGAAGATTGCGCGCACGCTCTCTTCGTCATCGAGCGAAGCCACCAGCGTTTCTGCCGCTACCGCTTCCGAAACTCCGGCACTCGAGCTTGCGGAAGTGCCTGCCAGGCCACTCCCCGCTTTTACCAGCAAAGAATCGGCATGGCCGTGATAGCAACCCTCGAACTTTAGAATTCGCGCGCGTCCAGTCGCAGCTCGAGCGATTCGCAGAGCGCTCATCACGGCCTCAGTGCCTGACGAAACGAACCGCAACATCTCAGCCCAGGGAACGCGCGACGAAATCCACTCGGCGAGTTCCAGCGAATAAGGTTCGCAAGCGCCAAAGCTCCAGGCGGTTGCCGTGGCCTGATTCACGACTTCGGTGACATCAGGATCTCGATGGCCCAGCATCAGCGGGCCGAAGCTCTGGCAGAAATCGATGTAGTCGCGTCCTTCGACTGAGGTCATGATGGCGCCCTGCGCGCTGCGAAAGAAAATGGGCGTGCCGCTCACGCTCTTGAAAGCTCGTACCGGGCTATGCACGCCGCCGGGAGAAACCTTTTGCGCGCGATCATATAGATCGTGCGAGGAAAGATCCGATCTCATGAATGATGGTTGTTGCGATGACATGCGGTCGAGATTAATTCGGGTGTTTAGAGTACCAACTTTAGTTGGGTAGTCTCATGTTTAAATGGCCGACTAAAGTCGGTACTCTAAGCACCCGTCAATTGCCGATTCCCAGTTGTTTTGCATATCGCGCGCCGTAGGTAATGATGAATTGCGCGCCCGCGCGTTTGAACACGTGCCAGGTTTCCATCAAACCGCGTTCGAAATCGATTAAGCCGTTATCTGCCAGAAGGGAAATGCCGGCGTACTCGCCGCTGACCTGGTATGCGCCCACCTGCAGCCCGGTTTGCTTTTTGATGGGCGCGATCAGGTCAATCGAAGTGAGACCGGGTTTGACCATCAGAATATCCGCGCCTTCTTCGGCGCACCGCCGGCTGGCGGCTAACGCGTCGTTTCGATTACGCACATCCAGCTGATAATGGCGGCGATCTCCGAACTGCGGGGCTGAATCGGCGGCGCTCCGAAATGGACCGTAAAAGTTGCTGGCGAATTTGGTGCTGTAGCTCATCACCGGAACGAGGTCAAAGCCGTTTTCGTCCAGTTTTGATCGGATGCGAGCCACGCGTCCATCCATCATATCGCTGGGACTGATGCCATCGGCACCGGCTTCGGCAAACGCCATGGCGGAATTCGCAAGTTCATCCAGCGTCGACGAATGATCGATACCTTTATCGCTCAGTACGGCACAATGCCCATGCGTCGTGTAAGCGCACAGGCAGGTGTCCACCCAGAGGCACAAACTCGATCCAAACTGCCGGCGAATCTCAGAGATTACCGTCCGTTCGAACTTATGCGAAAAGTTCTTCTCGGCTTTATGGCCCGGCACCGGAAACAGCAGGAAATGCGAAACGCCATTCTTCAAATCGTCTTCGATCTGTTTTAGCGCGGAGGTGATGCTCAGCCGTACGTTTCCCCGTAAGCCCGGGATCGCTTCGTCACTTTCGAGACCTTCGACCACGAAAAACGGCTGAATCAATTGGGCACGATTGAATTCAGTTTCGGCGCACAGGTCGCGTAAGTGCGAAGTTGCTCGCAGGCGCATCAGACGTTTCATTGAATGCTCATCTCCCTCAGCCACTGTCCATGATCGAGAAAAACATGTGGAGTAATCCCCTTGCGCAGCAGAGTCTCCTGTGTATTGCCTGGCCCGCAAAAGTGCAAGCGCGATCGGATTTCAGGATTCAATTCGAGCGCGCGTTCAAAGCTCGAGCCGCTGGTCCAAAAGAAATAACGCTTGCCGTCGAGTTTCGGCCCATCGGACTTTGGAATCAAGCGATAGGTTGGCAAGACCCGCATCCCGTTGGCAAATGGCGCGTCAGCATGCGTTAGCTTTAACCAATCGATTGATGAATCGGCAAGCGTTTCCACGCCGGCCGGTTCGTGTTCGCCAAGGCCTTCGGCGCAGCCATTAACCCAAATGCCGCGCCTTGCCAGCCGTTCCCAGGTCTTCATTCCGCTGGCCCAGACCAAACGCGAAGGCTCAAGCGTCTTGCCTTCCGGCAAAGCATCCGCTTTTGAGATCCAAAGCGGCGCGTCGGGTAAAGAGGTCGAGATCGATTCCCGCACGAACCAGTCAACCTCGCCCCGGTTGAGTGGCCACATCTCTGCCGGCGAAACTCGATCAGGCCGCGGCTCTGCGGACTGCAGCGTTGCATCGCTAAGGACAGTACCTTCGTCAGTCAGACCATGCAGGAAAGTAATTCGTCCGTACGGGCGACTCAGCACATTGGCGCCGATTTTCTGATGACAGCCGCCTCCGTAGCTGCTCAGAATCTCTCGTTCGCGTTGCACGCAGTCCAGTGTCTCGCCGCAGTTTATTAATGCTAGCAACTCCCGCAGCTCGGCGCGGTCCCGCTTAATTTCTACGGCGAGCGCCCCTTGGGCGGGGGCAGTCGGATTCTCTCGCAGCGGCAAAACCATCCAGCGACATGCGGCCAGAGCTTGCCGCAAAGCTGCCTGGGTTTCCGCGAACTCGGTTTGAGAAGCTTGCAGCAGGCGATCGATTGCTGCCTTGGCCACGACCAATGCGTCCGCCCCCGGTTGCCACATCTTGCGCACCCGTGTAGGCACGTTGCCACGCACCGGCTGAAAGTCCAGCTCCTTAATATCTCCGGGCAGAGCTTTTCGCAGAAACTGATTGAGATTGTAACTGCGTCGCGGCGAAGAAGTGAGGACGGTTAGACGACCCGTAGCTTCGACGTCTTGCCAGCGATCCGCGCGGACTAACAGCAGATCACGCATGTCGGCGCGTGGCAGCGTGGCGGCAATTTCCGTAGTGCCGTCATCCTCGATCGCGAGATCCTTCCATGAATGCACTGCCAGATCATAGCGGCCCGCGAGCAGACCTTCGCGCAGGTCTTGCGTGAACACGCCCTTCTCCGGCATCTGCCACAGCGGATCGTTTTGATTACGATCTCCGAGCGATTCGTGAAAGGAATAGTCGATCTGAAGTTTCGGATTTACCTGAGTGAGGGCTTTACCAACCTGGAATGCCTGGATACGCGCCAGCTCGCTGCGGCGCGCAGCGAGAACTAAGCGCATAAGTCTTCCCAACCGAAAGGCCGAAACTGCGCTTGTCCAATCAAGCGTTGGGCTGCCTGATCAATCTCGGCACGGGCCGCGGCCAGACGGGCGGCCACCCTGGGCCGTTCGCTTTTCAGTGCCGCAAACATTTCCGAGAGCCTGACGACTGGAAAAGAAGCGAGGAAAGGATCGTTTTCCGCTTCACCGCGCAGATCGAGAGCCTTCACGAAAGGAGTTTGCTGGAGTCTGATCCAGGAATTGATCTCGCGAGCCGTGACCGGAGCGGCGATGACCAGCGCCGTTGGGCGACTCTCTTCATGCCGTTCAATCTTGAACTGGGCCAGTTTCACTTCCGGATAGTTCTCAATCAGAGTCTCCGCGCGCATGGCATTGCGATAGAACACCGTGACATCCGTCTTGCCGATGAGCCACGGAAGAATCTCCTGGCCGAGTTGACCGGCGCCCAGCACGAACACCGAAGGGACATTCCTCAGGTGCTGACGGACCATGCCACCGTACGATTGGCTGCCGAGTCCTTCCAGGTGGCGAGAGCGGACGCGCTTGGCGTCAACTAGCAGATCCGACGTCAGTCTTCGCAGGTACCAGCCCCATTCCGAAGAGGGATACCGCGTGGTAGCGCAGAATTCACGGAACTGACCCATCACGGCCGTCTCGCCGACGAGCGGCGAGCGCAACCCGCAAACCACTTCGAGCAGGAAATTGTAGGCGTCTTTGCCTTCGAATACTTCGGACGATTCGGGAAGTTGGGGAAGCAGTGCAGCGCTTTCCGATTTGTGCAGTAGCGAAATCCGTCGCAGACATGTCTGCCAATCCAAGCCGTTCAGGGCGACGGGAATCTGCTCGTTCGACTTGGCCGGTCGATGAAGGATAACGAGATCTTCCAGCACGTTTGGGATTTTATTTAGAACCCAAAAGCAAAGTGTCACGGTTTTGTCATCGCCCGAAATAAACAAAAGGCCCGTTTTACTGCCCCAAATCCTCGTCCAGGGCGTGCCATCCCGATAGACTTGCTAGCCGGTCGAAATTACTTAAAGACGATTGACTTGTGCCACGCCTGAGCTACAATGCGGGCAACTGGGGTGAGGCTGAATGCTTCCCCCCGCGCGGCTCATAGCAGCCACGCCAGGAAAGCGGCGGTGAGTGGGAGCACTGCCGCTTTCGTTTTTGCTATGGAGTGCGGCGACTTGTCGCCGCTTTTCTTTGTCGACCTCTGCGACAAAAGTCTTTGCCCGAAGAAAAAGCGCTGACAAGTCAGCGCACTCCAAAGTCAGGTTCCTGATATAGACCGATTACATTTCCCCCGGGATCGCGAAAGCGGGCGGTTATCTCAGGCGCATCGACGCCAATCGGCTGCACGACCTGACCACCGTGCGCGACGATGGTTTCAAGGGAGTCCGCCACACTGTCTACCATGATGTAGATCAGAATGCCCGGTTCAGATAACGGCGGACGGCCGATTACCCACGTGCCGCTAACTTCCCCGACGCCATCGTCGAAAGCGATGCTGCCGTCGCCGCGACGCCGGATGTTCCAACCAAACACTTTTTCGTAAAAGCCGGCCGATTCCCGGATGTCGTTGGCCGGTATTTCGAGATAACAGATTTTTCCGTGGCCAAGTGTTGGCGGCATGAGAGGCTCCTCTTGTGGACGACCTGTTTCTCGCGTCGGGAAAAGAACTATTTATGGGCCTCGGCAAATTGCTTAAAGGCTTCCATGTGTTTTCGGTGCGCCTTCTTAATCGATGGCCGCGCGAAGAAGGCAAATACCTGATTGAAAAATCCTTTGAAACTGAATGTTTCTTCGGAAGTTAGTTTCGTGGTTCCTGCGGACAGCGCGGCGAAATTTGCTTTCACTGCTACGGTCACTTTTGAGTTCTCAAGATTCAGCCTGACTTCCGCGGGCAGGTCCCGTTCGATGACCGTTGCGACAAAAATCATGTCGCCCTTTTTAGGCACGAGGCGATAAGTCGAGCCGGGCATGCCGGGCGAGCCGCTGATCGGCTCGTACTTTTCGAGGTCGGTCATCCACTTCAAGCTGTTTTCGGGATCAGCGTAGAGCTCGGCCGCCCGTGATTGTGGCGCATTGATCTCAAGTTCGACGACGCTTTTCATGCTGCCTGACTAACGTTGCAACCTCATCAATTTTAAAACGTAGGCGATGACCAGCGCTACCAGGAATGCCGGCACGGCGGTGATTGCGGGCCAGGCGACGAACGCAATCGCGAGTGAGCGGCGATACACTGGCGCGACCCACAGCTCATGAATACTCGCCGCGACTGCCAGACCAAAAGCTCCCAGCGCGACCGCCAAAGCGGCGTGCAGGGCCGTCTTGTAAGCCGGGTTTCGAAGCCGAAAATGTTCGTACCCAATATGTGCGGCATAGACCGCGCCACTGGCCAGCCAGGCGGCCAGTCGCCAGGCGCGTGCATGACTCGCCGGCAGGCCAAAGAGAATGCCAATGGCCGCGTAAAGCAGACCCGCGATCATCGCGATTCCTAACCACTTGCGTCGGCTAGTGGGATTCATGGCGCGCTTTTACCAAAATCTGACTCCGGTAAAAATCTCCGGTTTGATTTGAAGTCACGTCTCTAAGCAGGGGAGTGGACGCGGCGGCCGGCGACTTCATTCAACCCTCTCTGCGCTATAGCGGCTGCCGAAATGGAACGGGGATCCTTCTTCGCGCCAGCGGGCGGCTGCGTTCGCCTACTTCAGATGCTTCGCTACGAGTTTGGTCATCTCAAACATATTCACTGCTGATTTGCCGCCGAACACACCCTTCAGCGCAGCATCGGCTTTGATCATCCGTCTGTTCTTCGGGTCCTGCAGCTTGTTCTTCTTAATATAGGCCCATAGCCGCTTGGTGACCTCAGTTCGCGGGATGGCTTTCGAGCCGACGATCTCCGCGAGTGCTGGACTCGGCGTCATTGGTTTCATGAACGCGGCGTTGGCTTTGCGGGCGGGCTTCTTCTGCGCAGTCTTAGTCATTAGGTCTCCTTTGAAAGATGGGCACGTAGTACCCGATTGAGTTGGTCCGTCGCGCAAGAGTTCATATTCGACGGTTACGATCTTCTGTTCGGTGTCCTTGAAATATTTTTCAAGATCGCGCTTCAGGAATTTGGCAAAGTCTTTTTCATCTGGAACGTTGGCGCGTATGTGCGACTCTGCGAGAGAT
>Ga0134123_10002622_pt1 | contig 11773 bp, 9 predicted proteins | sample KB303_FD_96460 | JGI IMG/M metagenome (GOLD analysis project Ga0134123, IMG submission 96460) | Terrestrial soil microbial communities without Nitrogen fertilizer from Kellogg Biological Station, Michigan, USA - KB3-0-3 | ecosystem: Environmental > Terrestrial > Soil > Unclassified ...
CATCCTCCACAGCTACATGGGCTATCGCACGTGCTACTACCGCACGTTCGCGATCAGCTCGGCGAGCAAGGCGCTCAACGACGCGTACAAGCGCTGCCGCGATTACCTGGACGCGGCCATCGAGCTCGTGCGTCCCGGCCGGACGACGGCGGAGATCGCGGCCGTGTGGCCGAAGGCGCAGGAGTTCGGCTTCCCGAACGAGGAAGCCGCGTTCGCGCTGCAGATGGGCCACGGCATCGGTCTCGCCATCTGGGAGAAGCCGATGATCAGCCGCCTCGTCTCGCTCGAGCACTCCTACGAGATCAAGCCGGGCATGGTGTTCGCGCTCGAGACGTTCTGGCCCAGCAAGGACGGCTGGAGCGCGGCGCGCATCGAGGAAGAAGTGGTGGTGACGCCGACGGGGCACGAGATCATCACGCGCTTCCCGGCCGAGAAGCTGCTCGTCTGCGGCGCGCCGTACGTGACCGTCGACGGCCCGCTCTCGACGACGCGTGAGCTGGAGCCCGAGCCGAATCAGGACGTGGTCAACATGATCGCGGCCAGCGCGCGTTCAGAGGTCGGCGCCCGCTAATGGCGATTTCCGTCGTCATGCCGGCTCTTGAGATGGCTCAGGAGACCGGCAAGCTCGTGTCCTGGAAGAAGAAGGAAGGCGATCCGGTCAAGAAGGGCGAGCTGCTCCTCGAGGTCGAGACCGACAAGGCCGTCGTCGAGATCGAAGCGCAGGGCGACGGCATCCTCGGCGGCGTCACGGCGCAGGTGGGCGCCGTCGTGCCCGTGGGACAGACGATCGCGTGGCTGCTGAAGCCCGGCGAGAAGCCGCCGGCGGCGGCCGCGCCGACGCAGACCGGACGCACGGGGGCGGCGGCGATGCAGATGCCCGTCGTCGAGAAGGAGAGCATGGCCGGCCCGCAGGGCGATCCGCTCGCGGTGGCCGCCGCCAACAACATCCGCATCTCGCCGAAGGCCCGGCGTCTCGCCAAGGAACACGACGTCGACATCCGGCGCGTGAAGGGCACCGGTCCGCAGGGTGAGATCATCGCCGAGGACATCCTCGCAGCGACCAGCGGGATGCCCGCCTCCGCTAAAGCTACGGCGGGCAAGTCCGCGGCGCCGGCGCTTTCCGCGCCGGCCACGGACTTGGGCGCGATGAGCTCCATCGGCAAGATCATGGCCGAGCGGACGACGGCGAGCTGGACGACGGCGCCGCACTTCTTCGTCTCGCGCGAAGTGGATTGCACCGAGCTCGTCGCGGCGCGGAAGCGATACGGTCCGGAGATCGAGCGCGCGCGCGGCGTCAAGCTGACCTACACGGATCTCCTCACTGCAGTCATCGCGCAGACGCTGCGGAAGCACCCGCGGATGAACGCGAGCTGGACGGGCAACGCGATCAAAGCCAACGCGGACGTCAACGTCGGCCTCGCGATGGCGGTGACCGACGCGGTCGTCGTTGGAGTGGTGCCGAAGACCGACGGCTGCAGCCTCGGCGACATCGCTGCGCGGCGCAAGGAGCTGACCGAGCGCGCGCGGACCAACAAGCTCTCGCCGGCCGACATCACCGGCGCGACGTTCACCATCAGCAACCTCGGCATGTATCACGTGGACTCGTTCACGGCGATCATCGTGCCGCCGCAGGCGGGCATCCTGGCCGTCGGCGCGATGAAGGACAGGCTCGTGCCGGTGATGGGCGGGGTGGTCACCAAGCCGATGATGACCATCACGCTGTCGTGCGACCATCGCGTCCTCGACGGCGCCCGCGGCGCCATGTTCCTGCACGACCTCGTCGAAGCGCTCGAAAACGCGAACAACGTTCTCGCGTAAACCGGTCAACGCCTGGTCGCGGTCAGCACTTCCTCGGCCGAGTGGATCAGCATGTGGGTCACTCGGCCGTCTTTGTCTTTCACGAACTCGTACGTCCCGAGCAGGCGCGGTGAGAACGACGTCTGCGAGAGCGGGATCATGGGAATCTTTCCCTTGCCGCCCATGTCGAGCAGCAGCTCGTCGCCGTCGAGCGTGACGGTGAACAGCCGATTCACATTGACCGCGTACGTGCCGGCGTAGGTCGCGAGCGTCGCGCGCGGGACGACGACGCGCTTTTCCGCTTCGGTGCGCCCGACCAGGTGCACGCGGTCCTTCTCGTTCTCGCAGACGTATTCGATGAGGTCGGTGTCGGCGACGAAGTTGCCGCCCGCCGGCAGCGTGATCGGCGCCCCATAGACCGCCCGATCTTTCAGCGTCACCTGCAGCTCGAGGCGCCCGAAGCGCGGACGGCTGAAGCGTTCGGTGATCGTCAGCGCCTCGGTATGCGGATGTCCGGCGAAGTCCAGCCACGTGCGGTCGTTGAAGCCCGCGCTCTCGACGACGAGCGTGTCGCCGTCCCAGCGGCCGATGGAGTAGCCCATCCAGGTCGGGTTGGGATCGTCGGGAAGCGCACGGCCGTCGAGGAAGATCTGGCGATAGGAGAGGTCCTCGAAGAGGAACACGATCAGCGCCGGCGTCTGAATGATCTTCGTCAGGCCGCCGCGCGTGATGTGGCGAGGACCGCCGGGCTTGCAGCCGGTGATCTCGGGATCGTCCTTGCCGAACTCTTCGAGCCGCAAACGTGAAAGCGCTCGCGCCGATGCCTGGATCGACGAGTCCGGCAGATCGGCGGTGATGTTCGCGGCGTATCCGGCTTCGATGCCGAGCTGCCACAAGCCTGAGAGATCCGGATGACCGTCGGCCGCGCGCGGCGCGGGCGCGCTCGTGTTGGCTTTGCCGGAGGCGTCGCGCGGGATGCCGGCCGTTGGGGTCTTCAGCCATTGCGCGCCGAATGAAGTCGCGGGCATGACCCCGACTGCGAAGGCGAAGGCCAGAGCAGGACCGACTCGATGCATGGCCAGAGCCTACCGTATAATCGCGGCGCCAGATGGCTGAGCTGCTTCTGCTCGGACTCTGCGTCGCGGTGCTGTTCTGGGTCGGCTCGTTGAGCCGCCAGCTCAACGAGCTGAACGACCGCATCGCGGGACTGGAACGGGACCTGCGGCGGCTGCCGCGCGCGGATTCAAGTCCGTCAGCCGCGCGCGATATTCCCGCATCGCCGCGCGCCGCGGCGACTCCTGATGGACCGGTACCTCCGCCGGTGAAACCGCAGGCTCCGCCGGCGCCCGCTGCGCTGCCCGCGCACGCCTCGCTATCACCGGCCCCGACGGCCCCGATCACGACAGAGGAATCTCCCAGCCTGGAAGTGGAAATCGGATCGCGCTGGGCGCTGGTCATCGGCGTCGTCGTCCTCGTATTCGGCGTCGCGTTCTTCATCAAATATTCATTCGAGCGGCACTGGATCAACGAGACGACGCGCGTCGTCTCCGGCACGGTGGTGGGTCTGGCGCTGTGGATCGGCGGCCTGGTCACGGCGAAGCGCTCGTATCAGCTGTATGGCCGGATGATCGCCGGCGCCGGCCTCGCGATCCTGTATTTGGCCGCCTACGCCGCAAGTGCGCTCTACGGCCTCGTGCCGTCCGGTGTTGCGCTCGGGTGGATGGCGCTGCTTGCCGCGGTGACGGTCGTCACGGCGGATCGCGAGAACTCCCAGGGACTGGCGACGACAGCAATCGTCCTGGCGTTTCTGGCGCCGTTTCTTCTGGCGTCGAAGGAAGACCATCACATCACGCTGTTCGTGTACGACACGGCGCTGGTCGCCGCGACCTACTGGCTCGTGGGACGTCACGACTGGGTGGCGCTCGGCCCGGTGAGCTTCTGGTTCACATGGCTGACGTATGGCGCCTGGGCTTCGCAGGCCTACCGGCCGGAATACTTCATGTCGGTGGAGGCATACATCACGGCCTTCAGCGTCGCGTTCGTCTTCATCGCGGTTGCGTATCGTGAGTCGAAGTACAAGGCGGCGAAGATTTCGAGTGGAGTGCTCTGGGCCGGACCGGCGATCTATCACGCCGTCTCAGTCGGCGTGTTGTACCAGCATTCCGTGCCGTTTCTCGTCTACCTGACGGCGATCACGGCGACGAGCATCGTGCTGTTCAAGGACGTCACCTGGCGGCGTCTGCTCATCTGGATCGCCGTCTCGGTGCCGTTCGCGGCGTGGACGAGCGAGCACAGCGTCGCGCGCTGGTATCTGGCGACGCTGGCCGTCGCCCTCGCCATCTACGCACTGCATCTGGCCGCGCAGGTTCGAATACTGCGCGTCAAGCACACGCTCTCGACGCTGGAGACCGTCCTGTTCCATCTCGGCAGCCTTGGCGCGTTCGCGCTGATGTATCCGGCGGTCTACAACCATGCCTCGTCGACGACCGGCCTGGCCGCGTTGTTCAGCGCGTGGAACGGCGCGTTGGCGTATCTGTCGTACCGGCGCGGGCTGCGGGATCCGATGGTCAACGCTCTGGCGCTGGCCTTCACGTTCGCCGCCGTCGCCTTCGCGCTTGGGCTGTCCGGACCGCTGATCACGGTCGCATGGGCCGCCGAGGGTGCCGTCGTCATCTGGAGCGGACTGGCGCTCCGTCGCGAACCGCTCAGGTATGGCGGGGCGCTGCTGGTCGTATTCGCCGTCGCGCGGCTCGTCGTCATGCAGTTCGACGCGACCGACGTCTCGTTCGTCGTTCTGTTGAATTCAAGGACGGCGACCGGTGCGTTCATCGTCGCGCTGCTGTACGCGACGGCGAGGCTGCATCGCCGGTATCCCGATCGCGCGAAGGATGCCGTGATCTGGACGGGCGGGATCATCGTGGCTGCAAACGTCTTTACCGTCGCGCTGCTGACGGCCGACACTTATTCGTACTGGGAACTGCGCGGAGTCCGGGACGCGCAATATGCGGCGGGGTTCGCGCGTCAGGCCAGCGTTTCCGTGCTGTGGACGGCGTACGGCATTGGGCTTCTGATGCTCGGCTTCGCGCGCGCGTCCGCGGTGCTGCGGTACCTGGCGCTGGCGCTGCTTGGCGTGACCGTCGGCAAGCTGTTCATGGTGGATCTGCTGGAGCTCGACGGCATCTACCGCATCTCGGGATTCATCGCCCTCGGCGTCGTGCTGCTTGCCGCATCGTTTCTCTACCATCGCTCCCGCCGAGCCTCGACGTCGCCGACGGCCGCCGTATAATCCCACGCATATGCGAAAACGGTCGTCGCTTGGAACCGTGCTCGTCGCAGGCGCGCTGCTCGTGTCCGCGGGCATCGCCGCTCGAGCAGGGCAGTCTGGCGAGCAGGTCGCCAACGGCCGCGGGCTGTTTCAGACGCGGTGCGCCGACTGCCACGGCATCGACGGCAAGGGCGTGCACGGTCCCGATCTCACGGTCATCTTCGCGGCCGGTGCGACCGACGACCGCGTGTTCCAGACGATCCGCCGCGGCGTGCCGGGCAGCGAGATGCCGGCCAGCAACGCGCCGGACGCGGAGATCCGCGAGGTCATCGCGTACCTCCACAGCATCGCCGTCCGGGGCTCCGAGGCCGACGCCGGGACGAACGCGGCCAACCTCGCCAACGGCGAGCGGCTCTTCAACACGTCATGTGCGGCGTGTCATCGCGTCAACGGGCGCGGCGGCGTGCTCGGCCCCGATCTGTCGCGCGTCGGCGCGGCGCGGTCGCGCGCGCTGCTGATGCAGGACATCCGCGACGCGAGCGCCGTGATTGCGCCAGGCTACCAGGCCGTCACGCTTACCAGGAACGACGGCCGGCAGGTCCGTGGGACGCGGAAGAACGAAGACGCGTATTCGATCCAGATCATGGACACCAGCGAGCAGCTCCAGGGCTACCGCAAGTCTGATCTCAAGACCGTCGTCGCGGAGAAGAAGTCGCTGATGCCGGATTTCGCGGCGGCGCGCGTCAGCAATCGCGACCTCGCAGATCTCATCGCGTACCTCGGTACGCTGCGCGGGGCCGCCGCCGACCCTGAAAGGGTCGGCCTACGTACGGCGGGCACGGCGAATGTAGTGCAGGCCTTCAGGCCTGCGATCACCGGACAGGATCTGCTCGACGGGTTCAAGAATCCGAGCCGCTGGGTGATGTACTCGGGCGACTACAGCGGCAAGCGGCATAGCCCGCTGACGCAGATCACGCCGCAGAACGTCGCGCAGCTGAAGGCGCAGTGGTCGTTCCAGGCCGACACGATCGCGACCGGCCGCGGATTCGAATCGACGCCCCTCGTGATCGACGGCGTCATCTACCTGACCGGTGCGAACGGCAGCGCCTGGGCGATCGACGCGCGGACCGGCCGGCAGTTCTGGCGTTTCCGCTACCCGAACGCGCCGGACCTGACCGCGGGCGCGACCTATCCCGTCAACCGCGGCTTTGCCGCGCTCGGCAACCAGCTCTTCATGGTCACGCTCGACGCGCACGTGCTGTCGCTCGACATGCGCACTGGCGCGATGCTCTGGAGCGCCGCGATCGAGGACTACAAGGCCGGCTATGCCGCCACGCCCGCGCCGCTGGTCGTCAAGGACAAAGTCATCGTCGGCTCGTCGGGCGGCGAGAATCCCACGCGCGGTTCGATCACCGCTTTCGACACGAGGACGGGCAAACGCCTGTGGCGGTTCTATACGATCCCGAATCCCGGCGAGAAGGGGAGCGAGACGTGGCCGTCGCCCGAGACCGCGATTCGCGGCGGCGGCGCGACGTGGGTGACCGGCTCGTACGATCCCGAGCTCAACCTGATCTACTACGGCACCGGCAATCCCAACCCGGACTACTACGGCGAGGAGCGCAAGGGCGACAACCTCTACACATGCTCCATCGTCGCGCTCGATGCGGACACGGGACAGTTGAAGTGGTACTACCAGTTCACGCCGCACGACACGCACGACTGGGACAGCGGGCACGTCCCGGTGCTGGCCGACGTGCAGATCGGTGGACGCACGCAGAAGGCGGTGATGGTCGCCAACCGCAACGGCTTCTTCTACGCGCTCGACCGGGCGACGGGGAAGCTGCTGCTGGCCAAGCCGTTCACCGAGACAAAGTGGGCGCGCGAGATCGGCGCCGACGGACGGCCGATCGTCCTGAACGAAGACGGCACGAAGGACTGCCTGCCGGATTTCTGGGGCGGCACCAACTTCATGCCGCCGTCCTACGATCCGGCGCTCAATCTGTTCTTCGTTACCGCGCGCGAAACGTGCGTGACGTATTTTGCCGTCAAGCCTGAGATCAAGACCGGGCAGGTGTCGGTCGGCGGCGGCGTACGTCGCGTTGCAGACCGCATCTTCGACTACGGCGCGCTGCGTGCGATCGACCCGTCCACGGGCGCGCGCAAGTGGGAGCTGCGGTACACGACGCCGTCGCTCGCCGGCGTGATGTCGACGGCGTCCGGCCTCGTGTTCGCGGGCGACAACGAAGGCAACTTCACGGCCGTCGAGGCGCGCACGGGGAAGCCCCTGTGGCACTACCCGACGGGCACGTCGATCTGGGGCGCCGCCGCGACCACATTCATGCTCGATGGGAAGCAATACGTCCTAATTCCGTCCGGTACGACGCTGGTCGCGTTTGCGCTCGGGTAAACCCCTTCGCGCTACGTAGCGCGAAGGCCTTGGCCGAGCGTGTCCGTATATAATCCCCGCCATGCTGAAACGGTATGTGGTCCTTCTCGCGCTGCTGTCTGCGGCGGCGCCCGCATCCGCGCAATCCAATCTCTCCGGGGTCTGGAACAACCTCGGGATTCTCAACGAAGACTGGCCCGATCGGCTGCCCGGTCCTGAGCTCGGCGACTATGCCGGCCTGCCGGTGAACGACGCCGTTCGCGCACGCGCCGATGCCTGGGATGCCGGGCTGATTACGCTGCCTGAATACCAGTGCCGCGTGCATCCGTCCGACTACGTGTCGAGCTTCGCCGGCCTCCGGATCTGGGAAGAGCGCGACCCCGCGTCGCAGCAGCTGATCGCGATTCACACGCATCACTTCGCGTGGGGCACCGAACGGACCATCTGGATGGACGGCCGTCCGCATCCGCCCGAGTACGCCATGCACACGGCCATGGGCTTCTCGACGGGCAAGTGGGACGGCGACATCCTCGTCGTCACGACGACGCACCTGAAGGAGGGATGGACGCGCCGGAACGGCCTGACGAGGAGTGATTCGGCGACGGTCACCGAGCATCTCATTCGCCACGGCGACACGCTGACGCTCGTCATCTACGTCAACGATCCGAAGTACTACACGGAGCCGGTCGTCCGCTCGCGCGACTACGAGTACGAGGTCAACGGCGACATCGGCCCGTACCCGTGCGAGCCCGTGGAGGAGATCCTCCGGCCCAAGGGCGCGATTCCGCATCACCTGCCGGGTGCGAACCCCTTCCTCACCGAGTACGCCAGGGCGCACGGCATCCCGCAGGAGGCGGCGCGCGGCGGCGCGGAGACGATGTATCCGGAGTACCGCAAGAAGCTCCGCGAGATGATGGGGATCAAGTAATGAGAAGACTCCTCGCGATCGGCGCGCTGGCGACGCTCGGCAGCCTTGCGGTGTTCGCCCAGAATCAGGACTTCAGCAAGGTCGAGGTCCGCATTCAGAAGGCGCAGGGCAACGTCTACATGCTCGTCGGCGCCGGCGGCAACGTGACGGTGCAGGTGGGCAGCGAAGGCGTCCTGATGGTGGACACCCAGTTCGCGCCGATGAGCAACAAGCTCCTCGCCGCCATCCGCACCCTCAATCAGGGGCCGCTGCGCTACATCATCAACACGCACAGCCATCCGGACCACGTCGGCGGCAACGAGCCGCTCAAGAAGGCCGGCGCGACGATCGCGGGCGGCAACGTGACGCTCGACATCGGCGACGCGGCGCAGGGCGCGCAGATCATCTCGCATATCAACGCCTACAAGCGGATGAGCACCAAGGGCGCGAATGGTCAGTACCCCGAGCCCACCGCGGCGTGGCCGACGAGCACGTTCCTCGGCGACGACAAGAAGCTCTATTTCAACGGCGAGGGCGTGCACATCATCCACCAGGCCAGCGCGCACACCGACGGCGACAGCATCGTGTTCTTCCGAAAGTCGGACGTGATCACGGCCGGCGATCTGTTCGTGACCGAAGGCTATCCGTTCATCGACCTCAACGCCGGCGGCAACGTCCAGGGCATCGTCGCCGGGCTGAACAAGATCGTCGACCTGTGCATTCCGGTCTACGGGCAGGAAGGCGGGACGATGGTCATTCCCGGCCACGGACGCCTGTCGGACGTGGGCGACGTCATCAACTATCGCGAGATGGTCACGATTGTCCGCGACCGCGTGCAGGACATGGTGAAGAAGAACATGACGCTCGACCAGGTGAAGGCGGCGAAGCCGACGAAGGACTATGACCCGCTTTACAACACGCCGGGCGCGTTCATCACCGCGGACGCGTTCGTCGAAGCGGTCTACAGGAGCCTGAAGAAGTGAATCGGAACATCTGGCGATTCGGCGCGTTGGTGATTGCTGGCTCGCTGGCGCTCGGGGTGAGCGTGTCGGCGCAGCTGCGCGGACGCGACCTGACGGACCTCGACGCGGCGAATGCGGGACGGGGACGCGGCGCGCCGGCGGGGAAGACGCCGAAGGAGTCGGCGCCGATCGATCTCACCGGCTACTGGGTGTCGATCGTCTCCGAGGACTGGCGCTTCCGGATGCTGACGCCGCCCAAAGGCGATCACCCGGATTTCCTCCTGACGCCCGCGGCGGCCAAGCTCGCCGACGCCTGGGACCCGGCGAAGGACGAGGCCGAAAAGGACCACTGCAAGGCGTACGGCGCGGCCAACATCATGCGCGTTCCGGGACGGTTCCACATCACGTGGGCCGACGACCGGACGCTGAAGATCGAGACGGACGCGGGCATGCAGACGCGGCTGCTGAAGTTTGCTCCGGTCACCGGTCCAGCCGCCCCGCCATCACGGCAGGGGACGTCGGTGGCGCAGTGGGAGCGACGGGCGCTTCGCGTCGAGACCTCGAACCTGCTGCCCGGCTACCTGCAGTACAACGGCGTTCCGCACAGCGCCAACCTGAAGCTGCTGGAGTATTTCGACGTCATCACCGAGCCGGGCGGCGAGCTCTGGCTGATCGACGACGCGGTCCTGACGGACCCGGCGAATCTCGTGCGGAGCCACAAGCGCAGCACGCATCTGCGAAAACAGAAGGACGGCACGGGCTGGGATCCTTCCCCGTGCCTGGTGCGATAGAATCGGGCCATGTCGTGACTCGGCGATCGCGCGATCGATCGCCGCATCACCAAATCGCTGATTGTCCCAATGCCTCTTTACGAATACCTCTGCAAGGCGTGTAAGAACGAGTTCGAAGCGCTGGTACGGGCGCAGGATCCGGCGCCCGTCTGTCCGTCGTGCAAGAGCAGCGATCTCGAGAAGCTGATCACTGCCGCGGCGATGTCATCCGATCAGTTGACGCGGGAGCGCGTGAAGGCCGAGCGCAAGCGGCGCCTGCCGCAGCACAAGGCCGAACAGAACGAAGAGTACCAGCACGCGCTGAAAGAACATCTGCACGACGATTAGTCATCTGCCGCGGGCAGCTTGGCCTTCAGGAATCCGACCACTTCCGGCCAGATGGTCTCGGCCAGCTTCTCGTCCAGTGTCCCGAGCGCGTTGTGCGGGCCCATGAACGCGTGGCCTGTCCCCGGATGCACCTTCAGCGTCACGTCCTTGCCCATCGCCCGCAGTTTCTTCTCGAGGGCCTGCGCTGCCGCGGGCGGAAAGAAGCTGTCGTTCTCGGCCATGTGGCCGCTGATGGACGCCCTCAGCTTCGACCACTCAGGCTCCATCGCGCCCTGTGGGAAGCCGTAGAAAGGCACGACCGCCTTCACCTGGTCGCCGCGGTTGGCGGCGATGAGGAACGACAGCATCCCGCCCATGCAGAAGCCGACGACGCCGATGCCGTTGCTCGTGACGGCCGGATTGGCCGCGAGATAGTCGACGGCGCCGCTCATGTCGCGGGCGGCGCGATCCGGCGGCATCGTGTTCATCAACTGCGCCGCCTTATCCATCTCGGTGTGGCCGGCGACCTGCCCGTGATACAGATCCGGCGCCAGCGCGACGAACCCTGCGGCGGCGATCTTGTCAGCCATCTTCTTCAGGTCGGCGTCGAGCCCCCACCACTCCTGAATCACCAGCACGCCGGGACCGGCGCCGCTCGGCGGCTTCGCCAGATATCCGGTGGCATTGTGTCCGTTGCTCTTGAATTCAACCGTCTCAGCCATGCGCGTAAGAATAGCGCATACTACGTGCGCCAATGACCAGCCGAGCCTGGCGTGCGGCGTCTGTCGTGCTCGTCGCCGCTGCCGCGGGCAGCGCGGCGCGCGGCCGGGCGCAGTCTCAACCGTCAGGCCGTCCGCAGTTCCGCGCCGGCGTCGAGTACGTCCAGGTCGACGCGCGCGTCGTCGACGAACGCGGCGAGCCCATCCGTGGCCTGACGCAGCGCGACTTCCAGGTCTTCGAGGACGGCGTCCGTCAGGATCTCAAGACGTTTTCGATTGTCGATCTCCCGCTCCCGGCGCCCTCCACGCCTGTGCAGGCGGCCGCGGCCGCCGGCGTCAGGCCCGACGTCGCGACGAACATCCGGCCGAACACCGCAGGACGGACGTTCCTCATCGTGTTCGAAGCGCTGCTCGTCGAGAGGAACCGCACGCTGATCGTCAGGAAAATCCTGCGCGACTTCATCGAGAAGTCCGTCGCGCCCAACGACCTCGTCGCGGTCGTCAGCACCGGCTTCGATCGCGCGTTTGTGAACTTCACGAACGACAAGACACGCCTCCTGGCCGCCGTGAACGCGCTGATGGGGCAGAGCGAGGGCTCGCCGACGGTGCAAAAGGCGAACGACATGTTCACGCGCGCGCC
>Ga0134123_10002624_pt1 | contig 11772 bp, 10 predicted proteins | sample KB303_FD_96460 | JGI IMG/M metagenome (GOLD analysis project Ga0134123, IMG submission 96460) | Terrestrial soil microbial communities without Nitrogen fertilizer from Kellogg Biological Station, Michigan, USA - KB3-0-3 | ecosystem: Environmental > Terrestrial > Soil > Unclassified ...
AGATCGATCTCTATCCTGAATACACCGGCACGGCCTACACGGCAATACTGAAACATCCGCCTATCACCGATCCGCGCGCCGTCTACGAGCAGGTGAAGCAGGAGTACGCCGCGAAATTCAAGGTTGCTGTAAGCGAGCCGCTGGGTTTCGATAACACGTTTGCGATCCTGGTGCGCGGTGTGGAGGCCAGACGACTGAAACTGAAGACGATCTCTGACGTGATTCCTTACGCGCACAGTTGGCGGGCCGGATTTGGGCAGGATTTCATGTCGCGCGCGGATGGCTATCCAGGTTTTTCCAAAGCATACGAGTTGAAGTTTGCCGATCAGCCGCGCGAGATGGATCTTTCTCTGACCTACATCGCGCTGGCGTCCGGTAAAGTTGACCTGATTGCCGGAAATTCGACGGAAGGCAGAATTGCCGCATTGGATCTTTTCCAACTCGAAGACGATCGTCACTATTTTCCGCCGTATGAAGGCGTCTATCTGGCGCGGCGGGATTCGCTGGCGCGCGTGCCGGCGCTCGGGGACGTGCTCGGAAAACTTGCCCACGCGATCTCGACGGAAGAGATGCGCCAGTTAAACTATGAAGTCGACGCCAACAAGCGTGGCCAGGCTGATGTGGTGCGCGAGTGGATCAAGAAGAAAGGGCTTTGACTGCCCGCAACCTGTTACTGGGCCGCGGGCGTCTCGCCCGCATGTGACGTAGGCTTGCCCTTGCAGAGTTCGAGGCCGGCTCTTTATGGGACCGCGGGCGTCCCGCCGACGTACCAAAGAGACCTGTGTGGTGATAGCCAAAGCAGGTTCGCGCTTCGCGCTCACTGCGGGCGGGACGCCCGCGGTCCCAGTGAAGAGCTTGAGTCAATTTATCGTGCGTTGAGGTGGGTTGGCAGGATTCTCTTTTTAGAAAGGTTAATTCAAATGCGATTCGCACTCTTACTTCTCGTAGTTATTCTTGTAGTTTGTCCCTTCGCCCAACTAACTCCTTCAGCGCAAACTCAATCAGCGGCAGTAAAACCGCCCGAGTCGGTTTACTTGCTCAAACCCGCGCACATTTTTGACGGAACTTCGGCACAGTTGCACGACGGTTGGGTGGTATTGGTGCGCGGCGAAAAGATTGAAGGCGTGGGCCGCCCGAGCGAAGTCAAAGCGCCGGCGGATGCGAAGGTGATCGAGTTGCCGGGTTTGACGCTGATGCCCGGACTGATCGACGCGCATTCGCACGTTTTGCTGCACCCTTACAGCGAGACCGTTTGGAATGATCAGGTGGCGCGCGAGGCGCTGAGCCTGCGCGTGGCGCGAGCTACAAATCATTTGCGGAACACTTTGCAGGCCGGCTTTACGACGATTCGCGATTTGGGCACGGAAGGCGCGGGTTATGCGGACGTGGGGCTCAAGCAATCAGTGCAGCAGGGAATTATTCCCGGGCCGAGAATGCTGGTCGTTACTCGCGCCATTGTCGCCACCGGCACTTATGGTCCAAAGGGTTACGCGTCCGAATGGGACGTGCCGCAAGGCGCCGAAGAGGCCGATGGCGTCGATGCGCTGACGCGCGTCGTGCGTGAACAGATCGGGAAAGGTGCAGACTGGATTAAAGTCTATGCCGACTATCGCTGGGGAACTGGCGGTGCAGCCCACGCGACGTTTACTTTGGATGAACTCAAGCTTGCGGTTGAAGTAGCGAAGAGCGCGGGCGTGCCGGTCGCGGCCCATGCGACGAGTACGGAAGGCGCGCGACGCGCAATTCTCGCGGGTGTCGAAACGATCGAACACGGCGACGGTGGCACGCCGGAATTATTTCAACTAATGAAGCAACACAACACGGCATTGTGCCCGACATTATCAGTGGCGTCGCCGGCAACTGCTGAACACAAAAAACTCGTTTTCAAGCAGGCGCTGGAAGCAGGCGTGACTATTGCCAGCGGCAGCGATGTCGGTGTGTTTGCTCACGGCGACAACGCCCGCGAGATCGAAGCGATGGTGAACTGGGGCATGCCTATCGTTGACGCGTTGCGTTCAGCCACGTCGGTTGATGCGCGCGTGTTGCACATGGAAGATAAGATTGGGCAGATCAAGGTTGGACTCCTCGCAGACATCATTGCCGTGGATGGAGATCCGACGCACGATATCTCGGCATTGCGACGAGTACGATTTGTGATGAAGGGCGGGGAGATCTACCGGAACGACAAGTAAGGACTCAGGACTCAGGACTCAGAAGTCAGAAGTTACAAGCTCTCCTGAGAATTCTGACTTCTGAGTCCTGAGTTCGGAGTCCTACTTTGAGGAGATTGAAATGACAATACTCGATTTAATAGTCTTGTTGATTATCGCCGGCATTTGCGGCTCGCTCGGTCAGGCAATCAGCGGGTTTTCGCGAGGCGGCTGTTTGGTATCGATTGCGCTCGGGTTTATCGGAGCCATTCTGGGAATGTGGCTCGCTCGGCAACTGGGACTGCCGGAACTCTTTTCAATTAACATCGGCGGGACCAATTTTCCGATTGTCTGGTCGATCATCGGTTCGGCCGTGTTTGTTGCGATTATTTCGCTGATAACCAGACGACGCGTTTGAGTTGTTCTAAGGCAGCGTGACCGCGCGTATCTGCTCTTCCTGACGCGCGCGAAACGCCTCCAGCTTCGAGCGCAGTTCGGGACGGCTATTGGCGAGGATGGCAACCGCGAAGAGCGCCGCATTGATGGCGCCAGGTTTGCCGATTGCCAGAGTTCCCACCGGAATGCCGGCGGGCATTTGCACTGTAGCCAACAACGAATCCATTCCATTCAGCGCGTCGCTTTTCATGGGCACGCCCAGCACCGGCAAGATGGTGTGCGCGGCCATGACGCCGGCCAGGTGCGCCGCGCCGCCGGCAGCAGCAATAATAACTTCAAGACCACGCTCTGCAGCCGTTGCGGAAAAATCGGCTGCTAGTTTCGGAGTGCGATGTGCCGACATGACATGGCATTCATGAGCGACGCCAAACTCAGTCAGCATCTCATCCGCATGGCGCATAGTGTCCCAGTCAGACTTGCTGCCCATCAGCACAGCGACCAGGGAATTTCGGATTGCGGATTGCGGATTGCGAATTTTTGAAGTGCTACGATTCTGTGATCTGGCTATTCTTGCGGGCATCGCTACTCTCTTCCTCTATGAAAATAATCTGCTCTGACATTGAAAATCCGAAATCCGAAATTCGCAATCCGAAATTCCCCTCACGCTCCCTGGTCTAGTGAATATCCGCGTTCGCCGTCAAAGTTGTAGAGATTTTCAGTTTTGATGAAATCAAAGCCGGCATCCTCGAAGCGCCGGAGCAGCGAGATTATTTGCAGATGCGAAACTCCACTGCCCTCGGTGTCTGCCAGGAACCGACAGCGCCAGTGATCAGAGCAGAAAGTTTCCGCATGACCACCGGGCCAAACTTTGACGCCGCGATTGCTCATCATCTCAAGCCTGGTGCCGTCCCCACTCAACTTGCTTAACACGTCGCCCAGTTCATTGGCACTGCCCGGGGTCCAGTCGAGGAAAACATCGACGCCGACCAGCTCTTTCTTCGCGCGCGCGCGTACGGGCGCGGCCGCCTGCGCCGCCGGAGTCACTTCCGCGGCGGATTTGTACTTGGCAACTTTCAGTGTCTGCGGAACCTGTCCGACACGTTGGGCGACCGCCTCAGCAAATTCTTTGGTACCTACTTTCTCTTTGCTCTTGCCCTCTTCGTAAATATCGTAAGTGTGAATTCCATCTTCAATCGTGCGCAGCCAGGCGTTGTGAACGCGTCCCGCCACCTCAGTTTCGCCAATGTGCACCAGCATCATCACGGCGCCCAGGAGTAACCCTGATGGGTTTGCCAGATTTTGCCCGGCGCGGCGCGGCGCCGATCCGTGAATGGCCTCGAACATGGAAACGCGCTCTCCGATATTTGCCGAGCCCGCTAACCCGACTGAACCGGCAATCTGGGCGGCCACGTCTGACAAGACGTCGCCGTACAAATTCGGCATCACGATTACGTCAAACGCTTCCGGTGTGTCGGCCAATTTGGCGGCTCCGATATCCACGATCCAATGTTCATTTTCAATGTCGGGATACTCGGCAGCGATCTCGTCAAACACTTTGTGAAACAGGCCGTCAGTCAGCTTCATGATGTTGTCTTTGGTGAAGCAGGTGACCTTCTTGCGGTTGTTGCGGACGGCGTATTCAAAAGCGTGGCGCACAATTTTCTCAGAACCCGGCCGGGAAATTAGCTTCAGGCATTGCATTACCTGTTCGGTTTGGCGGTGTTCGATGCCGGCGTAGAGGTCCTCCTCGTTTTCGCGAACGATCACCACATCCATGATCGGGTGCTTAGTGTCTACAAACGGATGATAGGAAACGCAGGGACGCACATTGGCAAAAAGGCCGAGCGTCTTACGCACTGTGACGTTCAAGCTCTTGAAGCCGCCGCCCTGTGGCGTGGTGATCGGGGCCTTGAGAAAAACCTTGGTGCGGCGCAGCGAATCCCATGAGCTGGTCTCGATGCCGGAACTATTGCCGGCCAGGTAGACCTTCTCGCCGATGTCGATTGTTTCTATCTCGAGATTCGCGCCGGCTGCTTTCAGAATGTGCAGCGTCGCTGCCATGATATCGGGTCCGATGCCGTCGCCGTGCGCGACAGTGATAGGGATTGGTTTGGACATATTTGCCAATCAGACCTTTCGCTAGTTAGTAGACTTGAGTGCGAAGCAATATATTCCAAGGAGGTTGGCACAAGCAATCACTCAGGAAGGGAGGTCAGAAGTCTGGTCCATGAAGAATTCTTGTCTCAACTGTAAGACAAAGTTACTATTAGTTATCAGGCTCTCACTGTTTTTATGAAGAGTTCCCTGTAGGATATGTCGTACAAGCATCTAACTCAGCGTCATCACATAGTAGTCTAACTCCTATGACTCTTAGGAACAGCGAAGGTAGGCTAATCTCAATAGCTGGAAGTCCGGGAGCCGGCAAGACTTTTCTTGCCGAAAAACTCGGGGTGCACTTCAACGCCGAAATCATTTACGAACACCCACGTGAAGGATTCCCTGATCTGATTAAGCAGAGCTTTAACACTCAGTCCCATTTGTTTGAGACAATTCTATGGTTCAGGAATCGCCATATTGCCAACTATTTGAAAGCCAAGAGCCAAGTAGCGAGCGGCAAGAATGTCATAACAGACGTGCCCCTTTATCATAACCAGGTATTTGTGCGGGCGTACGTTCCTGATCCGTTTCTTCGGGAAATACTGTACACCATGGGTAACATTGATCGCGGTCAACATGGATACCCCGACTGTACTATATACATCTCGACTACTCAGGAACTGGTCCGAGAATTCCTCACAAGAAGAACTGGGAGCAGGGAATGGGAAAAAGACAAATGGTTCGAGTTCATGACCAGAATGCCGCCCTTCGTCGATGCATATATGAATTCCATAAGATCCGAGATCCCAGCCTTCATCGAAGTCAAGAGAGGTGAGTACGACTTCGCTGTTGAGACAGACTTCTTGAGCCTGGTCAAGAAGGTTGAGGCAGTCTTGAGATAAAGCTAAGAAAGGAGAATGAGGATTGCATAGCTTCCTGGAAGTAGTTCTGAAATGGGAATGGCTGCTATTGCTTGCTGTTGGCATCCTTGAGGTTCTGATTTTGTGGAATGTCTCGAAGGAAAAGCGGGAGCGCGAAAAGCTGATAGTGGAGATGCAGCACACACGAGTCGAATTGGGACGTGAGAACTACTTATCAATGATCAGAGACACGCTCGGAAAGTCAAAACACTATGTCTACTACGTTAGTCACTCCCTGACCTCCGGGATGACCGATCACGAGAAGAACGAAATGTATGAGAGGATTCCATCCAATCTAGATCATCGATGTATTACCGGGAAAGATCCCGGAAAGATAAAGTACATGTGGGAGCAAAGAAGGCAAGGCATTGAAATGCGGGTCAACGATTACGTAATGCAATCTACTTTTCGTTTCCAGGTATCTGATGACATCTATGCTGTGCTTGGTTTCGCAGATCAAGGCGCAACGGAGAGTCGCAAGGGCATACTTATCGACAACCTCTTCTTCTGTAGGATGCTGAAGCGCCATTTCCTTCGTCTCTGGGACGAGAGTGTTCCCCTGGATCTTTACTTGTTGGAAGTACTCAGAATCACTTCGGGCCCTGAAATAAGCTCCACACTCGAAGACAACGCCAGAGAGTGGGATCTCAAAGATGAGGAGGTTGAGCATCTCCGAAAGCTTGTTAAGGAATCCGAAGGTCATAGCTCGCGTCCGGGTCAAACGGAGAAGAGCCAGGTTGGGGAGCAAAGCGCCAACTGACCCGCTGAATTTGGGAGAGTTAGTTGGCTTGTGGGAATCTAACCAGATGCCCTCAAAGCTGAAACGAGTTCCTGGCGGCAGAACGAACTCCGAAAGCTTGAACTCGAAACCGGGGCTGAGGCATACTTATCGCCGTCAGAAGTTCCTGCTCTCGCGCATCAGTGGTGACTGCGCTGTCCTGTCCGTGATCGTGAAGCGACCCGCGTTCGGCTGAGGAGAGAGTTAGGCAATTGTCAACTGTTTGGAAGCCGCTCTCGCAGTTTAGAGCACCGGGCTCGTCGCGATTCGTCGAAGAAGAGGTCAAGTAGATCCCCCCGCTTGAGTCTTGCGATTTAATCCCGCCCGCGCTTCACACGATGTAAAGGATAGAAAAGAGATGGGTACGAAACTTTATGTGGGAAACCTTTCGTTTCGCACGACGAGCGAAGAACTGCGCGATGCATTCGCCGCAGTAGGTACAGTGGAGTCGGCTTCGGTTATTGAAGATCGCGACACCGGCCGTTCACGCGGTTTTGCTTTTGTGGAAATGGCAACTGCAGAAGAAGCGGCAGCGGCGATTGAGCAGTTTAACGGCAAGGAGTTTGGCGGCCGGAACCTTACGGTGAACGAAGCGAAACCGAGAGCTGATCGTGGTGGACGCGGTGGCGGTTATGGCGGTGGCCGTGATCGTGGCGGCTATAGCGGCGGCGGCGATCGTGGCGGCGATCGCGGTGGCTACGAACGCGAGCCGCGCTGGTAAAAGAACAGTGATGAGTGATGAGTAATGAGTGATGAGCAAAAGCTTTCGAAGCCAAGGTTCATCAACTCGCCTTTACTCATCACTCATCACTCATTACTCATCACTATTTCCGGGCTGCCGGCGTGAGCTTGAGCGTGAGTCGCTCGCCGCCGCGCATTAGTTGAACTTCATATTCCTGACCCGCCTTCATCTCTCCGAGCGCGTAGGTGTAATCGTAAACGTTGTGCACGTCACGGCCGGCGAGCTTAACAATTCTGTCTCCAGCTTTTATTCCAGCTTTTGCTGCCGGCGAATCTTCGCGTACCCCATCCAGCAACAAACCATCATTTGAATCTGCGTAGTTGGGAATCGTGCCGAGGTAAACTCGGAAGCCTGTCGCACGACCAGTCGAGTCGCTTTTGGCAACGGTGTACGCCGGACGCTTGTCGGTGGTATCGATATCGTAAACAACGCGCGTGACGAGATTGAGTATGCGCACCTCGTCTGCGTAATTGATCTTGTCGGCAGTGTCGGAAGGCTTGTGATAGTCCTCATGTGTGCCGGTCCAAAAGAAGAGAACTGGAACCTGTTTGACGTAGAACGACGAATGATCGCTCGGACCGAAACCGTCTTCGTTGAGCGTCAGGTCGAATGATTTCTCGAACGAAACACTGACGACGGGACTGCCATTGCTGCCGGTTACGATGGGAACTTCTCTGCCAGTCGCGGACGAGGTGATTGGCCGGGGCATGTCTCCAGGCGAAGCCGGAGCCACCGCCACCCTGATTCTCTCGGGAGCATTTGCGGCAGCCATGACTTGACGCCACTCCGGCGCTGTTCCCACGCCACCGACGATCAGTTTGTTATCTTTCGTGCGGCCAATCATGTCCATATTTATCATCGTCACCGTATCGGCGAGCGGCACAATTGGATGGTTGACGTAGTAGTTTGATCCGAGCAATCCTTCTTCTTCACCGCTGAAGGCGATGAAGACGATCGTGCGTCGCGGCCTGAGCTTTTGCGAGCGGAAGAAACGCGCCAGCTCCAGCACGCCGGCGGTGCCCGAAGCGTTGTCGTCGGCGCCGTGATGTATGTCACCTTCTTTCGGCGCCAGGCTTCCTTCACCACCACGACCGAGATGATCGTAGTGCGCGCCAATCACGATCACTTCTTTCTTCAAAACCGGATCAGAACCATCGAGGATACCGACAACGTTGGCGGCTTCTACTTCGCGACGGACAACGTCAGTCGAAAGCGAAACCTGGACAAGATACCGCGGCGGCCGTGCGGCTGGATCTTCATCCACGTGCGGTTTCTGCAGGCGCAGACGCTGTTCCATCTCAGCCAGCACTGATGAATCAGCGGCGAGAAGTTTCGCAGCGGCCTGTCTGGAAATCGCAATGACTGGTATGCCGGCATCGCCCGCGCTGTTGTCGTAATGCAGGCGTGCCAGGCGGTCGTCACTAAAATTGCTCTCGCTTACGATTACTACGAGCGCCTTCGCCCCCGCAGCGTGCGCGGCTGTTGCTTTCCAACGAACGTCTTCGTAACGCGCAAATTGCCCGTGCGGGTTATCGCCATCGGGCGTGCCGGAAAACGCGATAGCGACTTTTCCGGCGACGTTGGCGTTGGCGTAGTCGTCATATTTCAACTCGCTGACACTTAGACCGTACCCAACCAAAATCGCAGGCGTGTCTTTCACTGTTCCCTGCGCAGACAATCCGAGCGGCAACCAATCCTCCCCGACCTGGAAAACTTCAGTCGTCTGCGTTTTGAGAGAACCTTGAGTCTCAGGAACATTCGCTGAAGTAAGGGTGACTGTTAGTGAGTTGTTCTTGCCAAGCTCAACACCGGCGACATAGGGAAACTTTTGCAGATAGCGGTTGGGCGAATCGGCTTCGAGAATCGACATCCCGGCCGTGTCGTAGCCGATGCTGCGGCGCAAGCCATAGCGAGAAAACTCACGGGCGATGTATTCGGCAGCGGCGTTAGCTCCAGGACTTCCGGTGCGGCGTCCTTCCAATTTGTCGGAAGCAAGATACTCAATGTGCGCGCGCAGGCGTTCGACGCTCGGCGCGTTTTGAGGTTGAGTTTGTTGGCCGTTGACAGCGATAGAAATCGCGACGATGAATGCGACCCAAAGCGAGATCCGTCGCAGCAGTTTGTCTTTCATAAAAACCTCAAAACGAAAAGATGGACCTTGTGCAAAAGTGTCGCCTTTCAGTCCGCTTCGCGAACTGGGTGGATTCAGTTTGTGTGCAAAGCCTGTCCTGATCACTGATTGTTCCAAATGTAGCTAGCGTAATAGATGGGCGCGTGATTTGCGACCTGCGGAGGGATCTTTAGCCCCAATAGATTTGACACGAACACCCCGACCTGGCCGAACCGCTGCTGCAGTCGTAGTGCCCATCCCTGTAACGTCGTGGGATCGGGCAACCCGCCGTCGTCCAAATTCGGGATCGGTGCGTCTATGTGCAGTTGGCCGGCAGCGTCGATGAACTCAAGATGGCCGACATGCGTGTAGGCATCGCCCGGAGGAATTCTCTGAGCCAAGTCTACGTTGTTGACTACTCGAAACGTTTTGTCGTTTAGGCCGCGGGCCACGTAGTTTTGTTGGAATCCAATATCTCCAACCCGAGGCGAGCCGAAGGGGTACACGCCGCGAACGTCAAATCCAGCGTCGCGCACGGCCCGTTCCGCGACGAGCGTCGCCAAGCTGGCGCCCAGACTGTGCCCGGTGATCCAAAGCGTGCGCGTGCCGCCCGCTAGCAGCGGTTGCAGGACGCTTTTAAGACCCTGTCCGGCGGACGTGTCAGGCCAGATTGATTTCATGCAATCGATAAATCCCTCATGTACCCGACCACCCGATTCGTCTGGCTTGAGCCTAAACTTAAGATCGCCCGCCCAATCGCTAAGAGCGCCCCACAAGTTATCGGCCTCCGTGCCGCGCATTGAGACCACGACAAAGTCGTTGTTGTGGACGACGAAACACTGCGTGGTACTGCGGCTTAAGAATTCCATAACGAAACCGGCCGCAGTTAGCCCGGAATCGTCGAGCCTCTTTTGGAAAAACGCTTTGCTGCCATAGGCGAGCGTGGCGAAGTCTGCCAGCCAGCCGGCGTTCACCTTCTCAAAGCTGGTTGCCAGCGGCAAAAACGCGTGATTCTGAATGTCCTCGAAGTAAGTGTAGTTGCTATTCGGTGGACGAATATTGTGAAACGTGGGTGGTGGGATAGGCTTAGTCATGGAGGAGTTCTCCTTATAGTTTCATTCAGGCGAGGATGGCGGAGTTTAGTGGAAAAGTCTCTGCCCGGAAGGCCGAAGATTATTCAACCCAGTCCGCGATAAACACGTTCGTATCGCCGCGCGTTTTCGCATTGCGATTGGAAGCGAAGACGAGCTTCTTACCATTCGGCGAAAACATTGGGAAACCATCAAACGTGTCGTTGAATGTGATGCGTTCGAGGCCGCTGCCGTTTACATTAATCTTGTAGATATCGAAGTTGCGGCCCTTCGGATCGTCCATGTTGGAAGCGAAAAGGATCCGCTTGCCGTCGGGAAAAAAATAAGGCGCGAAATTGGCCTTGCCATTGTGCGTTACCTGGCGCTTGTTTGATCCATCCGCGTTCATCACCCAGATTTCCAAGGTCGTCGGTCGAATCAGGCCTTGCTTGAGCAGACCAACGTAGTCTGACTTTTCCTTTTCGGTTTGCGGGTGGTAAGCGCGATAGACAATTTGTTTGCCGTCGTAAGACCAGAATGGGCCGCCATCGTAACCAAGCTCGTTGGTTAGCCTGCGGACGTGTTTGCCATTTGCGTCCATCGTGTAAATGTCCAAATCGCCATCGCGCATTGAAGTGAACACGAGTTTGCCGTTGCGGTTGATCGTGGTCTCAGCGTCGTACCCGGGAGTTTTCGTTAACTGTTTCAGATCGGAGCCATCGGGCCGGGCAGTGAAGATATCAAACGTGGAATAGACAGCCCAAACGTAGCCCTGCGAAAAATCCGGACGCGGCGGACATTGCTTTGCACCGAGGTGAGTTGACGAGTACAAAATTCGCTTATCACCGGGAAAGAAGTAAGAGCAGGTAGTGCGCCCGTCGCCGGTTGAAATCAGACGCACATTTCCGCCGTCAACATTCATCGTATAGATCTGATCACACTCGTGCCCGTCGCGCGTTGATTGAAAGATTAGCTGCTTACCGTTACTTGAGAAATAGGCTTCGGCATTTTCGCCACCGAAAGAGAGTTGCTTGATGTTCTTGAGATGTTTCTCTTCGGGCAGTCGCAGCCCGTCATCGACTGTCGCAGGGTGAACACTGGGAAGGGAATGTGCTGGCGAGCCAACAAGGGTAAAAAGAATTGTAGCTGTTAGTAGTGCGAGAAAAAGTTTCACTGGATTGATTTTTTGCATGTGGCAATTGAGCTGTGACGGGAGAGCGGGGGCAAGCCCGCCTTCCTGACTGAACGTCTTCCGGGTTGATTCTTCATGGTCAAGGATAGGGAATCAGAGTCAACAATATTTACATGCAGTCAGGAAGGTGGGCTTGCCCCCGCTCTTCCGTAACAGCGGCCGATGTCATCCGGTTGCGCCCAACGCTTCCGCTACCAGTCGCGCCTGCTCCGCCTGGTGAATCGCATAGGATCCGGTGGCCGGACTCGCGGAGGCAACACGGCCCACATAGATTGCGCGTTCGCACGCAGACAAAATCTTTTCCAGACGCTGCTCGA
>Ga0134123_10002629_pt1 | contig 11761 bp, 10 predicted proteins | sample KB303_FD_96460 | JGI IMG/M metagenome (GOLD analysis project Ga0134123, IMG submission 96460) | Terrestrial soil microbial communities without Nitrogen fertilizer from Kellogg Biological Station, Michigan, USA - KB3-0-3 | ecosystem: Environmental > Terrestrial > Soil > Unclassified ...
CCGGCCGCTTCAGCGCGAGCATCCTGAACATCGTCCGCCTGCTCGCGGTGCTGACCGTCGCCGGCCTCGGCCTGTTCATCCTGACCGCGAACGCGGCGCGACGCCCGCGGGGCGAGCTCCAGCCCGGCGCGCTCCCCGGAGAACGATGAACCCCGCATTCCCGCTGTTCCCCGAGCGCGCGTCGACCATCGCCCCCGAGGTGGACGCGGTGTTCCTGTTCATCCTCGGGGTGACCGGGATCGTCGCGCTCGGGATCTGGGTCGTGATGCTGTACTTCGCGATCCGCTACCGCCGCCGCTCCGACGACGAGCGGCCGCCCGTGATCGAGGGCTCGCTCGCGCTCGAGCTCACCTGGACGATCGTCCCGCTGCTGGTGATGGGTGTGATGTTCGTGTGGGGCTCGAAGGTGTTCTTCCACCTGAACCGGCCGCCCGACGACGCGATGACGGTGAGCGTCGTCGGCAAGCGCTGGATGTGGAAGCTGCAGCACCCGACCGGCCAGCGCGAGGTGAACGAGCTGCACGTGCCGGTGGGCCGCGCCGTCAAGCTCGTGATCACGTCCGAGGACACGATCCACAGCTTCTTCGTGCCGGCCTTCCGCATCAAGAAGGACGCGGTGCCCGGCCGCTACAACCTCGCCTGGTTCCAGGCCACCAAGACCGGCGCCTTCCACCTGTTCTGCGCCGAGTACTGCGGCACGGAGCACTCCAGGATGATCGGGCGCGTGGTGGTGATGGAGCCCGAGGAGTACCAGGTCTGGCTGGCCGGCGGGCCCGCGCCCGAGTCGCCGGTGCTGCAGGGCGAGAAGCTCTTCACCGACCTCAACTGCATCACCTGCCACCGCATGGACGACGCCGGACGCGGCCCCGTGCTGAAGGGGATCTTCGGCCGCACGGTGAAGCTCGCGAGCGGCGAGGACATCGTCGCCGACGCGGCGTACGTGCGCGAGTCGATCCTGACGCCCGCGGCCAAGGTGGTCGCGGGCTACCAGCCGGTGATGCCGGCGTTCCAGGGCCAGGTGAACGAGGAGCAGATCCTCGCGCTCATCGCGTACATCGAATCGCTGCGGACGCCCACCCCGTCGGCGCCGCCGCTCGCGCCCGCTGCAGGGCGGACGCAAGCCAGGGGGGCTTCGACCCGATGACGAGCGATCGCAAAACGCTTCCCGCCGACCACTACCTGAAGCACGGCTGGGACCTCAAGTCCTGGCTGCTGACGACCGACCACAAGCGCATCGGCCTCATGTACCTGGTGTCGATCACGCTGATGTTCGCGATCGGCAGCCTGTACGCCGGGCTCGTGCGCTGGAACCTGCTGGTGCCCGACGGCAGCCACATGTCGGCCGAGGCCTACAACAAGGCCTTCACCGGCCACGGCGTCGTGATGGTCTTCTTCTTCCTGATCCCGTCGATCCCGGCGACGCTCGGGAACTTCCTGATCCCGCTGATGATCGGCGCCAAGGACCTCGCCTTCCCGCGGATCAACCTGCTCTCCTGGTACATCTACATCGTCGGCGCCGCGCTCACGATGTGGGCGCTGCTCACGGGCGGCCTCGACACCGGCTGGACCTTCTACACGCCCTACAGCACGGCCTTCGCCGAGAGCAACGTGGCGGTCGCGGCGGTCGGCATCTTCATCGCCGGCTTCTCCTCGATCCTGACCGGGCTCAACTTCATCGTCACGATCCACAAGATGCGCGCGCCGGGGCTCACCTGGTTCCGCATGCCGCTGTTCGTGTGGGCCCACTACGCGACCTCGATCATCCAGGTGCTCGGCACGCCGGTGGTGGCGATCACGATCCTGCTGGTGGCGCTCGAGCGGCTCTTCCACTTCGGCTTCTTCGACCCGAACCGCGGCGGCGACCCGATCCTGTTCCAGCACCTGTTCTGGTTCTACTCGCACCCGGCGGTCTACATCATGATCCTGCCCTCGATGGGCGTGATCAGCGAGATCGTCACCTGCTTCTCGCGCAAGCGCATCTTCGGCTACAGCTTCATCGCGATGTCGAGCCTGGCGATCGCCGCGATCGGCTTCCTGGTCTGGGCGCACCACATGTTCGTCTCGGGCATGACGGTGTACTCCGCGATGGTGTTCTCGGCGCTCACCTACCTGGTGGCGGTGCCGTCCGCGATCAAGACCTTCAACTGGACCGCGACGCTCTTCCGCGGCTCGGTGCAGTGGGACACGCCGATGATCTACGTGTTCTGCTTCATCGGCCTGTTCCTGATCGGCGGGCTGACCGGGCTGTTCCTCGGCAACCTGGGGCTCGACGTCCACCTGACGGACACCTACTTCATCGTCGCCCACTTCCACTACATCATGGTCGGCGGCGCGATCATGGGTTACCTGGGCGGGCTGCACTTCTGGTGGCCCAAGATCACGGGCCGCAACTACAACGAGTCGTGGGGCAAGATCTCGTCGCTGCTCGTCTTCGTGGGCTTCAACCTGACCTTCTTCCCGCAGTTCGTGCTCGGCTACCTCGGCATGCCCCGTCGCTACCACGCGTATCCCGAGGAGTTCCAGATCTTGAACGTGCTCTCGACCGCGGGCGCCACCATCCTGGGCTTCGGCTACATCTTCCCGTTCTCGTACCTCACCCACTCGCTCTTCCGCGGCGAGCCGGCGGGGCCCAATCCGTGGGGTGCCAAGGGCCTCGAGTGGACCACGCAGTCGCCGCCCACGACCCACAACTTCGACGAGGTGCCCGTCGTGACCGAGGAGCCGTACCACTACGCCGCCGAGGGCGAGGAGCACGCCCGTGGCTGAGCTCGCGGCGCACGCCGGCGAGGCGCACCACCCGGCGCTGCAGCACCACTTCGTCAGCCTCGACCAGCAGCGCGCGGCCTCGACGCTCGGGATGTGGGTCTTCATCGCGCAGGAGATCCTGTTCTTCGGCGGGCTGTTCGGGGCGTACACGGTCTACCGCACGCTCTACCCCGACGCCTTCTCGGCGGGCAGCCACCACCTGAGCTGGAAGATCGGCTTCTTCAACACGCTGGTGCTGATCGGCTCGAGCCTCACGATGGCGATGGGCGTCTACTCGGCGGCGATCGGCAAGAGCAAGGCCGTCGTCGGCTTCATCCTCGCCACGATCCTGCTCGGGGGGGTGTTCCTCGGCGTCAAGTACTTCGAGTACGGCGAGAAGATCCGGCCCTGCCTGGGCGACGGCCCCCACACGGGCTGCCTGGTGCCGGGCGCGCGCTTCGACGCGGCCTCGCTGCACCTGTCCGGGGCCGAGGCCGGCCACGTGCAGATCTACTTCTCGCTCTACTTCGCGATGACCGGGCTGCACGCGCTGCACATGATCATCGGCGCGCCGATCCTGCTGACGATCGCGTACTTCGCCTGGCGCGGCCGCTACAGCCCCGAGTACCACACGCCAGTGGAGCTCGTCGGGCTCTACTGGCACTTCGTCGATATCGTCTGGATCTTCCTTTTCCCGCTGCTCTACCTGATCGGGCACCACTGATGAGCCACCACGTCGTCTCCTGGAAGGTGTACCTCGGGGTCTTCCTGGCGCTCGTCGCGCTCACCGTGATCACGGTGTGGGTCGCGGGCCACGACTTCGGCGAGTTCAACCTGGTGGTGGCGCTCGGCGTCGCGATCACCAAGGCGACGCTGGTGGTGCTCTACTTCATGCATGCGCGCTACAGCGAGCGGCTCACGCACGTCGTGATCGCCTCGAGCCTGGTGTTCTTCGCGATCCTGGTGTTCCTGCTGCTGACCGACTACGTGTCGCGCCCCTGGCCGCTGTCGCCCGTGGCGAGCTGAATCCGGAACTTCTCGATCTCCTCGCGCACGCTCGGGGACAGCCTGACGCCGGCCGCTTCGGCGGCCTGCAGCTCGCGCTCCGCCTCGTCGACACGGAACAGGTGGGCGAGCGTGACCACGAGGCCGCAGCAGGCGTCGGCGTTCCCCGGCTCCTGGGCGAGCGCGTCGCGGAACTCGCGCTCCGCCGCCTCCAGCGCGCCCGACCCGAAGTGCGCGTGGGCGAGTGCCATGGCGAGAGCCGCTCGCTTTCGATCCGGGTGCAGCGAGCGGCGCCCGGCAGGACCGCCCGGGCTCGACCCTGCGGGAAGGGCCGGCGCGACGCTCGCGAGCGGCGCCCTCCCGGTCTCGACCGGCGCGTCCTTGCGCAGGCTCCTGAGCGCGTGGTCCAGCCGGCCGAGCACGCGCTCCTCGGCTTCGGTGCGAGCGGGATCGTCGCTCGCCGGCGTCCCCTCGATCAGCGCACCTTCGGACATGTCGATCCGGACGGCCTCCGTGGAAGCAACGGCGTGAAACCGGACAGAAGCCGCCTCCGGCCTGAAAAGAGGCAAGGCGCGTGCCCGGCTCCAGCCGGGGGCAGCGAGCGGGCCGGAGCGAAGGGAGCCCCGCCACGACCTGTTACGGGCTTGTAATAACGTCGTAAGTCGCTTGCCGGCGGTGGACGAAGACAGAGGTCCTGGTGCCACAATTCCTGAGGGGCCTTCTCCGGGGTGTCGTGATCGTGGCCAGGAGCGTCGCTGCTCTTCTCCTCGTCGCCGTCGTGGCAGGCGCGGGCGTCAGCCCGCCGCTGACCGCCGCGGACGTCGTCCGCTTCCTGAAGGCCGGCATCAGCGAGCCGACGATCCTCACTGAGCTCCAGGGCCGCGGGTTCGGCGAGCCGCTCGACGCCGAGCGCGAGGCGGCGCTGCGCGAGGCCGGCGCCACCGAGACGCTGATGGTGGCGATCCGGCGCGTGGCTCCGGCGCCGACGCCCGCGCCCGTGGCGATGCCGACGCCGCCGCCGAGCGCGTACGCCACGGGAGTCGTGGTCACCCCGATGGACGCCAAGGAGCTGACGTTCGCCGTCGCGGCGCGCACCGTGCGCGTGCCCGTCTCCGTGCTCGACACCAGGGGCGAGCCGGTGCTGGGCCTGCACGACACGGACTTCCGGATCTCCGAGGACGGCAAGCGCCAGGGGGTCACGTTCTTCAGCGGCGAGCGGCGGCCGCTCCGCATCGCGCTCGCCCTCGACGTGAGCCGGAGCATGGAGAACAAGATCCGCCAGGTCGAGGAGGCGCTGCGGCACTTCGTCGACCTGCTCGAGCCGGCCGACGAGATCCTGGTGATGACCTTCAGCGACCGGCTGCACGTCGTCCAGGACTTCACCTCCGACCGCCAGCTGCTCGCTCGCGTGCTGGACAACCTCGAGGTGAGCGGGGGCACCGCGCTCTACGACGCGGCCTACGAGTCGATCCGGCGCGTCGCCACGGGGCCCGCGGAGAGCAAGGCGGTGGTGCTGGTGACGGACGGAGTCGACACGGCAAGCTCGGTGGTGTTCGACGACCTGCGCGAGTTCGCGCGGCGCAGGGAAGTGCCGGTGTTCTCGATCGGCCTCGACAGCGGCGACCTCATGCAGCGGATGTTCCCGCCGCCGCGCCGGGATCCAGGCGTGCGCCGGCCCGGCTGGCCGATGCCCCCGCCTGGCGGCGGACCCGGCCGCGGCTGGCCGGGCGGTGGCGGCCGCATCGGCGGCTCGGGCGGCGGTCCCGCGATTCCGGGCGGCGGCGGCACGGGCGGCGGCGGCGGGTACCGCGGCCCACGCAGGGGATTCGACGACAGGCCGCTCCTCGAGCTGGCCGACGACACCGGCGGCCGGGCCGAGATCGTGCGCGGCCTGCAGCACTACTCGCCGGGCGACTCGCTGCCGGGGGGAGATCACCTCAAGCAGGCGGTCGAGTCGATCGCGATGACGCTGCGCCACAGGTACCTGCTGGGCTACGAGCCGCCCGACGGCAAGCAGGGCTGGCGCGCGATCGAGGTCGAGGTCACGAAGCGCGACACGACGCCGCGCGCGCGCAAGGGCTACTACGCGGGCGGCTAGACCGCGTCCGTCTACTTGGCGCGGATCTTCGCGATCGCGGCCTGCATGGCCGTGATCAGCTGCGCCTCGCGCGTCTTGCGCTCCACGTCCTCGGGCGTGTCCTTGACGCTCGGCTCGGGCGGTCCGGCCTTGACCAGGTAGTCGAGGTGGGGAAGCGCCTCGCGCGCGGCCGGGCCCAGGCGCCCGAGCCCCTCCACGATCGACTCGCGCACGGCGATGCTGCTGCCCGTCTGGCGAAGCGCGTACGCGAGGTGCGGCACGGCCGGCCGGCCGATCCCGAGCAGGCCCTTGACGGCGCGCGCCTGGAGGCCGGCGTTCTTGCTGTCGAGCCGGTCCACCAGCTCCGCCAGGTCGTCCTCCTTCTGGCGCGCCGGCCCCGGCGTGGACTGTCCCGGCGGCTTCGCTTGCGCTTTCGTGAGCGCGTTGCGCAGCCCGCGCACGTCGGCGCCCTGGCGCGCCGCGACGCCGGTGTAGAAGCGCGTGCGCTCGAGGTCCCCGGCGCGGTAGTAGCACCACGCCGTCCCGACCGAGGCGTCGCCTTCCAAACGCTTGTCGACCTGCGCGACGCGGACGTACGCATTTACGGCGCGCTCCCATTGCCTGCCCGCGCGATAGCTGAGCGCGATCCCGAGCGCGGCCTGGCCGCTCTTCGGGTCGAGCTTGAGCGCTTTCTCGTAGGCGGCCACGGCCTCGGTCACCTTCGGCGGGTCGAGGTGGCGGTAGATCCAGCCGAGGTTGACGAACGGTCCGGGGTCCTTGAGGTCCGGCCGCTCCGTGAGCTTGAGCAGCACGGCCTGGCCCTGGTCGAGCCGCTCGTCGTAGCCGAGGAACAGGCCGTAGTTCGACTGGTAGCCCAGGTTGTCGGGCTCGAGCGCCACGGCGCGGCCGTAGGCGTCGGCGGCCTGCTTCAGCTCGCCGACGTTGTAGGAGGCCGTGCCGAGCGCGGCCTGGGCGTCCGCTATGCCCGGCAGCGCGGCGACCGCGTGCTCGAGCGCCGCCTTGGCCGCCTCGGGCGCCTCCTCCTTCTTCAGCAGCAGCCTGCCGAGCAGGAGCTGCGCCTCTCCCGAGCGCTTGAGCTCGGGAGGCAGCGCGCGCACGCCCGCGAGCGCTCCGTCCACGTCTCCGCTGCGGAACTGCAGCGCGAGCATCGCGACGCGCGGGGCGGGCCAGGTCGTGTCGAGGCCGGCGGCCTCGGTGTACGCCGCGTTCGCCTGGTCGAGCTGGCCGCGGCTCTCGAACACGCGCCCGAGCACGAACTTCACGAGCGGGTTGCGTGGCTCGAGGAAGCTCGCCTGCTGCGCCGCGGCGACGGCCTCGTTGGCCTTGTCGAGCGGATCCTGCGCGAGCGTGCCGAGCGCGAGCGCCATATGCGCCTCGCCGGAGCGCGCGTCGGCCCGCGCCGCGGCCTGCGCCGCCTCGATCGCGCGGGCGGCCTTGCCCTGCGCGGCGAGTGCTACAGCCAGCCCCGTGCCCGCGGGCGCCGACCGGGGCGCCAGCTCCAGCGCTTTCTGGTAGGCCGCCTCGGCGTCCTTGCCGAGCCGGGCGGCGAGCAGCGCGTCTCCGCGCGCGAGCTGCGCCGTCGCGGCCGTCGCCGACGCCTGCACGGCCTTCTCCGCCGTGGCGCGCGCCGTCGGCTCGCCGAGCCGCGCTTCCGCGCGCGCGAGCGCGGCCAGCTCCTCGGCTCCCGCCCTCGCATCGACGGCCTGCTTCGCGAGCGCGAGCGCGTCGCCGGCCTGGCCGGCGCGCAGCGCGAAGGCCGAGCGGCTCGACAACACGCGCGCCTTCACGGCCGGCGCCGAGGCCGTGCTCAGCTCAGCGGCCCGGCCGAAAGCGACGCGCGCGTCGTCCAGCCGGCCGAGCCGCTGCAACAGCAGCGCGAGGGCGAGCGGCGCCTCGGGGTCGCGGGAGAGCTGCGACGACGCCTTCTGCAGGATCTTGACGGCCTCGTCGTCCTTGCCCTTGGCGAGCTGGGCCTCGGCCTTGGCGAGGGCCTCGTCGAGCCGCTTGTCGCGCTGGGCGAGCGCGTCTGCGGCGCTCAGGACGAGGGCGAGGCAGAGGGTCACGTGGAGAATCCGTTGGCGCACGACAGGAGTGTACAACCGGCTCCCGGGCCGCGCCGCTGCGGCGCCTCGCGGCCGTCAGTTGATCCGGGCGACCTCGACCTGCGTCCGCCCGGCCAGCCACTTGACGCCCTTCCTGCGCACCTCGACCTTTGGCGCGGCCTGCGCATCGGCGCCGCTCTCGTAGCGGACGCGGTACTGCGAGCCGACGATGGCGGCCGCTTCCTTGAGCGAGTTGAGCGCGGCCTGGCTCGAGAGCACCACCCAGCAGTTGCCGCCGTAGGCGGGCGTCATCTTCTCGAAGTAGCCCTGCACGTCCCACGACGTCGAGATCCCCGAGGTCGGGCCGCCCATCGCAGCGCCCGCGCCGCCGGGCTGGATCAGGACGATCAGCGGTACCACCAGCGCCTGGCCGAGCGCCTGCTGCGCCTCGGCGAGGCGCGAGGTGGTCCCCTCGAGGTCCATCAGGCCGACGTAGACGAGCGCACGGCGTTCGGACGGGCGCCGGCCGAGCGCCCGGCTCGCGTCGAGGATGGCGTCGAGCGCGTAGTTCTTGCCCGCGGGCGCGACCGATTGCAGCCGGGGCTCGGCCTCGGCCAGCGCGGCGCCGAAGTCGACCACCTTCGACGGCGGGCCGCTCGTCCAGACGGCGACGCTCGCGTTCGACGGCAGCGCCTTCCAGAGCGCGACGACTGCCGACACGAGGTCGCTGCGGTAGCTCGAGGCGACGCCGGCGCTCGAGTCGACGACGACCGCGACCTCGAGCGGACGGCCGTCCGGCTCGATCCCGAGCACGGTCGGCTTCCGGCCGCCCTCGCTCACCACGACCTCGTCCGCCTTCAGGTCGCTCACGGGCTCGGCTTTTTTCGTGTAGACCGAGAGCGTCAGGGAGCGCGTCACCTGCGCCTGTGATTCCACCGCCGCATGCGCGGCCATCAGCACGGCCAGGACAGTCGCGCGCATTCAATCACCTGATCTTTCGGGCCAGAGCCGCCGACGGGCACACCTATAGACGGACGAGAGTCGGAGTGCTCCGGTTCCGCTCAGGCGGCGGCGGTTCGTCGCCCGGCGACGGCAGCGGCCAGGATGCCGAAGATCATGCCGACCACCACCGAGAACCAGATCCAGATCGAAAGCTGCGGCACCACGCCGATCACGAACCACTTCGCGAGCGCGCTCATCGCGGGGAAGTCGGGCGGCGCGACGTCGTAGTGCGTGCCCCAGTTGCCGAGCATCGCGACCAGCATCACCAGGATCACCGGCACGCGCGCGGCGAGCGCGTACTGGAGCAGCACCTTGCCGAGCGCCGGCCAGGCGCGAAAGCCGAGCGCCAGCCCCGCGAACGCCAGAACCACGAACAAGCCGAACGCGCCGAAGCCCTGGGGATTGAGACTCGCCGCCTTGATGCCGCCGAAGCCGAGCGCCGGCATGAGCGCGAACGCGAGGACCGCGACCAGCAGGGCCGGGCCGATCCGGCCCGGCGAGCCGCCCGCCTTCGCGAGCTTCCAGCCGAACCACGCCCCGAAGAAGGGGACGAGCCAGCTGATGCCGACGAGGGCGCCGCCCCCGCCGGCCTCGCGGCTGAAGAGCGCCGGCGACCAGCCCTGGAGCTCTCCGACGAGGCGAAGCAGAGTGATGGCGAGCGTGATCGCCGCCGGCACGAGGATCAGCTTGCCCGGACTCGTTTCCTGGCTCATGGGCGCCTCCCCTGTTTGGACTGGAACCTCGAGAGTATACGGCCGGGCGGCGCGAGCCGTTCCGCTCAGGATCGCGGCCACGCGCTGCGCAATCGAGGCTTGCCGCCCGTCGAGTCATGCACCAGAATCCGGGCCTGACCAGGAGACGAGCCATGCAGAGCCGGCGCAGCGTGCTCAAGACCGTCGCGGGGGCGAGCCTGATGAGCGCCGCGTCCTTCGACCGCGTGCTGGGGGCGAACGACCGCGTGCGCGTCGGCGTGATCGGCCACGGGCTGATCGGCACGCGGCATCTGCTCGACTTCAAGGCGCAGTCCGACGTCGAGATCGTCGCGGTCAGCGAGCTCAGCGACGAGCGGCTCGAGGCCGCCGCGGCGGCGGCCGGAAACGGTCCGGCGAAGCACAAGGACTTCCGGAAGCTTCTCGAGCGCCCGGACGTCGACGCGGTCGTCGTCTCGACGCCCGATCACTGGCACGCGCTGATGACGATCCTCGCCTGCGCCGCGGGCAAGGACGTCTACGTCGAGAAGCCGCTCACGCTCGTGCTGCGCGAGGGCGAGTGGATGCGGCAGGCCGCGGAGGCTCACAAGCGCGTCGTGCAGGTGGGCACCCAGCAGCGCTCGGGCAAGCACTACCAGCGCTGCGCGCAGCTCATCAAGGACGGCCACATCGGCGACGTGCGCAGCATCCGGATGGCCTCCTACCGCAACATCCTGCCCGGCTTCACCAAGCCGGTCGGCGACCGGCTGTCGCCCGCCGACTGGGACATGTGGCTGGGGCCGGCGCCGTTCGTGGCGTACGACCCGGGGCGCTGCCTCTACCACTTCCGCTGGTTCTGGGACTACTCGGGCGGCCAGACCACGAACCTGCTGGCCCACCACATCGACAGCGTGCAGTCGATGTTGGACTTGAAGCCGCCGGTGCGCGTCGCGGCGATGGGCGGGCGCTACTCGCTCAAGGGCATCGGCGAGACGCCCGACGTGTTCGAGGCGCTCTTCGAGTACCCGGGGCTCGTCGCGACCTGGTCGAGCCACGAGGTCGCGGCGGCGGGCGAGGACGGCCTCACGTTCTACGGCACGAAGGGGACGCTGAAGCTGAGCCGTGCCGGCTTCGAGATCGTTCCGGAGCTCGAGGTCCCTCCCGAGGAGCAGATCCCGCGCTTCAGCGGCCCGCGCACGGCGCCGGCCACGCCCGCGCCGCGCACGACGCCGCTCCAGGAGAGCGGCTACGACCAGGTGCGCGACCAGTTCGTGCCGCACGTGCGCAACTTCATCGACTGCGTGAAGTCGCGAAAGGCGCCGATCTCGGACCTCGCGAGCAGCCACCGCAGCAGCGTGCCCTGCCATCTCGCCAACCTCGCGCTGCGGCTCGGCCGCACGCTGCGCTGGGACGACGCGAAGCAGGACGTCGTTGGCGACCCGGAGGCGTCGAAGCTGCTGACCAAGGAGTATCGAAGCCCGTGGGACCGCGAGCTCAAGGCGGCGCTCGGCCGTGGCTGAGTCGCGGCGCGGCTTCCTGCGCACGCTGGGCGGGACCGCCCTCGCGCTCTCGGCCGGGCCGCGTGCGCTCTTCGGCGAAGGTCGCGGCTACGGGATCGCGTTCACGTCGTTCGCGGTCCGCCTGCAGCGCGGGCGCGACCTGATCCGCGGCGCCGGCCCGGTCGCGCTGCCCGCCGGACAGCTGATCGACCTCTGCCGCTCGTTCGCGGCCGACGGCTGCCAGCTCGACATGGGCCAGCTCGAGTCCACGAAGCCCGAGTACCTCGACGGGCTCAAGCGCAAGCTCGGCGAGAGCGGGCTGTTCGTCGAGCTGGCGGCGCCCGGCAAGCTGTTCGAGGACGAGGCGTACTTCGCGGACGTCGCGCGCGTCGCTCGCGCGCTCGGCGCGGGGCGCGTGCGCGTCGCGCTGCTCCACGGCCGGCGCTACGAGGACTTCGCGACGCGCGCGGAGTGGGAGGCGTTCGCGAGCCGCTGGCGCAAGGCCGTGCCGGGCGCGAAGCGCGCGATCGAGCAGCACAAGCTCGAGCTCGGGATCGAGAACCACAAGGACTGGCGGGCCGAGGAGCTCGTCGAGCTGATCCGCTCGGCCGACAGCCCGTACCTCGGCGCCTGCGTGGACTTCGGGAACAACGTCTCGCTGCTCGAGGACCCGCTCGACAC
>Ga0134123_10002630_pt1 | contig 11760 bp, 10 predicted proteins | sample KB303_FD_96460 | JGI IMG/M metagenome (GOLD analysis project Ga0134123, IMG submission 96460) | Terrestrial soil microbial communities without Nitrogen fertilizer from Kellogg Biological Station, Michigan, USA - KB3-0-3 | ecosystem: Environmental > Terrestrial > Soil > Unclassified ...
AAATACAGATATGACAACATGTATGAGTACAATTGCTTCTAATTATAACAGGTTAAGACAAGATGAAAATAGGAATAATAACAGCAACAACATTCGTTAGTGCACTCCCTAATGATATACAACATCCTAGCTATTATGGCAGTGAACATGTAGGGGCCGAATTAGTAGAATATTTATTAGAACTCACTAATCATACGGTAGAATTTTGGGCCCCCATAGGAAGTACAAATTTCTCTAATAATGATCGAGTCAAGTTCCATCCAATAAAGAATACATATGGTCAACATCCACCAGACGATCTAATCGAATCGGTAAGCTTTGAACATGGGGCCCAAACAACCGATTTACTTAACTGTGACTTTGTAATTGATATGAGTAAGTTTTGCAATTCCATTGAGGAATTGTTTTATTATAATAAGTTTAGAAAATTTGTTATCCTTCGCTCAGGTCATCAAGACTATTTTTTCCCATTCAGGATAAATCCACCTACAGATAGGCATTATGTAACTCACAATAGATATTTCACAGAACTTTATGGACAGGCTGGCTATCCAGCGGATTATGTCAACCATGCAATTCATCCTTTTTGGTGTCCAGGTGACAACCCCGAATATTGGAAATACTTTGAGGATAAAGGACTTGAAAAGAAAAACTATTGGTTGTTTGCTCATCGTCCTGCGACTGTCAAAGGGATTGAACGCGTTTTAGAACTTGCTTCGGTATTTCCCAATGATGTGTTTTGTATCTCTACAAGTGCACCACTTCCCGATCACCAACAAACATTGAATGAAGTATTAAGACAAGCCCAGTCAAAACAGTTAACAAATATTAAATATATTCCATGTCCGACTCGGCCTGCATATCATCATTATAGACGTGAAATAATGCGTAATGCTAAGGGTTCTTTATGTATCTATTTAACAGATGGAAGTTATGTGGATAATATAGGTTATATTGGACTTGAATCATTAGCATGTGGGGCCCCACTCATTGCAACTAAATCTGCAGGTAGTTTAGACATATTAGGTGATGATGCACACAAGAAATCAGTTCTATTCATAGATGGGATAGAATCATGTAAATATGCAGTTGAACATTTTAGTTCCTACGACTTGAAAGGTGAACTACCATTAGGCTGGACTAAGGAAGACACTGTGAACAAATATATGGAGTTGTTCAAAAAGTATGCCTAGTGTACGAAATAACTGAATATCTAGCTACTCATGCATTAGGTGAAAAAGGTACTCACCCATTATCATGGCTTGAGTGTGAAACGGGATGGTATTATGACGGATGGTATATTTACGATGTTAGATATTTGTCTGACTTGGGGGAGGATAACAACTTGGCATTATACATTTTAACAATACGAGATATCGCTTTTTGTCTTAAACATTGTAAGGTAGTAATAGGTTGTGGTGCTGGTCAATCTCGGAGTAATGCAATTGCTGTTGGTGTTCTTATTAATGATGGAATGAATTACTATGATGCATTAGAACTGGTTAAAGAAAAGGTGCCGATATGTCATATTGACCCCAGTCACTTAGCTGCCATTAGGAAGTTGTTTAATGTGGGGCCCCCTTAACCAATAATATTACTACCGTTAGTCTCAACTACAACGCCGAGCAACTGAATCGAGTCAAAAGTACCGCTGGCACTAGTCTTGGGCCACATGTCGATTTTGGCTGTTTGACTGTCCTGATAGAGTATTGGTTGTCTGAATATGATGAGACTCTCTTGGTTGGCGTCTATTCCCTCTACACTGATTATGTCACGAGGATTGGCAATGTCCTTAAACACAACTGCCGCTGCATTGACGTTGGTTCCAGTACGTCCTGGCCCCGCATCGGTTAGTCGGGCCCCATAAAGTCCAATAACCTTTTTATGATATTCACAGTTTTGATTGGTTTGATAAATATTGAAGCTTCCACTAACTGCAGCATAAGTTCCACTCCATGGCTGACGCCATTCACGCTTGTCAATATGAAAGCCATTCTGGTCACGAAAGTCAAGGTCTGGATAAAGCTCGCGAATTATTAATCCCCTTACGGTTGTAGCAAGACGCCTGTTTAATGCCAGTTGAACAGCTTTGTTCATTGTATCCATTTCGAGTGCCCACACATCGTCAGGATTAAACAATGCTCGGGCCCCACCCACCCTTACCACATTAGCCCAAATACCACTGGCACTTTCTGACATAGTATGAGTAGTATAGGCACGTTGAAAAATCCCCTTGTCTGCAGGTTGGGGTTGGGTATAGTCCATTTATACTTATTACTGGGGTTAATTTCTTTTTAAACGTATATATTATGTTGGGGGCCCCCAAACAGTGATGAAGGAATTATTATGTTATAATTGTAAGAAGAACAATATTGACCGAGATCGAGGTGGTTGTACACGCTGTGGGGCCCCCTATTTGAAATCTAAAGATCCAGAATTAAATAACCGGACTAGGATCACAACGAGTTGATGTCCGATCAGGTAATGGAAATTAAACGATGTCGGAGCTGCTATCATGAAACTTTTAGAGAAATAATCGACTTGGGGCCCCAATTCATCATCAACTTTGGCGACAAAGAACCAATCAAAACGCCAGTTGTGTTATTGATGTGTGAGAAATGTAAATTGGTTCAACTCCGTCATCATGTTGACCCAGATCTCCTTTACAAACATTTCTATTACAAGAGTGGCGTCAACCAGACAATGCGTGACGAACTCAAGGATATTGTCAATAGTGCACTCGAATTTGTTAACCCAGTAACGGGTGACACGGTAATTGATATTGGAAGTAATGATGGTACGCTGTTGTCGTTCTATCCACCCTACCTCAACAAGATTGGTTATGAACCAGCCGAGAACCTGTGTACTGCAGAAAATTATCCAGACGCTATGGTTGTTAATGGATATTTTGATGATCATTGGGGGCCCCAACAGGCTAAGATCATTACCGCAATTGCCATGTTTTATGACCTGCAGGATCCCAACATGTTTATGAATTCGGTCAAAAACTATCTACATCCTGACGGTGTGTTTGTGGTACAAATGAACTACCTAGTCAAAATGATCGAAAACCTAGCCGTTGACAATGTCTTGATCGAACATGCCTGTTATTATACACTGACCACTTTACAATGGTTGCTTGATAGAGTAGATATGACAATATTTAGGGCCGAGCTTAACACTATCAATGGTGGATCAATTAGGGTTTACATCAAGCATCGTCAATGTACAAAGTATCCCGTGGGCCCCGAGGTTGACATTATCAAGAATTATGTCGAACCCAAATATGCGAGGAAGGTAGTTTACATTGAGTTCAAAGTAAAGCTAGACAGGTTGAGGGATGAGATATATAGTTTCATCAAAGCGCATGGGCCTGTGTGGGCTTATGGTGCCAGCACGAGGGGTAACACGATGTTGCAAATATTCGGGATCGACAATAGTATGGTAACAGCGGTAGCCGACCGTAATCCGTTAAAGAATGGAACCACTATGGTTGGTACCAACATACCTGTCAAGACCGAGGAAGAATGGCGTGGCCAGAACCCACCATACACATTGGTTTTACCGTGGTACTTCTTCGATTCTGAGTTTAAACAACGGGAACATGCTTACTTGGATGGTGGCGGAAAATTTATAGTCCCATTACCCACATTTAGGATTATTTGAAAAGGACACCACAGAGACACCCAATAACAGGTAGATTTATTTCAGATGTACTACTAGACATTAAAGAATGGTATCTTGACTGTATTACCAGACACAATGATGTTTAGCCATCCGGCGGCCGCTCCTGGCACAGTCCCACCACTACCAGTAGTTGCACCACTAGTTACATAGTTATTGAATAATGGGGCCCCCCCTGATCGATTAAACTCAACATTACCACTAGTTGTTAGTCTCAATGGTTCGATTGTGGTAGTGTTGGCATTATCAAGAAAGTTAAACACGAATGGCCTCATCAAACCACTTGTGTTGAACCGTTGTGATTGTGCTATGATCGCAGTTGTAGAATAAATAGGCCACACAACTCTATCGAGTCCTGCAGTTTGACTGTATATACTGAAATCAAAAGTGCGTCCTGATTGACCCATCATCCTGATTGTGGTTGTCTGACCACTCGCAGAGTTCCTGAGATCGAGTATGTTAGAGTTGCCACCACTAAGATCAAATGTGGCTGTAGGAATGATAGTACCTTTGAAATTTGAAATACCACTGAGTGTGACTGGGCCCACCATATTGAACCCGTCGAGAAAAGCCCACACCTTGGTGTTCTGACCCGAATTGATGTAGGTCATGTTGTTCTGTGTTGGTGCATTGCCACCAATGATCATTGTGTGATTTGCCGATGTTGTGATACTATATGTGATTGAGCCAGACAACATGTCATAGATATCACAACTAATGAATTCGTTAGCTACTCCATTAACACCACTGGCGAATGCGAGTAACTTACCCACACCACTGGCGTCGGTCTCACTCTGGGCTATTACATTTCTAATATGATTACTGTTGGCCATTAAGACAGTTGCGACATCGTTCTGGTAGCCTATTGGATAACTACAGTTATCAAATGCGATGTTTTCTATCTGATTAGCATTGATGTAACCCCCACTTGCACTGATGTGAAAGTTTATACCAACTCGGGCACTGAATATATTAACATCCCTGATGGTGTTATACATCACACCAAAACTGTCACTACGTAATTCTATTCCCGTCCAATAACGTCCACTGTTTTGTAAACTTGAACGATTAGCTGGTTCTTCAATAATTCCACCCTCGATGATCGAGAATAGTTTAGGTTGTGAATTGTCGATTGAATAAAGCCTGAACACATATCCACTGTAACCATCTGGAACCTGCAGACGGGCCCCCCTAGCCATAGTAACATGGGTTGCTGCATTGATGTCAACTCCACTGGTTTTGCCTGACAGAAATTGATAATTACCTTCGGCTATGTAAATATGAGGGTATTGTGTGAAACCACTGGTGAGGTAGAGTCCGTTGCCACTGTTGGCCCCAAATACCGTATTAAACACTAGGTTGGGGTCGGTACCACTTGCTATTATTTGACCTGTGTCTGTTCTTACACCTTTGAATGCACTGTCAACATCTTTGAAAATAATATATGTTGACGAATATGTTGGTAGACGTTGGAGTCCACTGAAAAATATACCTGACAGGTCAGCACAAAACGCAATATTATTCAGATTGCTAAACTGCATCAAATTCCAATTACCACTGTTGGTACCCTGACTGACGAATAGACTCTTGGGAGTACCACCACCGAATGCAGTTGGCATAATACGGAAACCACCAGTACCTATACCCTGTATTGCCAGTCCTTCACTACCGTCGTTTACGTTGGCGATGTAAATGTTAGTACGCCTATTACTGTTAGTACTGGGGCCATTCTCGACGTTAGGAAGTAATCTTAGTTGTACCTCACCACTGGTTAAGGCTTCTATGTCGAATAGTCGCTGGCCTGAAATCTCTGTTAGTTTGATGACCTGTTGGCGGAATGTTATACTATTGTTTACCCTGATGTTATTTACAATAGTGCCCCTATTTGGGTCAGACAGAAATACAGTTCCACTGCCATAGTCGTTGAACGAACCCGAGACATTGACATTACCACCCATAAACAACGTATATAGTGAGCCACTGGCTACTAATCCAGGTCCACTGTCTGTTTGTTGTTGATCCCATAACATAGGGTTGATGAGCTGGTTGCCTTCACCAATGATCTGGACACCCATTGTGGCATTGAATGACCCACTCTGGCCAGGTTGCCAGTCAACTTCGCTGAACACGTTGTAGTCAGTGCTGGCCCCACTTTGTTCGATCATGTGGATGAACTGTTTGGTCAGCGAGCCATGAATGTTGTCAAAGTTGTTAGAGTTGATAAAGCTATTGGGATCACTTGCTTCAATACGGATAACTGTGTCACCACGATAGGCAAATACATTATACACTCTGTTGAACGAAACGGGGGCCCCGCTGGTAGCAAGAAAATGAAATGGTATCCATCGCCGTAATTCGGCCCCGTTATTACGTTCACGGAAGAAACCCCCCTCCCAATTGGCATATTTGGCACCACTACCAAATACCACGACGGCCCCGCTATAACCATTCCATACTTCAATAATGGCACTACGGGGGGCCCATACTCGGGTACCATTATTCATATTAACCGCCGCACCACTGATGAATGAATAAGTAGTTTGTGGTTGAAATTCTATATCAATACCGCCACTGGCATTAGTCTGACTAACAGCATAATTAAATACAGTTTGAAGGTCTATACCACTAGAATCAACTATACCTGAGACACTTATTGCATTATATACGTCCCCCGAACCTTTAGTAATGACATAACTATAAGTCGCTTTAATATTAGACTGGGCAGTTATGGTCTGTCCACTGATTGTAATAAGTATACTACTGGCTTGGCCACTAAGATCAAGACTTGTAAAAGAGGCTTTATTATCAATTAGATAGCCCCAGCGACCCCGAATATAATTATTATGTTCTAGTGGCATATTATGTTATAATAGATTTTTCTATTTAAAGACTAACGATTGCTGAGCAACAGTGAACACTCACCACTCATATTACCAGTAGTACTATCCCATGCGTTGCCGTCAAGCCCGTCCTCTGTTAGATAAATATAGCCTACTGCCTTGTTGGCATTATTAAACCATGTTTTGCCACTTGCATCACTGAACGGTTGTAAACCACTCATACTGTAGGCTTCTACATGAACCCGACGTTTATAGGGGGCCCACTTGTTTTTGAATGTAGTGTCGATTGTTGGATAATTCAGGGCCCCCTCGGACACGGTAATAATGTCAGAACAACTCATATAATCAATCAACGTGTCGGCACCTGGATTCTGGACTACATACTGCAGATTGTTAGCCTTGACATGGTTGTATTGACGTGTATAAAAAGCGATCATGCCGCTATTATTGGTGTTGGCACATTCATCGAACATTATCCCGTCCATTGTAGGATACAATGTTTTCCATCCACTGACGTCATTTTTACACTGTGTCTCATCATGAGTGACTACTCCACTAACCCCAATACCATAACTTGTGAAAACATATCCAAGACATTTTATACCTACCGACTGTAGGTAAGCAATACCACTGGTGTAGTTGTTGTCTACAGTTAGATTGGGCCCATTGCCTGGATTAAGGATTGCGAACATAGGAATCTGGGGAAATGCTATTTTGGCATTACGCAGGGTATTCCAATGAGCTGTATTACCGCCGCTTGTTGGATAAGAATAAAGTGGCACAACAAACCCAGTAGGCCGCGAGACCGCTATGGGGTTGGCCCTACAACCCATACCGCCAACTACGGTCATGTCGATACGCCGTAGAAGCTCACATATTGTCCACTGGTACTCGCTGCCAGCCATAACACGTTAAAGTTGTTGACCGGAAATGGTACCGCTTCACCTGGCTCAATCTCATAACCAACACCACTGACGGCCTGACCACTCACGTTAACCCACATACTTGTATTGGCGGCACGATTCTTGATCATAACACTTGTCACAGCGCCACTGCTAAGCTGGGTTCCACCACTGGCATTAGTGACTACCGTAGTTGTTGCAGTTCTAATGGTGGGGCCGAAATAATAATTAACATTACCACTTACTGTGACAGCATTACCACTCACTGTGATTGGATCGCCACTGAACGCAACTACTAGTTTGGTCTGTACACCTGAGATGAGTGTGTTTGCACCACTGGTTGTAACTCTTAATCTGTCAAAAGTGCTACCATTATTGGCGGCATAATTGAATGCAAGAGTAAACATTGATCTATTTGAGTTAGCCGCATTATCTCCGTTAGGCGCACCACCTACAATTGGATTTGCAGTACTATCATACACAACAGCCCTGACAGAACTAACACCAGAAAGTAATACTACAGTTCCAGAAGCCACTATAACTGTTTCACCACTAACTTTAACAGGTTGACCACTAACAGTGGCAGTTATAGAGCCATTAATATTTATATTTCCACTAATATCAAATTGAGCTGTATTGCCGCTTACATCGACAAGACGAACAGCGCCGTGACCCTCACCAATCATTACATTTATAATACAGAAGAATTGTATATAAGATTTCTAGGGGCCCCCGACCATTACACTTCATAAAATATACCTGCGAGATCTTCACCTGCATTGTCTGTGAAACTGGCCCCACTGTAGGTTACACCTTCATAAGTATTACCAATGGCTCCCGTGAAGGGGTTTGTCGTGTTAGTGGCCACACGGATTAGGTCTGTACCGTTTCCACTTATCCATTCTACGAGTATTTTATCATTCTTGGCAAAAGCATAATTGGCGCTGAGGTTAGTGTAGGAATAATCAGTGTAACTTGCAGTTATATCAGTCGATGGATTGAACATACCATATGTAGTCTGTATAGTACTACCACTGGAATCACGTAATACTATATACGCTATACCACTTAATGGTGTTCCACCAGTTCGCATCCTGAGTGTAACCTTCTTAACAACATGTCCAATCAAAGTACTGCCACCCTGAACTCTGGTACCTGCCCTGAATGTATTTTCGTCAAGTGACCTCGAGTCTGTACCGGTCTGGGTTACGTTGTAAATGGCTGTGAAAGCCGGTGCCACCGTGGTGAATGATGTACTGTAACTTGCGGCCATACTTGTGGCCCCCAGTTGTTCTTTAACCGTATTATTAATAATAAGGTCATAAGGCATTAGGTAGGCAAGGTTAGCCGTAGGGACTACTTCGACCGCCAACAGGTTCGAACTTATATTAAGTGTGAACGATTCACTCACGCTAGTCCCACTGCGACAAACACATATCTGACCACTAAACGAGCCACTTTGCATTGCAGTACTAAAGATAATGAGTGGACGTGTTGTAAGGTCTACACCTGTGGCCCCACTTACTGGTGTGACCCCACTAACGACGGGTGCGGTAGGACAGAATGTTGAAAATGACCAAGTGTAGCTGGCGGCCATTGGTGTAACACCAAGTTGTTCCTTAACGGTATTATGGATAAACCCGTTATAGACTGTACAGAATCCAAGGTTGGCCGTTGGTGTAATCTTGACCGTTGTGAGGTTACTCGATACCGCGATGGTAGCGGCCACATCACTACCAACTCCACTAATTCTAAGTTTGATCTGACCACTAACCGTACCACTCTGTATTGGAGTACTGAACACCACCACGGGGGTACCACTTACTTCATACGCGGTGGCCCCGTTGGTTGGTGTTGTTCCACTGACCGTGGGGGCTGTTGGATTGATAGTGGTAAAGGACCAAGTGTAACTAGCGGCCAATGCATTACCTGCAAGGTCAGTTACGGTGTTATGAACGAATCCACGATAAATAGTGTTGCCACTGAGGAAAGCCGTAGGGTCAATCGTCACGGTTACTTTGTCACTGGCCAATGACAGGGCCGCGGCCACGTCACTACCGGCCCCACTAACCCTTATCTTGATCTGGCCACTAATTGAGCCACTTGTCATAGACTCATTAAACTTGACCGTTGGGTTGCCACTGACGGCAAACCCTGTTGAACCACTGGCGGGTGTTACACCACTTACTATTGGAGGTGTGGTGTCACCACCCATCGCTACTGTGGCGGTGATGAATGCGCCACTGACAGTTGTGGCAAAGAATCCCTCTATACTACGTACCCCGACTGCATTACCACTACCGAGTAGAATAGCGGTATAGGCGGCACTTGTGGCTGGGGACAGGGTAGCAAAGATACCACTACTTGGAGTAAATATGGCGCGACTTGTATCGGTCGAATCCCTGAAAGCGGTGCCACTCAGGTTGGTTGATGTCCCACTAAGCCTAAAGAGGAATGAACTAATGGTGACCGAGTTGGGATCCAAGATCTGACTAAAGTCTACAATTATTTGAAATGTAGTTTGACCTGATGTAACATGGGTTGCACCACTTACAGGGTTAAACGTAACCATTAAACAATCACTCCTATATCAGAATATCCCACTTTATGGGATGTTATAATATATATAAGAATAACCAACTCAGATCGGCCCCACCGTGGTCACGAATGAACCACTAATTGTGTCTGTAAAATTGCCCGCAAGGTCTTGAATTCCAAATGAGTTGCCACTTCCAAAAATTATTGGTGAATAGAATGTACTGGTACTGCTGATGACGCCACTGGCAAGTACAAATGTACAATTACTTCCACTGACCTCGACAGTGCCGCTGAGGTTTGTAGACGAGCCTGCAAGTCTCAATACGAATGAACTGATGTTAACGGTGCCACTAAGGAGGATGCGGTCAAACTGGGCCAATACCCTCAACTGGGGTGTACCAAGTCCACTGAATACATCGGCCGCTCCGCTGACAGGTGTAAAGCCACTCAATGCCATTGTTGTCTCTGACCTGTAAGAACCACTGAGGTTAAGTACGAACTTGGTGTCGGTACTTTTCATACCTATGGCAGTATTACCACTACCAATGATTATAGGTACAAACTGGGCACTCGTACTGGGGGCCTGAACGGCTGCCGCGAATATACCCGATACCGGAGTAAAGATTGCATTCTCACCACACGCTGTAACGACACCACTCAGGTTGGTCGCGCTACCTGCCATTCTTACAATGAATGAACTAATGGTAACCGTTGTAGGGTCAAGGTTAAGTGCAAACGTCGCAATGATTGTTGGAATATTGCCACCACTTGTAAGGTGTTCACTACCGCTAACAGGTGTCCAGCCAACAAAAGTTGTTGGTGCCGTGTCGGGCCTTATACCCTGACTGCTAGGGTCAATTGTAACGTTGGTACCATTACTGTAGCCGGTATAACAAATAAGCTGGCCACTGATACTCGCACATACCCTCAAGGCTGCCGCGTTGTTTACACGAAAATCACGTTCTACATTACCAATAAGTAACCAGCCACGTCCACTATGGGGTGCGTCAGTGTCAATACCACCTACGAACATGTCACCATTACCACTGAGGTTTAATATCGATACAAAGCCACAGTCAAATGATTGTAACTGGGTGCCACCACTGGCTGCCGTAATTGAGGGCCAATAACCGGCTTTCATTATGGGAAAAGTTTCATTAATATACTGGTTGCCTCTAGGAGCTATTTTAGCCACATTCTCGTCAGAATCCACAGGAATTGTTGGCTGACCACTAGGCAAAAACGCTCACTATGTATAAATGTTATATAACAATAATATTTAGGCTTTCGGTTTGATTTTTATTAAGTTAATATTAAATATGTTATTGATGAGAAGACATAGGTATAGACCTAGACATCTTATCATACATCGGACTGAAAAACAAAGAGAATTATATAAAACAAAAAATAAGATATGTGGTATCTGTGGGACAACAAAAACAAAGATGCGTTATTATAAAGAATATAATAAATGGTATCCTTCTTGGCGTTATAATGACAATATTATTAAATGTGAGAGATGTTATGACAGAACTAATAGAAAACCGATAAAACATAGGCGACAAATATGTTTTCTGGGCAAACGTCTTATTTTATCATTTGATATTAGATTTGGGATTTGTAAGATATGTTGTAGGAAACCCAGAGTTAAAACACATTTACACCACTATTTCTACATATCATGTATGCCATGGGCCTGCACTATTGAAGTATGTCCTACATGTCATATGAATGGTCATTGGGATACTGGTGAGCTTAGGAAGTCTTAGGTGCTGGGGCCGCCGGTGGTGGCGGTG
>Ga0134123_10002632_pt1 | contig 11753 bp, 9 predicted proteins | sample KB303_FD_96460 | JGI IMG/M metagenome (GOLD analysis project Ga0134123, IMG submission 96460) | Terrestrial soil microbial communities without Nitrogen fertilizer from Kellogg Biological Station, Michigan, USA - KB3-0-3 | ecosystem: Environmental > Terrestrial > Soil > Unclassified ...
AAGCTCGCGCGTAAGGAGGGCGGCGCGATCGGCTTCATCGAAGAGATCGACGCGATCGGCGGCGAGCGCGGGGGGATGAGCGCGAGCCCGGATCCGACCGGTCTCGGGCGCGTGGCGTCGTCGTTCATGGGCGCCGGCGGCTCGGGCATGGTGAACGAGCTGCTGATCCAGATGCAGTCCTTCGACCAGCCGCCGCTCGGCGCGCGGTTCAAGGCGCGGATGATCGAGTGGGTGAACGGTATGCGAAAGCCCGAGCGCCGGATCCCCGCGACGAAGCCTACGTACAGCAACATCCTGCTGATCGCGGCGACGAACCGCGCCGACAACCTCGACCCGGCGCTGCTCCGGCCCGGCCGCTTCGACCGCCGGCTCTACTTCGACCTCCCGTCGAAGTCCGGCCGTCGCGAGCTGATCGACTTCTTCCTCGATCGCAAGACCCACCATCAGCAGCTCGACGACGACCACACGCGCGAGGACCTGGCGCACGAGACGTTCGGCTATACCCCGGTGATGATCGAGCACCTGCTGGACGAGGCCCTGTTGATGGCGCTCCGCGGAGGGCGAACGGCGATGAACGTGCAGGACATCCACGAGGCCAAGCTGACCGAGGAGCTCGGCTTCAAGCAGCCCGTCACCTACACCGAGACCGACCGCGTCTCGGTCGCCACCCACGAGGCGGGGCACGCCACGGTCGCGTACTTCCTGGGCAAGGGTCGGCGGCTCGAGGTCCTCTCGATCATCAAGCGGCGGATGGCGCTCGGGCTGCTCGCGCACGGGGACGAGGAGGAGCGGTTCACCCGCACGCGCACCGAGATCGAGTCCGGTCTTGCGATCGCGCTGGGCGGGCTGGTCGCCGAGGAGGTCTTCTTCGGCGAGAGCGGGACCGGTCCCGCCTCCGACCTCCAGCACGCGACGACGCTCGCGGCCCAGATGGTCGGCTCCTTCGGGATGGCAGGCTCGCTCGTGTCGTTCGACGCGATCGCCGAAGGTCCCATCGGATCGAAGAACCTCGTGGGCAAGGTGCTTGCCGACGGCCAGGGCAAGGCGCGGGTCGAGGAGATCCTCACGGAGCAGAAGGAGCGAGTCACCAAGCTGCTCGAGGAGAACCGCGACGTCGTCGTCGGGCTCCGGGACTCGCTGATCGCGCGCGACGAGCTGGTCGGAGACGAGATTATGCAACAGATCGAGCTGGTGCTCGATTCTCGGAACCCGGCCGCGGGGTAGGTCGGGGCGCCGTCCGCGCTGCTCGTCTTCGCCTACGCGCAGGGTCCGTGCTCGCGGAAGGCTTCTGGGCTTCGGCTTCGCTCGACGACGCGCTGACGGCACCCCTCCCACCTTGGCGACGCTCTGCGCTCGCGCGGTAGGGTCGAGGGGTGACCTCTTCTTCGGATGTGCTGCGTTCGATGTTCGAGCATCACCTTTGGGCGACGGAGGTTCTGATCGGCCACCTCGATCGACTGCCTGCGGAACAGCTCGATGCTTCGGTCCCCGGAACGTATGGATCGATGATCGACACCCTGACCCACATGATCGACGCCGATACGCGCTACCTCCTGCGGCTGCGGGATCCCACGCCGCCTCCGGCAGACGATCGCGTCGGGATCGCGCTCGCGCAGCTCCGCTCCGAGCTACCGGAGCATCGGCGCCGGTGGGACGAGGCGCTGACGGATCTGGAGGGTCAGACGCTGCATGCCTCGATCCTCGGGCGCGACGACTACCCCGACACGGATCCCGCCGAGTCGATGTTGCTGATCCAGGCGATCCACCACGGGAACGACCACCGTACGCAGATCTGCTCCACCCTGGGTGCGCTCGGGCTCCCGGTGCCCGAGATCGACGGATGGGATTTCTGGGCCGACCGGCACCGCACGTAGGTCGATGGATCCGGGGGACGAGCTCGTCGACGTCGTCGACGGCGGGAACGAGGTCGTGGGAGTGGCCGCGCGCAGGACCGTCCAGGACGAGAACCTCCTGCACCGGTGCACCTACGTCTTCGTCCTGAACGCCGCCGGGGAACTCTACATCCACTTGCGCACGGACACGAAGGACGTCTATCCCGGCTTCTACGACGTGGGGGCCGGTGGGGTGAACGCCTCAGGCGAGTCCTACGAGAGATGTGCGCGCCGGGAGCTCGAGGAGGAGCTCGGCGTCTCGGCCGAGCCCGTCTTCCGCTTCCTGCATCGATACGAGGGTCCGAGCGGCCGGGTCTGGGGCGGTGCGTTCGACGTCGTGTGGGATGGTCCGATCGTCTGGCAGCCGAGCGAGGTCGTGTGGGGGGCGTTCGTCCCGTTGGTCGAGGCGGACGCGATGATCGCGCGCGAGCCGTTCTGCCCCGACGGGCTCGAGGTCTTCCGGCGTTGGCGGCGAGAGGTTCAGCCCAGCTGACACCAGAGGCCGCCGACGTTCCTTATCCGGTTCCGCGACCTCCGAGCGATCCGAGCCGGCGAGCCACTCGACGCCCCGGGATGCGCAGCAGTCGGGCGGCCACCACCACCGCGAGCGCCAGCACGTCGGTGGCCGACGGAGCTGCGGACCTGCCGGCGGTCGAGGTCGAAAGCCCGGCGGTCACGACGGGACTCGAGACTGCGACGGTCGCCGGCGGTTCGGCGCCGAGCTCGTGGGGGTAGGTCGGAACGACCGTCGTCGTCGACCTGGCGGCCTCCGCGCCTCGCTCGGTGACGCCGGCACGGCGTTCGGCCGCCTCGAGCCAGCCGATGAGGTCGGACATCGTGTCCAGGGCCTGCCCCGACGGAAGATAGTGTCCGAAGTGGACGTGCGTCGGCCCGCCGACCGCGTCGCCGGTGTTCCCGCAGTACCCGATCACGTCCCCGAGTTCGACTTGGGAGCCGCTTTCGAGCGTGGAGTTCCAGTCGGACAGGTGCGCGTAGTACCAGTAGTCCCCATCGGGCTGGAACAGCCGCGCGACCCTGCCGCCGAGCACCCCGACGTCGAACTCGACACGTCCCGCGGTGACGGCCAGGACCGGCGCACCCTCCCGGCAGAGCACGTCCTGGCCCTCGTGGAGATGGAACCCGCCGGCGTAGCGCGGAGCGTGCCACGTCTCCGTCCACGCCGCGGGCCCCCGGACGATGAACGGCCTATAGACGCGTCGCGTCGCGACGTCTCTGCTCATCCCGGCCTTGACGAGCTTGTCGTACACGTCGTCGAGCGCCGCCGTCGAATAGGTACCGCCGATCGACGTCGATACCTCTTCGGCCTGCTTGGCGAGCGCCCGATCGTGCGCCGAACGGACTGCGATCGGCCCCGGCGGGGGCTGCGCCGGCGGCGGGCTCTGATCTCCGGGGGCCGGGGCCGTCGGCGTCGACCGCGGAGGTTGCGTCGGAGTGGGCGGCGCGGTCGAGGTCGCCGCAGCGGGCCTGGGCGCCGGCATCGGGCTCGTGTCGGAGGGCGCTGGATCCGAGGTCGGGCACGGCTCGGTCGGCGAGGGCTCGGGCGTGGGACTCGACTCGGGCGACGGTTCTGGCGTCGGGCTCGGCGTCGCCGTCGGGGTCGGCGTCGGCTCGGTCGGCGAGGGCGTCGGCGTCGCGCTGGGCTCTGTGGGCGAAGGTGTCGGCGTCGGGGGGCCTTCGGTCGCCGCACACGTGTCCGCGAGGGACGACGGGCTCGTCGGATCGACCTGGGCGACCGCTCGACCCCCGAGTGCCAGCCCGAACGCGGCCGTCGCCGCGAGCGCGACGAGGACGCAGGCACGACGACTGAGGGCGGTCCTTCCGGGCTGCCCCGACGTCACGCGACCCGCAGTGGACTGGACAACGATGGCATCTCTTCGGTCACGCTCCTCGACCCTATCGCGCTTCGGGTGGCTTGCGGGGTTCAGCCGAGCTGACGTAGGGGCGTCACCACCTCCGATGCAAGACGTTCCTGTTGCTCCTCGCGCCGCCCGCTTACCCAGAAGTTGAGGACCGTGAACCCCAGGTCGACGAGCTCGAGCATGCGTTCGATGATCTCGTCGGGTTCTCCCGTGACTCGTCGTTCGGGATCGTCGGCCGGCGGTCCGCCGATCCGAACGCTCACGTTGTAGGCGTACTCGAGCGAGTCAGGGTCCCGGCCGGCGTGCTCGGCGGCTCGTCGCACGAGCTCCATCTTCGCCTTGACCTGGGACGGGGGCGCCGGGCCCATCGAGGGGATCCAGCCGTCGGCCACGCGCCCGGTGAGCTCGAGCGCCTTCCGCCCGTAGGTCCCGAGCCAGATGGGGATGCCGTGGGAGGGCTTGGGCTCGAGCATCGCCGCCTCGTTGCGGTAGTGCCGGCCGTGGTACGTGAAGGGCGACTCGGCCCAGACGCCGCGGATCACCGCGATGCCCTCTTCGAGCGCCTCCACCTTCTCGGAGGGTGTGCGCGCGGGGGCGCCGAATCCGGCGAACTCCTCGTCGTCGCCTCCCCCTCCCAGACCGATGATCAGCCGGCCGTCCGAGAGCCGGTCGAGCGTCTCGGCCATCTTCGCCGTGAGCGCGGGCAGGCGGAACGGCAGGCCGAGGACGTTCGAGGCGACGCGGATCCTCGTCGTTCGGGCCGCGATCCACGTCATCAGCGTCCAGGTCTCGAACGACGGGTTTGCGCCGTGGGGGTGGTCCCAGATCGAGAGGAGGTCGAACCCGAGCTCCTCGGCCCGCCGTGCCTGCTCGACGGGATCGGAGCGCCCCGACGCCGACGGGATGATCGACACGCCGAACCGTTGCATCGGCACCTCCTGGAGCTCCGGGCTCGCCGGCCCCCGATGCGGGGCCGCGTAGACTGAACCCACCGTAACCACGGGAGGCCACGGAAGGCAGGGGGAGTTGGCTCCGTCCGTCATCGTTTCGGGTGCTCGAACGCCGATCGGGAAGTTCCGAGGGTCCTTCGCCGGGATGTCGGCGGTGGACCTCGGCGCGATCGCGATCCGGGAAGCCCTCACGCGTTCCGGCGTCACGGCCGATCAGGTGGACTACGTGGTGATGGGGCAGGTGATCCGCGCGGGTACCGGGCAGATCACCGCTCGTCAGGCCGCCATCGCCGCCGGGATCCCCAAGGAGGTCCCGGCGCTCAACGTCGACAAGGTCTGCCTGTCCGGGACCACGGCCGTCGCGCTGGCCGACCAGTTGATCCGCGCGGGCGAGGTCGACCTCGTCGTCGCCGGGGGCATGGAGTCGATGACCCAGGCGCCCTACGTGCTCCCGAGCGCACGGGAGGGTTCACGCCTCGGACACGTCGAGATGATCGACACGATGATCCACGACGGGCTCTGGTCGACGTTCACGGGCAAGGTCATGGGGGAGTCCTCCGACGCCGTGAACGCGGAGCTCGGCATCGGCCGTGACGAACAGGATGCCTGGGCCGCCCGCTCGCACCGGCGGGCGAACGCGGGCTGGGAGTCGGGCGCGCTGGCCGAGGAGGTCGTGCGGGTCGACGTCCCGCGGCGAACGGGAGCCCCCGTCGGGGTCGAGCGCGACGAGGGGATCCGCGACGACTCGACACCCGAGTCGCTGGCCGCGCTGAAGCCCGCGTTCGGGGAGGACGGGACGATCACCGCGGGCAACGCGTCCCAGATCAGTGACGGCGCGGCCGCGCTCGTCGTGACGAGCCCCGAGAAGGCCGAGCAGCTCGGCCTCGAGCCACTCGCCGAGATCGTGGCGCACGGCATGTCCGCCGAGCGCTTCCCCTACCTGCACACCGTTCCGGCGATCGCGCTCCAGAACGCCCTCAAGAAGGCCGACCTCGACGTCCACGACCTGGGCCTGCTCGAGGTGAACGAGGCGTTCGCGGCCGTCGCGCTGCACGTCACGCGGATCCTCGGGTTCGACGAGGAACTCGTGAACGTCAACGGCGGGGCGGTCGCGCTCGGGCACCCGATCGGCGCGAGCGGCGCTCGCCTCGTCCTCACGCTCGCCCACGAGCTGCGGCGCCGCGGCGTCGAACTGGGCGGCGTGGCGATCTGTGGCGGCGGCGGCCAGGGAGACGCGCTCGTGATCCGGCGCCGTTGACGTGGGCGACCTCGAGCGCTTCGAGTTGCCCGAGGAGCTCGAGGAGTTCCGCTCGCTCGTCCGAACGATCGCCGACGAACGCATCGCGCCGCGCGCGGCCGAGATCGACGAGACCGACGACTGGCCCGAGGACGTCTACAAGCTCCTCGTCGAACACGACCTGATGGGCGTGGGCTATCCGGAGGAGTACGGCGGCTCCGGCGGCGGCTCGCTCGCGTTCGGCGTCTTCATCGAGGAGCTGTCGCGTGTATCGGCGGGTGTGTCGCTCACGCCGCTCGTCTCCAAGCTCGGCGTGATCCCGCTCGTGGTCGCCGGCGACGACGAGAAGGCCGAGCGCATGACCCAAGGGATCGCCCGCGGCGACCTCCTGATGTCCTACGCGCTCACCGAGCCCGGCGCGGGTTCGGACCCCGGGGCGATGACGACGCGGTACGAGCGGGGCGGCGACGGGTGGGTGCTGAACGGCACGAAGCGGTTCATCACCGGTGCGGGTGTCTCACACGCATACGTGGTCTTCGCCACCAAGGATCCGTCCCTGCGGTCGAAGGGCGTCTCGGCGTTCCTCGTGATGAGGGACGACCCCGGCGTGGAGTTCGGGCGCAAGGAGGACAAGATGGGGATCCGCGGGTCGCCGACCCGCGAGGTGATCCTGACCGACGCCCGGATCCCGGTCGACCGGCTGATCGGCGAGGAGGGGAGCGGGTTCGGGTACGCGATGACGACCCTGGACTACTCGAGACCAGCCATCGCGGCCCAGGCGCTCGGTATCGCGCAGGGGGCGCTCGATGTCGCGAGCCGGTACGCGACCGAGCGGCAGCAGTTCGGCAGGCCGGTCGCAGAGTTCCAGGGCGTGTCGTTCATGCTCGCCGACATGGCGATGCAGCTCGAGGCCGCTCGGATGCTCGTCTACAAGGCGCTTGCCCTGTGCGACGCGAGGGACCCCCGGATGACGTACTTCTCCAGCGTCGCGAAGTGCTTCGCCTCGGACGCCGCCATGTCGATCACGACCGACGCGGTGCAGGTCCTCGGCGGCTACGGCTACATGCGCGAGTACCCGGTCGAGCGGTTCATGCGCGACGCGAAGATCACGCAGATCTACGAGGGCACCAACCAGATCCAGCGCGTCGTGATCGCCCGGGAGCTGCTGAAGGCGCTCGACTGACCGAACGAACGGGCTTCCTTCGGGGCGTCCGAGGACCGCGGTACCCTGCGGGGCGTGGCGGAGGCACAGGCACGAATGGGAATGGCTCGCGTGCTCAGCCTCGACCTCGTCGAGCGTGACCACCTGGACGCGGCCGCCTCGTTCGTGGTGGACCTCCTCGAGCGGCCGGCCTCGGAGATCCTGGTGGTCGAGGGGCAGCTCGGCCTCGACGAGGCGCTCGCCGTGCCCGGGCACCCCGACGCGTTCGAGCTCTCACCGGTCACCCCGGTCGACCCCGGCACGGTCTGGGCGGTGGACGGAGGGTCGTGCACGGTTGCCGACGGGCGATCGTTTCAGGTCGTCGCGTTCCGCGCCGCCCGGGTCCGGTTCGAGGAGGGGCGGACCGTCGACGTCGAACGGCCGCAGCTCGACGTTCGGGCCGTGGCCTCCGAGGACATGGCTCGGATCGCGCGGGCCACGCTCACCGAGCTCTGCGGCTACGAACCCGAACGCCTGCCGGAGCTCCCGCGACCGGTCGACGCGTTGCGCGAGTGGGCGGAGTGGGGAGCGGTGGGACGGACGGTCCGCGAGGCGGCTCCCGGTGACCTGGTATTGGTCGATGGCTCGCTGCACGGCGGGCCGCTCGTGCCGGAACAGATCGTGCGACGCGCTCACGAGGAGGCCGTGGCGCGCGGCGTGTCGCTCGCGGGCGTGGTCAAGGCGTCGACGTTGTACTGGGGCCGGAACGCGCCGCTCGTCACGCTGGTGAAGCGCCGCGGCGACCGGGAGGTCGGGCCGTCGCGATGGGCGGCGCGGATCTCGACGGATCCGGTCTTCGGTCGCTTGTACGTAGGCGACATCTTCGTCGCCCACCTCGCCTCGACGGCGGCGCACGCGTTCCGGGTGGACGTCGCGCGCGGGCCGGCCCCGGCGCTCGAGGTGCTCGGCCGGCTCGCCGGGCTCGCGGACGACCCCGCGTTCGTGGGGTACCCCTACCCGCTGGCGCGGGCGCACCAGGCCGCCCGCGTCACCGGCTACGACGTCGTGGATGTACGCCGGGCGTTCCGCGAGGCGCTCTCGCGCCGCGGGATGGCCGAGGACGACGTGGAGCTGCTGTTCCAGGACTTCCACGAGGTGTTGAACCGGTGACGGTGACGGGCGGCTACAAGGGTCGGATCTTCGGGAGGAACGTCCTCGAGTCGACGTTCCGCTCCTTCTACGGGACGGACCTGTTCCTCGGCGAGCTGCTCGCGGCCGAGGATCCCGAACGCGGCCGGCGGTTCCTGTTCCGCGTGATCCAGGTGACCTACGGCTCGGACTCGTCGGACCCCTCCTGGTCCGAACGCACCGCGGGCTCGTACATGTCCGGCGACGTGGCCGGGACCGAATACACGCTGCGCGATCCCGAGCAGCGCCTCTACAAGGTCGCGACCTGTCAGCCGCTCGGGTACATCGACGCCGCGGGTGCGTTCCGCAAGCCGAAGTCGCTCCCGGCGCAGTTCGCGCGGGTGACGGCGCCCACCGCCGAGGACTTCGACTTCCTGCGTGAGCGCATGGGCGACGTGCGGGTCGGACTGCTCCGCTCCGGCGAGGACACGATCGATCTCGAGATCGGCGTCCAGGGCGAGACGCTCACGTCGCACGTCGGCGTCTTCGCGACGACGGGCATGGGCAAGTCGAACCTGATGAAGGTGCTCGCCGGGCAGATCCTGGCGTCGCAGGGGCGATATGCCTGCCTGCTGTTCGATCCGCACGGCGAATACCTCGAGGGTGGGAGCGGAACGCGGAAGGGGCTGCGTGCACACCCGTGGGCGTCCGATCGGCTGAAGGTCTACGCGACGCGCGCGGCGGGCGCTGGCGCCACCTCGCTCCGGCTCTCGCTCGCCGAGCTCACCCAGGGCGACCTGCAGACCGCGTACGAGTGGAGCCACGCACAGGAGGACGCGATCTACCGGCTGATCCGGTACTTCCACGAGGAGTGGATCGTCCGGGTGGGCGAGGAGCAGGACGTCGCCTCGCTCGCCGAGGATCTGGGCGTGGCGACCAGCACGATGCAGGTGATCCAGCGGCGGGCCCAGCGGATCCTCGACATGCCGTGCATCTCGCGCGACCCGTCCCAGCCGTCGCTGTCGAAGCGGATCGTCGACGAGCTGATGGACGGGTTCGGTGTGCTGGTCGACACCAGCGGGCTCTCGTCGATGGAGGAGATCCTGGTCGCGTCGGTCATCACGCGGACGGTGCTCGACGCGTACGCGAACCTGTACCTGGAGGACCGGGACCGGTTCGCGGCGCTGCCGCCGACGCTGGTCGCGCTCGAGGAGGCCCAGCGCGTGTTGTCGCGTGTCGCCCGCTCCGACGAGAACGTGTTCCCGCGGCTCGCCCGGGAGGGGCGGAAGTTCAAGGTCGGGCTGTGCGCCGTGTCCCAGCAGCCGAAGCTGATCGACGACGAGTTGCTCTCGCAGTTCAACACGTTCTTCATCCTCGGCCTCGCCGACGAGAAGGACCGGAACATCCTTCGTGGTAGCTCCAAGCAGGACATCTCCGACCTCGGGCCCGAGATCCAGACGCTGATGCCGGGCGAGGCGATCGTCACCAACCTCGAGGCGCCCTTCGCGCTGCCCGCGCAGATCTACCTGTACGAGGACTACCTCAAGTCGGTCGCCGGGCCGTCGCCGCTTCCGCCCCGGCCCTCGGACGCGTCGAAGGGGTTCGCCGAGTAGATGGCGCGGCTCGTCGCGCTCGGGGACGCGCACCTCGGGCGTTCGCATCTCGCGCACCTGCGGGACGTTCGGGGCCGCAACGTCCGGGAGGAGGATTTCCTCCGATCGTTCGCGTGGGGGGTCGACGAGACGATCCGCCAGGGGCCCGACGGGTTCCTGTGGCTGGGCGACATCTTCGACCACGCTCGCCCGTCCTATCGGACGTTCGCGCAGGTCCTTGCGGGGCTGCAGCGGCTCGACGACGCCGGCCTGCCCGGGGTCGCGATCAGCGGCAACCACGACACCCCGCGGATCCGCGGGACGGGCTCGCCGTACGACGCGCTCGAGCGCGTCTTCCCCGGCGTCGCCTTCGCGTGGCGGATGGAGGCGGTCCGGGCCGACGTCGCGGGGGTCGCCGTCCACGCGGTCCCGCAGACGCTCGCGCTCGACGACCTGCGCGAGCAGCTGAAGGTCGCGTCGGGTTCGGTCCGGGCGGACGCGACGAACCTCCTGATCGCCCACGTGGCTCTCACGTCGCTTCCCTCGCGGGCGTACCGCGACATCAACGAGCTCGAGGTCGAGGAGTCGGCGTTCGACCGCGCGTTCGACCTCGTGGCCCTCGGCCATTACCACGCGTTGCAGAAGATCTCCAAACGCACCTGGTACGCGGGCTCGACCGACACCTTCTCGTTCGCCGACTCGCCCGAGACCGCGAAGGGACTCGTCGTGATCGACACCGACTCGGGGGCGGTCGAACACATCGAGAACCCACACGAGCGACCGCTCGCGACGGTCTCGGTCGCCGCAGCGAGCCTATCGGCGGGCGAGCTGGTCGACGCCGTGGAACGCGCCGCGAAGGGGACACCCGACGGCGCCGTCGTCCGCGTGTACCTGAACGAGGTCGACCCCGCGTCGTTCAGGCAGGTCGGGCTCGAGCAGTTCCAGGAGGCGGTACCCGGCGCGCTCTGGGTGCAGGTCGAGCCCGAGCTCGGGGCGGACGCGATGGCCGTGCAGGCCGGCCCGACGATCGGTTCGATCGAGCAGGAGTGGTCGTCCTATGTCGAGCTCCAGGATCTCGCCGGACTCGAACGCGAGCGCGTCGTCTCCCTCGGCGCGCGGTTCCTCGAGGACGCGCGGGGCGAGAGCGCATGAGGGTGCTCGAGCTCTCCCTGCGGAACTACCGGATCTTCGAGGAGGTCGATCTCGAGTTGCCCGCGCGGGTGATCGGGATCTTCGGCGTCAACGGCGCCGGCAAGTCCACGCTGATGGAAAGCATCGCGTTCGCGTGCTACGGCGTCGATGCCGCCCGGACCAAGAAGCAGGAGATCCGGACCCACGGTGTCCTCACCGACTGCGAGGTCCGCCTCGTGTTCGAGCACGCGGGGCAGCCCTACGAGGTCCGGCGGACGATCGGCGGGAAGGGCCACACGCCCGGGGCCGAGCTGTTCGGCGGGGGCATGACCCTCGCGACCGGTACCACCGAGGTCGACGCCGAGATCCGCCGCCTCCTCCACATGGACCTGCAGGTCTTCCGCGCGTCGGTCTACGCCGAGCAGAAGCAGCTCGACGCGTTCTCCGACGTGACGCCGGGCCGGCGCAAGGAGATGGCACTCCGCCTCCTCGGGATCCGGCCGGTCGAGGACGCCCGCAACGCGTCGCGGCGCGAGGCACGGGCGACCAGGGAGAGCGCGGACCAGCTCACCGGCGCCGTGCCCGACGTCGCCGCGCTCGAAGCCGACCTCAAGGCCGCCAAGGATGTGGTGACGGAGGCAAAGCGTCTGGCCAAGGCCGCGGCCGCCGAGCTGAGAGAGGCGGTCGCGGTCGAGAAGGCCGCGAAGAAGGCGTTCGCGGGGTCCGACGCAGTCCGCCAACGCATCGAGAAGCTGACGGTCGAGCTCCGTGCGAAGACCGAACAGAGCGAACACGCTGCGGA
>Ga0134123_10002634_pt1 | contig 11749 bp, 10 predicted proteins | sample KB303_FD_96460 | JGI IMG/M metagenome (GOLD analysis project Ga0134123, IMG submission 96460) | Terrestrial soil microbial communities without Nitrogen fertilizer from Kellogg Biological Station, Michigan, USA - KB3-0-3 | ecosystem: Environmental > Terrestrial > Soil > Unclassified ...
CCGGGCACCTCGCGGATCAGTTGCTCCGCCTGCGCCTTCATCTGGTCCTTCACCGGACAGGCGGGCGTCGTCAGCTCGATCGTGAACGCGACCTCGCCGCCCTGGTTCTCGACCTCCTTCACGAAGCCGAGCGTCACGATGTCCTTGTGGAGGTCCGGATCCTGCACTCCGCGCAGTGCTACGAGCACCTCGTCCTTCGTCACGCTCACGTCCGTCTCCTTCTCGGGGAACGCGTCAGGACGCGACCGCGGCCTTGTCGACGGCTTCCTGCAGCGCCTGGAACTTGGTGGGCGGGCTGCCCAGCATCTTGGAGCGGATCTTGCCGGCGCCGTCGATCACGAACGTCGTCGGGTAACCCTGCGTCACGCCGAACGCGTCGCCGGTCTTCTCGTCGCCGAGCAGCTGGCGATACGGAATCTCGTGCGCGCGCACGAACTCGTCGATCTCCTGCGGCGAGCCCGAGTCCATCACGATGCCGATCACCTCGATCCCGCGCGCGCGGTTCTTGCGGTAAAAGTCGGCGTAGTCCGGGATCTCCTTGATGCAAGGGCCGCACCAGGTGGCCCAGAAGTCGACGACGACGATCTTGCCCTTCAGCGACTCGAGGCTGACGCGCCCGCCCGTCAGGTCGGGCAGGTCGAAGGGCGGCGCCGGCTTGACCTCCCTGAGCTGCGGGGCCGGGCCGCAGGCCGCGGCCAGGCCGCAGGCGCCCGCGAGCAGTGCGAGACCGGCACGGCGAAGCATATCGACCAGTATATCTGCAGCCGCCCCGGGGCCGGGGTCGTCCAGTTGCTGGACGATTCGATGCGTCATTTCAAGACCTGACCCCCGTTCTAGCCGATCGTGGCCAGGCCGGGGAAAACTTTTGAGACCCACTGGGCAATAAGGGTCAGGCGGTCGGTGACGAGCAACAGGCCAACGCCGATCAGGAGCGCTCCCGAGACGACCTCGACCGCATGCATCCACTTGCGCAGGCCGCCTGCGGCCTTGAAGAACCAGTTGACGGCGAGGGCCGAGACCAGGAACGGGATGCCGAGGCCCGCCGAGTAGGCCGACAGCAGCACGACGCCCTGGCCGACCGTCTCCTGCTGCGAGGCATAGAGCAGGATCGCTCCCAGGATCGGGCCGATGCAGGGAGTCCAGCCGAACGCGAAGGCGAGGCCCACGACGTAGGCGCCGAGCGGGCCGAGCGGCTTCTGGGCGACGTTCGCGCGCTTCTCGCCGAGCAGCCACGGGATCCGCAGCACGCCCATCGTGTGCAGCCCGAGCACGAGGATGATCACGCCGCCGATCATGCCGAGCGTGCGCTTGTGCTGCTGCAGCAGCGCGCCCACCAGCGTCGCCGCGGCGCCGAGCGAGACGAACACGGTCGAGAAGCCGAGCACGAACGCGAGGCTCGCGAGCACGACGCGGCGCACCAGGTCGCTCGGGGCCGCGCCGCCCTTGAACTGGGCGACGTTCACGCCGCTGATGAACGAGAGGTAGCCCGGCACGATCGGCAGCACGCAGGGCGAGACGAAGGAGAAGAGGCCGGCCAGGAACGCAGCCGCCAGCGAGACGCTCGATGCCATCTCGTGATTGTAGGCAACTCTGTGGTCTACTGGGGCGGTTCGGGGCGGTTCGAAAAGCCCTCGCGCGCACTCCGATGAGCCCTTCCCGACTGCTGCGCCTGGCCGTCGCCGCCCTCGCCGCGGCGTGGCTGGTCGCCCCGACCGAGGCCCAGGACGCTGCGCCACCCGCCGCGGACCCCTCCTTGCCGGCGTTCCTGGACCGGCTCGAAGCGGCGTTCCAGACCCGCGACGTCTCCGGCTGGCTGGCGCTGCGCGAGTTCGAGACGCCCGACGAGCGCCAGCTCGAGGAGGAGACGCTGCGCGTCTGGTTCGCGACCGACGAGGTGGTGTTCACGCTGCTGCGGCGCCCGACCGCGCGGCCCGGCGACACGCGCTTCGTCGTCGAGGCGCAGGTCTTCATCGCGACCGAGCCGCGCGCCCGCGTCGTCTTCTGGACGCTGCGGATCGAGCGGCGCGCGTCGGGCTGGGCGCTGGTGTCGCGGCAGGAGGTCAGCCAGATGGACGGCCTCGTGCACCTCTCGCTCGGGCCGCAGGCGTTCCGCGCGCGCGGCCTGAGCCTGCGCGAGCGGGAGTTCGAGCTGCGGCTCGAGGACGGAACGCTGTTCTCGTCGCCCGAGTCGATCGGACCCACGCTGCTCGTGTTCGTCGGCAAGGGCCGCGTGCGCTTCACCCCCGCGCCCGTTTCCGAGCGCGAGCAGCTGCGGCAGTTCTGGGGACAGCCGTCGCTCGAGCGCGAGGTGGACTGGGCGTTCGTGCGCCTGCACCCGGCCGAGTTCCAGCGCCTGGTCGCGGCGCAAGCGCTCGAGCCGGACCCGAGCCCGGGGCGGCGCCGCGCGGAGGCGGAGCGCGTCTTCCGCGAGCGCTCGGCGCGCAGCTTCATCGTCGACGCCCCGCTGCCGCGCTCGCCGTGGTGGCTGATGCCCGGCGTCGCCGACGTCGTGGTCGACTTCCCGTACGGCCGCAAGCGCGTGCTGACGTTCGCGCTCACCGCGAACGAGGTCGAGGACATGAACCTGTTCGAGCGCGACCGCAGGCTGCAGATCTGCAGCTACTCGTCGAGCGGCATCGCGCCGCGTTACAGCGAGGACGACGACCGCTCGCTCGACGTGCTGGAGCACGACATCAGCGCGCGGCTCGATCCCGACAGCTACGAGATGACCGCGACCCACCGCATGTGGGTGCGGCTCGTCAACCCGACCTCCACCATCCGGCTGCGGCTCGACGACGACTTCCGCGTGAGCTTGGTACAGTCGGGCGACGGCGGCAACCTGCTGTTCTTCCGCGTGCGCGACCAGGGCACGCTCGTGGTGTCGCTCGGGGCGCTCGCGAGCCGCGAGGAGCCGTTCACGCTGGTGACGCGCTACACGGGTCGGCACAACCCGCTCGGCGTCGACCAGGAGATCGTCCAGGTCGCGCGCCCGGTCAATCCCGATAGCGGCGAGGAGGTGTTCTTCGACCGTCCGCCGATCGTCTACGCCAACCGCACGGCCTGGTACCCGCGCCCGCCGAACGAGGACTTCGCGCTCGCGCGCGTGGTGCTCGACACGCCCGAGGGCTGGCTCGGCGTGACGGGCGGCGAGCAGGTCGCTTCGCGCACGAGCGGCGGCCGCACCCGCAGCGAGTTCCGCATGACGCGGCCGGGCAAGTTCATCACGGCGGTGGTGGGCCGGATGACCGACGTCGGCCTGCGCCAGGAAGGCGAGCTCTCGGTGCGCGGCTACGCGCTGCCGCGCACGCGGCGGGAGACGACCGAGCAGATGCAGGAGGTCGAGCGCATGCTCGCCTTCTACGCGGAGAAGTTCGGCCCCTCGCCCTATCCGACGCTCGGCCTGGTGGTGGCGGAGGGCGAGACTCCGGGCGGCCACAGCCCGCCGGGGATGCTCTACCTGCAGCAGCGGCCGCCGATCCTGCGCGCGCGCCCGCTGCCAGAGGATCCATCGAACTTCAGCGACCTGCCGGGCTACTTCCTCGCCCACGAAGCCGCGCACCAGTGGTGGGGCCAGGGCACGGCGCCGGCCAACTACCGCGAGCGCTGGCTCTCCGAGGCCTGGGCCCAGTACGCGGCGGCGCTGTGGCTGCGCGAGCGGCTGGGCGAGCGCGCGTTCCTCACGATGATGGACCGCATGAGCGGCTGGGCCATGCGCCACGACGCGGCCGGCCCGATCCACCTCGGCCAGCGCCTCGGCCACCTGAAGGGAGAGCCGCGCTACTTCCGCTCCGTCGTCTACGACAAGGGCGCCTGGGTGCTCCACATGCTCCGCAACCTGATGGGCGACCAGGCCTTCTTCGCGGGAGCCCGGGCCTTCCTGCAGGAGCACCGCTACCGCAAGGCGGACACCGAGGACCTGCGCGAGTCCTTCGAGGGGGCAAGCGGGCTGGACCTGGGGCCCTACTTCCGGCGCTGGATCTACGAGACCGGGCTGCCCGCGGTGAGCTGGACGTCGACGACTCGAAGCGCCGCCTCCGGCTTCAGCACGACGGTGGACGTCCGTCCGCGCAACTTCCCGGGACCGCTACCCTTGACGATCAGCGTCGCCACGGTCTCGGGCACCGAGACGCGCACCGTGACGCTCGCGCCCGAGGGAGGCTCGTTCACCGTGGACACGCGCGAGCTGCCGCGGCGCGTGGCGCTCAACGAGGACCGCGGTCTGCTCGTCCAGGTCGAGCGGGCCGACGGTCCGGAGCGGGCTCCCGGCCCCGCTCAGCGATAGGAGTTGCGGCGGCCTTCCTCTTCGAGGCCCGCGATCCGCGTCTTCACGTCCGCCAGCTTCTTCTGGTTCTCCTCGAGCATCTGCACATTCGCGGCCCGGCCGGAGCTGTAGAGCCCGCTCGTGTCGTTGAGGGCCAGCTGGAGCTTGCCGACCATCTCCTGGTAGGCCGCCTCCTCCTTGTGCGCCTGATCGAGCTTGTGGCGCCACTCGGTCTCCGCCTTGACGCGCGGATCCTCGGCCGCCTTGTCTGCGGGCTTCTCGGCGGACTTGTCGGCAGCAGCCACGTCGCCGGCGGGCTTGTCGCCCGTCGGCTGGGCGGTGCCCTGGGCCGCCGCGGCATCGGCGGCGGTCGCCGGGAGCTCGGAGGACGTCACCGGCGCCATCGAGCGGCCGATGCTGTCGTCCGTGTAGACCTTGGCCGTCTTGGGGCTGGCCTTCCGCTTCTGCTTTTCCTTGGCCGCAGCTTCGCCGATGCCCTGGGCGGAGGCGACGGAGGCCAGCAGCACGACGGCCCCGGTGAGAGTCGCGGCGTTAAGCAACCGCATGAGTGCCCTCCTTGAGTAACTACCTGAGATTATAGGCCGAACTCAGCCCAGGACACGAAGAATCTTCTGGAGCTCCAGGGCCTTGCGATTCTGGGGGTCGAGAGCCAGGGCGCGTTCCACCAGCTGACGCGCCTGCTCGTGCTCGTCCTGCAGGAAGTGCTTGAGCGCGGCGGCGCTCAGGGCGATCGCTTCGGCGCCGGACTCGACCGCGGGCTCCTCGGGCAGCGGCGCCTCCGCGGGCGCGGACGGGACCGGCGCGGGCGCCTCGACGTGCCGCACCATGAGGAAGCGGGCCGCCTCGGCCAGCTCGTGAGACAGCCGCGCCGCCGGCGCGTGGCTGGGCAGCAGCAGCAGCGCTTCGCGCACCGCCGCCTGCGCCTCGACGACGCGGCCCCCTCCCGCGTACTCGCGCGCGCGCACGACGAGGTCGTCGGCGCGCTTCCTGGCGCCCTCCTCGTCCAGGTACACCTGCAGCTGCAGGTAGCGCGGGCTCCAGGGCGCGAGGCGCTCGACCTTCTCGGCGATCTCCGTGGCGAGCTTGAGCTGGCCGTCGGCCGCGTACGCGAGGGCCATCCCGACGAGCGAGTCGACCTCGCGCTCGACGAGCACCGACTCGATCTCGCTCATCGAGCGCCGCGCCGCCTCGTCCTCGGAGTCGCGGTCGAGCAGCCGGCGCACCCCGTCGAGCGCGTCCTCGAGGCGGTCCTCCGCGCGCGCCCGCGTCACGTTCGCGAGCAGCTCCTCGCGCTCTGGCGGGATCGGCTCTCCGATCTCGGCCGCCTTCTCGCGCAGGCGCGGCGCCGTCTCGCGCACGAGCTGCACCAGGTCGGCGTGCACCTCCTCGAACGAGGCGTGGCGCGAGTCGGGCACGCGGGCGAGGCTCGCCGCCAGCACGCGCTCGAAGCCCGGCGAGAAGGCGTTGCGCGGCAGGCAAGCGAGGTCGGGCTCGCAGCGCGTGATGCCGCGCACGATGTCGGCGCTGGTGTCGCCGGGAAAGGCCTTCCGGTAGGCGACGAGCTCGTAGACGATGGCGCCGACCGAGAAGATGTCGGCGCGGTGGTCGGGCCTGCGGCCGGTCAGCAGCTCGGGCGCGCGATAGTGAAGCCCCGGGTCGAGCGGGCCCGTGTGCTCGAGCGCCTTCAGGTGCCAGGAGCCGAAGTCGACGAGCTTCACCTCCCCCGTCGGTCCGAGCCGCACGTCGGCGGGCTTCAGGTCGAGGTGCAGCACCCCCTCGCGGTGCGCGTGCGCCAGGCCCTCGCACAGCTGTCGCCAGACGTCGAGCACGCGCTCGATCGGCAGCAGCGAACGCCCGCGGAGCACCTGCGCGAGGCTCACGCCCGGGACGAACTCGGTCGCGACCCACGGCCAGCCGTCGTGGTCACCGACGCCCAGCACCGCGGCGACGTTGGGGTGGCCGAGCGCGCCCGCCGCCTGCGCGTCGCGCTTCACGCGCGAGATCGTGCCGCTCAGGTCCTTCGGGACGGTGTTGAAGAGCTTTATCGCCGCCGTGCGGTCCGACTCCGCGTCCCAGCCGACGAACACCACGCCGCTCGCGCCGCGGCCCAGCTCGCCCCGGACCTCGAAGGGACCGAACACCTTCGGCGCTTCCAACCGTCCTCCCGCTTCACGCGATTCTATCCGCTTCGCGGCGGCGCCGCGCCGCGCCGCGCGTGCTATCGTGGCCGACGCGGGCGTACGGGGAGCGCCGCGCGGCTCATGGTGATCGGCATCGGGCTCGACCTCGTGGAGACCGCGCGCGTCGCGCGCGCGCTCGAGCGCTTCGGCGAGCGCTTCGTGGGGAAGCTGATGGACCCCGAGGAGGCCGCGGCCCTGCCCGAAGCACCGGAGGAGCGGGCGATCGCTCTCGCGCTCGCCGTCGCCGGCAAGGAGGCCGCGAGCAAGGCGCTCGGCACCGGCTGGAGCCAGGGCGTGCGCTGGCGCGACGTCGTCGTCACGGCCGGGCCCGAGCCGGCCGTGCGCCTCGAGGGCCGCGCCGCCGCGGTGGCGCGCGCGCGGGGCTCGAGCGGGCGCAGCCGCCTCGTGCTCGGCGCCTCCGGAGCGCTCGTGATCGGCGAGTTCTGGCTGCTTTCGTGACGCCCCACCCCCCGCTCGAGGACGCGGTCGCGCGGCGGAACCTGCTCGTCACGGTCGCGATGGTGTTCGCGGTCTTCACCGGCTTCGCCTTCGTGCTGCCGTTCCTGCCGCTGTTCGTCCGCGACCTCGGCGTGCGCGAGCCCGAGGAGGCCGCGCTCTGGGCCGGCGTCCTGATCGGCATCGCGCCGCTCCTCGCCGGCCTGCTGGCGCCCGTCTGGGGAAGGCTCGCCGACCGCCACGGCCAGAAGGGCATCGCCGTCAAGGCGCTCGTCGCCTACGTGATCCTGCTCGCGCTGAGCGCGGCCGTCCGCAACGTCGAGCAGCTGCTGGCGCTGCGGATCGGCGTCGGGCTGTTCGGCGGCATCGGTCCGCTCGGCCTCGCGATGGCGACCGCGCAGGCGCCGCGCGAGGACACCGGCCGCGCCGTGGGCATGATCCAGGCCGCGCAGATCCTGTCGGCCGCGATCGGACCGCTCGCCGGCGGCCTGCTCGCCGACGCGATCGGCATCCGGCGGACGTTCCTGGCGACGGCCCTGCTCTGCGTGCTCGCGCTCGTGCTGCTGCTGGCCTTCTACGAGGAGCGCGCGCCGCGCGGGCACGCCGCGACGACTGCGAAGGCGGGCTTCCGGACGGTGATCGCGATCCCGGGCGTGATCGCGCTGCTCGGCGTGCTGTTCGTGGTGAACTTCATCGGCCGCTCGTTCACGCCGATCCTGCCCCTGCACCTGGGCGGGCTCGGCATCCCGCCCGCGCGGCTCGCCTCGGCGACGGGAGTGCTGATCTCGGCCTACTCGCTCGCGGCCGCGGCGTCGGCGTGGGGGCTCGGCCGCCTCAGCCGATCGCACGCGCCGCAGCGGCTGCTCCTCGCGACGCTCGTCGGCGGGGCTCTGATCGTCGCGCCGATGGCGCTCGTGCCGAGCTTCGAGCTGATGCTGTCGCTCGCGGTGCTGCTCGGGCTCGTGGGAGGCGGCTCGCTCACGCTCTGCTACACCATCGGGGGCCTGATGGTGCCGCACGAGGTCCGCACCACGTCGTTCGGCTTCTTCTCGGGCGCGGCGCTCTTCGGCGGCGCGCTCTCCCCCACCGTCGCGGGCCTCGTCGCGCAGGCGTCGCTCCGCGGCATCTACTTCGTGGACGCTGCGCTCTACGTGCTGCTGGCACTCGCGCTCGTGCGCCGAGGCGCGCTGCGCCGGCCGGCCCGGGTGTAGAGTCCCGCCATGCGCGTCTGCCACCACTGCGGCCGCGAGCTACAGATCTTCTCGGCCAAGGTCGAGCGCACCGCCTCCTGCCCGTACTGCCGCTCCGATCTCAAGTGCTGCCTCAACTGCCGGCTGCACGATCCCGGCGCCAACAACCAGTGCCGCGAGCCGCAGGCCGAGTGGCAGGGCGACAAGGACAAGGCGAATTTCTGCGAGTTCTTCGAGTTCCGCGAGATCTCGGCGCTCACGCAGCCGGGCAGGGGCGGCGCGCAGTCGAGCGAGCAGAAGGCACGAGCGGCGTTCGACGCGCTCTTCGGGAAGAAGAAGTAGAGGCGCCCGACGCGAGCATGGCGAGCCAGGAGGGCCTCGACCGCTGGCGCGTCGCCGACGGCGAAGAGGCCCGCCTCACGCCGGGCGCGAGCGCCGACGCAGAGGTGTGGAGCCGGGGCTTCCTCCCGTTCCGCGTGCGCGCGCCAGGTTCCTACCGCCTGCGCGCGGACTTTCCCGGCACCGCCGTCGTGCTCGGGGCGCTGACCTTCGAGGTCCTGTCCGAGACCGAGCTGCCCGAAGACGGCCTCGTCGTCTACCGGATGCGCCCGTGGCCGGCTGGCGAGGTGGTGCGCGACCGCGTCGTCTACGGCGAGGCGCTGGTGCGCTCGGCGCAGGCCGAGCGCGAGCTGGCCCTTGGGCGCGCACGAGCGCGCCCGTTCCGCTTCCTGCTCTACCCGATCGTCGGCTTGTTGCCCGAAGAGGACCAGGTCCGTCTCTCCGAGCGACTGGGACTCTATGCGGTCACGGCGACGCTCGTCTCCGGCCTGCTCGAGGCGTTCCTGATCCTGCTCGTCCCGGTGCTGCTGGCGCGGCGCGACCCGGCCTTCGCGATCCTCGCGGTGACGGGCGCGGCCGGCTTCGCGCTACTCGCCCTTCCGGCGCTCGGCCGGGCGTTCGCGGCGTATTTCCTGCGCGAGACGGGAGGATCGGCGCCGGTGGTGCTGGTGCTCGAGACGCTGCGGGCACTGGGGCTGCGCCTCGTTCACGCCGACCGCACGCTCGTGCCGCTCACGCGCGCCGCCTTCTGGGAGCGTCTCGCGCGGCCGGACGTCGTGACGCAGGACGGCGACGGCTCGCTCGTGTACCGCGGCCTGCTGCCGCATCTGGGCTGGGACGGCACGCATCCGATCGAGCGCGGCGGCGACTACTGGCAGGTCGTCCCGGAGCCGGCGGCCTTCGACCGTGGCCGGCTGCTCCACACGTACAGGCTCGTGCCGATGGCGAGCGCGGCGGATGCGGGAAGCCGACCGCCGGAGGCCCCACCCGCCCTGGCCTACGCGAACGAGGTGCTCGCGCAGGTGCGCAGCGAGTGGGACCAGTGGAACGAGGGCTTCCTCTGGATGACGTCGCTCTTCCGGGCGTCGCTCCAGGAGCGCGCGTTCGACCATCGGGGCGGTCCGGCGGCCGTCCGGCGCGCGACCTTCTCGACCTGCTCCGCCGAGGCGCTGGTGGCCGTCTATCTGCTCGTCTTCCTTCCCGGTCCTCCCGGAGATCCGATCGGCCCCGTCCTGGGTGTCGCTGCCGTCGTGCTGCTCGCCGACGCCGCGTGGCGAGTGCGATCGGCCCTCGCCGGCCGCTACGCGCCGAGCCTTCTTCGCTGGGTGCTGCCGAGCCACCTGCTTCGACCCGAGCGGATCGCCTATCAGGCCCACCGGGACGCCGAGCGCCGCCTCCTCGCCCGCTAGCGGGCGGAGGTCTTGCGGTCTTACGGATGACCTGATAACCTGTTTTCATAGGCTTTTTCATCCTGTGAAGGATCGCGCCCTCGTCTCTTCAACCCGAGCGCTGGACAGGGCTTTACCCGTCCCGCTGTATCACCAGCTCAAGTCCTTGCTGCTCAGCAGGATCGAGGTCGGAGAGCTGCGGCCGCACGCCCGGCTCGAGACGGAAGACCAGCTCTCGGCGAGCTATCGGGTGAGCAAGGCCACGGTGCGCCAGGCGCTGGGCGAGCTCGTCCACGAGGGCTACCTGCGCCGTGAGCAGGGCCGCGGGACCTTCGTGGCCGAGCCCAGGGTGGACCAGGGGCCGACGGAGCTCACGAGCTTCACGGACGACATGCAGCGGCGCGGCCTCGCCGCGCACTCCCAGCTGCTCAGCAAGGCGGTCGTCCCGGCCGACGCCGGCACGGCGGCGAAGCTCCGGATCGCGCCGGGCGCGAAGGTGTTCCGGCTCGAGCGGCTGCGCACGGCGAACGGCGAGCCGCTCGCGATCCAGATCGCCCAGATCCCGCTCGAGCTCGCGCCGGCGCTCGCGGGCGAGCCGTTCGAGTCGGGCTCGCTCTACGAGGCGCTCGAGCGCCACGGGCTCGTCCCGGTCTCGGCGCACGAGCGGCACTGGGCGGCGCTCATCGAGCGGGCGCAGGCGCGGCTGCTGAAGGTGGCCGCGGGATCGGCGGGCCTCTGCGCCGAGCGCGTGGCGTTCCTGCGCGACGGACGCCCGCTGGAGTACACGAGCTCCGTGATGCGGGCCGACCGCTACCAGATCACGCTCGACCTCGTCAGGGGGAACGGCGTGCTACGGCCGGTTCGCAACGTGGTGGAGCTGGACGGCGACGGGAGCGGCGCCCGCACGTCCGCTCGGCAAGGGGAAAACAGGAGGAGGATCGGATGAGGACACGGACGCTCAGGAGAACGCTGGTGCTGGGGCTCGCGTTGGCGGCCCTCTGCCCGGCGCTCTACGCCCAGACGGGCGCGGCATCGATAACCGGCATCGTCACCGACGCCACCGGCGCTGCGGCGCCCGGCGTCACGGTGACGGCCGTCAACCAGGCGACGAACGTCGAGTACTCCGGCACGTCGAACAACACCGGCAGCTACACGATCACGTCGCTTCCGGTCGGAACCTACGTCGTGAAGTCGACGCTCACCGGCTTCAAGACGTCCACCACCAAGGCGATCCCGCTCGAGGCCAAGCAGATCGCGCGGCTCGACTTCAAGATGGAGGTGGGCGCGCTCGAGGACTCGGTCGAGGTGGTGAGCCAGTCGCCCCTGCTGCAGACGCAGTCCGTCACGGTGGGCGAGGTCATCTCCGGCAACACGGTGCAGTCGCTGCCGCTCAACGGCAGGAACCCCGGCCAGCTGGCGCTGCTGCTGCCCGGCACCATGACGCCCCGCCCGCAGGCCTTCACCGACATCGGTGCCGTCAACCAGGCGCGGCCGTTCGTGAACGGCCACCGCGAGCAGGTGAACAACTACACGCTCGACGGCCTCGACGTGAACGAGACGATCGACAACCGCGTCTCCTACCAGGCGAGCCCCGACGCGCTCGCCGAGATCAGCGTCGAGACGAACAACTACGCGGCCGACACCGGCAACGTCGGCGGGGCCGTGATCTCGAGCGTCATCAAGTCGGGCGCCAACCAGTTCCGCGGCAACGTGTTCGAGTTCTACAGGAACAGCGACATGGACGCGAACCTCTGGGAGAACAACCGCTCGAACGCCGCAAAGGCCGAGCGCAAGCAGCACATCTTCGGCGGCACGCTGGGCGGCCCGATCATCAAGGACAAGCTCTTCTTCTTCGGCGACTACCAGGGCTCCTGGCGCGACAGCCCGGGCACGGCGCTGCGCTCGGTGGCGCCG
>Ga0134123_10002636_pt1 | contig 11744 bp, 10 predicted proteins | sample KB303_FD_96460 | JGI IMG/M metagenome (GOLD analysis project Ga0134123, IMG submission 96460) | Terrestrial soil microbial communities without Nitrogen fertilizer from Kellogg Biological Station, Michigan, USA - KB3-0-3 | ecosystem: Environmental > Terrestrial > Soil > Unclassified ...
GCTGATCCGGGTTGTCGGTCTCGCTCGCCTGCAGCTGCATGCGGTAGTACGCGTCGTTCGACAGCCACGCGCGGAGGTAGCGGTCGGTCAGCCAGCGTCGCCAGCGAATCTCGAGCATCTGGTTGAGATAGACCTGATACACGGCGAGGAAGATGAAGATGGTGATCAGATAGGTCACGCGGAACAGCTGCCCCCGGAACGCCGGCATGTTCTTGTCCTGGAGCGCGCTGTAGAAGGCGTTGTTCCACTGATTCAGGAGCACGGTGAGATACACCATGCCTAGCGTGAGGAGCACGACCGCGAGGAGCAGTCCGCGGGCCGCCCACCGATCTTCCGACGACCAGTACGGGCGGATCAGCGCCCAGGCGCGGGGAAGCGTTCGCCACAAGCTCGTCTTGGGCGATGCTTCCGAGTGAAATTTGTTATTCACGCGCGGCCAATGGAGTATCTTCCTCTGGCGGCGAGCCGGATAACGCGCTCGCTCGAACCACGTTACAATAATGAATCATACAGGGGGCCACGGTTGATTCTATGGGACCTGGCACCGCGGTACACGACAGGCGAGAAGGCCGACCGGCCGATGCAAGGCGGTAGAATTTACACCATGCGCCCGCTGTCCTCAGGTATTTTACGTAGGCGTACCACCCGCGCGGCGGTTGTTTCGCTGGCAGGAGTCTGGCTACTGGTCGGCTGTGCCAGCCATTCGCTGATGCCCGCCACCCAATCGGCCGCCATCCGGGACCGCGAACGCGGACTCGCGCCGCACGCGCAGACCATCCAGACCGCCGTGAGCCAGTCCGGGAGAGCTGGCGCGCTCGCGTTTCTCGACGCCACCGACGGCCGTCTCGTCGTGCTGCCGGGCGACAGTCCCGCCGACGCCTGGGCTCGCTACGCGACGTCGCCGGAGAGCGAACGTATCCCCGTCACTGCCCCGGAGGTGGTCACGTTCGTTTACCGCAAGGACATCGCCAAGGCGCCCGAGACCGTCGTTCAGAGCGTGCTATTGCAGCAGCAGGCGCAGATGATGTCGGTCACGACGCTTGCCACCGAGCTTCGGCGGATCGAGGATCGGCTGAATGTCGTGCATCGGGAGCTCACGGCGACGCAGCGGGACACGGACAAGGCGATGGCCGACATGCGCGCTCTCGTCGACGACGTGGCCGCGGTCCGGAAGTTCATGCTGCAGACAGCGCAGCTCGGCTGGCTCAATCACGAGCTGACGCTCGAGAACGCGACCGGCATCCGGAGGATGGCCGCCACCAGCCAGGAGCTGGCCGCCAGCTCCGCGAAGCTCGATGACACCCTGCGCCAGCTCTCGGAGAGCCTCGCGGGCCTGTCGGCCCGGCTCGAGGCCATTCAGGGTAAAATCCAGAACCTCCACTGAGACAGACGATGCATTGTGACGGCCCGGCGCGACGATCACTTCCCACCCTGGCGGCCGGCCTGGTGCTGGCGCTGAGCGCTGTCTGTGGCGCGACGGCAGGCGAATGGGAGCAGATCAGCGAGAGCTACGGCAACGCCCTCAAGGCCAACGAGAGGCGGATTGCCGAGATCACGGCGAAGGAGCGCGGCGTCACTGATCAGCAGCGCGCGGACAAGATCACGCGGGATAGGATCGCGTCGGTGCGCACCTCCCTGAAGAGCAGCGGAAAGGCGAGGAACCTGGCCGACGCCGCCGAGAAGGCGTCCGCCGAGGACGCAGTGGCGCTGGCCGACCTCTCCCGAGAGCAGGGCGAGTATCTCGGCGTCATCGGGAGCGAGTGGGGCGCCGAGGGCGCCGAGCGGAAGAAGCTACGGGAAGCCATGGCCACCGCACAGAAGAACCTCGAGCGCGCCAACGCGAACCTGACGAAGGCGGCCAGGACCGAAGCGGGCCCCAGCGCGTCGGAGGCGCTTGAGAAGGCGGCACGGATCGATGCGGTGGTGACCGAGGCCGGCGATCGCCTCAGAGCGAGATGGCAGCTGGAGCAAGCCGCGCGAGAGCGCGAGACCAAGCAGCGGGAGCGTGAAGCGGGGGAGCGCGCGCGGAGCACGCGCTGAGCGCCCTGGCCTACAAGGCGCGCTGTCCGTTGACCACCCGGGCGTAGTAGCCCTGCTGCACGAGAAGGTCGTCCGGGGCGCCCATCTCCGTCAAGTGTCCGTTCTCCACGACCAGAATCTTGTCGACGCGCCGGATGGTCGTGAGGCGATGGGCCACCATCAACGTCGTCCTACCGCGCATCAGCGCGAACAGGCTCGCCACCACCTGAGCCTCACTCTCGACGTCGAGGGCGCTCGTCGGCTCGTCCATCAACAAGATCGGCGCGTCTTTGAGGAATGCCCGCGCCAGATTGATGCGCTGCCGTTCGCCCACGCTCAGGTGCGCGCCACCGTCGCCGACGACCGTCTGATAGTGGTCGGGTAGGCGCTCGATGAATCCGCTGGCGTTGGCGGCGTGCGCGGCGGCCTCGATCTCGGCCATGGTGGCGTCCGGTTTCCCGTACGCGATGTTCTCCGCGATGGTCGTCGGCAGGATGATCGGCTTCTGCAGCACGAGCCCGATCTGAGCCCGCAGATCCTCCAGACGCAGCTCCCGCACGTCGACACCCTCGAGGAGCACCGCACCGCTCGACGGATCGAAGAACCGCGGCAACAGGTTCAACAGCGTCGTCTTACCGGCGCCACTGGGGCCGATGATCGCGGCCGACGTCCCGGCCAGGAGCTTGAAGTTGACGTGATGGAGCGCCGGTCGAGCCGGCTCGTACGCGAACGAGATGTCGTCGTAGGTGATGTTGCCGTAGATCTGGAGCGGCCGGCCCGGGTGCGCCACGGCCGCTTCGTTGGCGGCGAACATGTCGTCGGCCGACGTGGGCAGCCCGGCCGAGCCGTCGACGTCGAGACCCCTGACAACCGGACGCGCTTCGGGCTGGTTCTTCACGTCTTCCGGCGTGTCGAGAATCTCGAACACGCGCTGTGTGCTGGCGCTCGCGCTCGACAGGGTCGCGCCCACCTTCGAGAGCTGATGGAGCGGCTCGAAGAGCTGGGTAACGTACGTGAGGAAGACCAGCAGCTCGCCGAGGGTGAGGTTCGAGGCGAGCACCTGCTGGGCGCCCACCCAGGTCACGCCGAGCGTGCACGCGCCCAGGATGACCGAGATCGAGCCCCAGTAGAAGACCTCCAGACCCTGCTGGGCCATCTTGTGATGGCGGGCTTGCTCGGTGTGAGCGGTGAAGCGCCTCTGCTCGTGCTGCTCGCGCACATGGCTCTGAATCAGGGGCAGCGCGGCGATTCCCTGATGGATGAGCGAGTAGACCCGGCTCTCGGCCTGCTGCGCAGCCATGCCGCGCGAGCGCATCGCCCCGCCGAAGATCTTGATCGATATCAAAAGAATCGGCACGGCCACCAGCGCGACCGCCGTGAGGTACAGATTGAGGCGCGCCATCACGACGGCCATGAACAGGAGCGTGCCGGTCGCGCTGAGGACGATCAGCACGCCCTCCTGGAACAGCGTCTGGAAGGCGCAGGTATCGGTGCCGGCGCGGAAGATGATGTCACCGGCAACCGTACCGTTGTGATAGCGCAGCGACAGGCGCTGCAGCCAGCCGAAGACGTCGTCTCGCACCCGCCGCAACCCGCGGAGGCCAATTCCAATCGAGAGATAGACGTGCCCGGCGCAGATGGCCGAGTGCGTCAGGTAGATCGCCAGCGACGCCGCGATGATCGCCGTGATTTGCGCGGGTTGCGCCCATTCCAGCATCTGGCCGGGAAGCCAGGCGGGGTAGGGTTTGCTCCCGAGAACGCTGTCCACGAGGATCGCCAGCGGCCACGGCTTGAGCAGGTTGATCCCGATGCCGGTCAGGAGGAGGCCGATCGAGAGGCCCATTCGGCCCGCGTCGGGCCGGAAATAGCCCAGAGCCCGCGCCAGCAGACGGAGACGCGCGATGGAAGACCAGGTCACGTCGCTCGCCCGAGCCCCTAGGTTCATGGCCGCCCCACGGAGTTCAGCATACGAGGCAAATCACATGCCGCAAGTGCTCGCCTGATCCGCCCGGAAAATAGGGCCTCTCGGCGCACCGGTATGTTCTGCCATGTCAGCCAGCCGACGCCTCCCGGGTAATTCGTACACCACGTAATTCGTACATGCAAGACGGCAGGGGGGAGTGGGCCCTGGATTTCGTCCTGGCCGGGCGGCAATCGCGCAGGCCATCGTTACCTGGTAAGACGTACCGAAGCCCTGAATGTTCCATTCCGATGCCGCCGGGCAATCATCGTCTTTTCCAGAACGTGCGAGCCTGGCAACCTCCATGCTCCGAGCTCTCTCGTGCGCGATCAACGTCCTTTTGAAAGTCCAGGTGGCACGAGAGGTCAACAGCTATGAGTGAGCACCACGAAGACACGGACGATCAAGCCAAGAGTAGTCGAGGCAAGCACGGCCGGGACAAGAACGAGGGTGAGGGCAACCGCACCGCCGACCGCAAGTATCGCGAGGGCGTCAGGCGGCACGTGGAGTCCGGCGCCTCCGAGCACGCGGCCGCCGAGGCGCAGCGCGCGGTCGAAAGCGACGAGGGCGACGAGCTGCGCAGGGCGGAGAGCGAAGCAAAGTCCGGCCGTAAGCGGTGATGTCGAGGGGCTAGCGACGGCGAGTCGCTAGCCCTTTTTTCTAGCCGGTCTACCCCCAGGTCACGGCGTGGACGGCGAACGTGCCCTCGAGCGTCCTGCCGTCGCGGAGCTGGAGCGAGATCTTTCCCGAGAGCGTCTTGTCACCGTCGGAGCCCGCCAGCTTGCCGGAGAACTTCTCGACGAACATCGTGCCTCCGGTGATGGCGATCTCGGGCGTGCCGGGGAGGGCGATCTTCGAGTCGACGGGGTCGCGGTGGAATTCACCCGATGCCTTGATCGTCAGCGTCTTGTTGATGAGCCGCTCCCAGCGCTCGTCGTAGTCGACGTTGTCGGCGGCGGCGATCTCGCCGATGAGCTGGACGCCGTTTCCCTCGATCTGGAAGACCGACGGATTCTGCCTGGCGTGCTCCTCGTCCTTGAAGAGGAGCACGTTCATCGCCTTGAGCGGGATCTTCACATCGGCGCCGTCGACTTTGAGGACCAGCGCCCACGAGGCCGTCGATGACTCACGAGACTTCGCGGCAGCCGCCTCGTCGGACATGCCGCAGCCCGCGGTGCACAGGAGACCGACCGCGAACAGGAATAGACGCGTCGTTCCAAGCGAGTCCATTCAAGAAGTCTAGCCCGCCGAGATTGAAATCCAGAACTATTGCGGGTCGTCCGCGATGCCCGGCGGAGCCGCGGTGACGAGGGTGACGACCAGCGGCGCCGTCTTGACGCATTGTGGCACTGCGCGCGGCTCGATGACCGGGCCGGCGTGTCGCGTTCGGAGCAGTCGGCGTTATTTTCCGCTACTTGGCTCCGCGCGGATATCTGGCATTCGCGCTGCAAGACGTAACCTTGTATGTCATCGATTCCCGTCTCGAGGTGGCTCGCCGCTTTTCGCCGACGGCTCCAAGTCTCGGCGATTTCTCCGCTGGATTCTCTGCACCATCCGGGATCGCGCTCGACGCTCAAGGCCGCTTCTTTGCCGAGAGCACCATTCGCAACGGCTCCCCGGCCGGAGAAGATCTGGGAGTCTTTGCGTCAGCAGGCCTGGTCCTATCGCGCGATCTGGTGATCGTCCCCCAATCGGCCAGGTGCTCATCGTCGAGCCGCGTAGCGCCCGGTAGCCGCGGACGAGCGGCCGCTGCGGCGCGATTCCTGCTAGCATGAGGCGGCAGGTACTCGCACCAGCGGCTCGAGGAGCGGACGCCATGACCTCACGAACCAGTCACGCCGGCCTCAACGTGTCCCGCATCGCGCTCGGCGTCCTCGTTGCTGCCTTCATCGCGCTGCCGGCCTGGACCGGTTCGGCGGACGAGACCGTCCCGCCCAGGTTCTCCGACGACGAGATCAAGATCATCGTGTCCCACGGCCCGTGGCCGGCGCGGGTGGCAGCTGATCCGACCAATCGAGTTTCGGGAATGCCTGACGCGATCGAGCTCGGCACGCTCCTGTTCTTCGATCAGCGTCTCTCGGGCAGCGGCACGAAGGCGTGCGCGACGTGCCACGTTCCAGAGCGCAACTGGACGGACAACCTTTCGCGCGGCGTGGGCATGGCCGAGGTAGATCGCAACACGCCCACGCTCATGAACCTGCGGGGGCAACGCTGGTACGGGTGGGGCGGTGCCGCCGATAGTCTGTGGTCGCAGAGCCTGCGCCCGATCCTCGATGCGCGTGAGCTGGCGGCGACACCCCGGCATGTGGCCAAGCTCGTTCGCGAGGACGAACAGCTATCGTGCCGCTATCAGCGCGTATACGGCGCGCCGCCGTCGCCCAGCGACGACGAAGCCGTGTTCGTGAATGTCAGGAAGCTCCTGGCCTCCTTCCAGGAGACGCTGGTCAGCGGCAGCACGCCGTTCGACCAGTTCCGGAACGCGGTGGCGCGGGGCGAGTCGCCGTCCTCGCTGAGCTATTCCACGCCCGCCCAGCGAGGCCTCCAGATCTTCATCGGTAAGGGCGGCTGTACCTCGTGCCACTCGGGCCCCAACTTCACCAGCGGTGAGTTCTTCAAGACCAGCTTCTCGCGCTCCGAGCCGCCGAGCAGGCCCGACCCCGGTCGCGCGGAGGGAACCCGTCAGCTGCGAGAGAGCCGCTTCAACCTGCTGGGCCCGTACAACGACGACCGGACGGGAGCCAGCGCCGCGCACACCGTGCGAGTCGCCGGCGGGCAGGGGAGCCACGGCGCGTTCAAGGTCCCATCGCTGCGCAACCTGATTCTGACCGCGCCTTACGGCCACCGCGGCGACGTGGAGACGATCGCCCAGGTCGTGCGTCTACACGCCAACGATGGGCAGGCGGCCGGCGCGCCGGGTCTCACGCCGCGCGAGCAGACCGACCTGGTCGTGTTCCTCGAATCGCTGAGCACCTTCGCCAATCCCTGGCGCCCCGAGGATGCCGGACGGTGCCACTGATCCCGCGGTAGCTACGCAGTCGAGTCCGGGTTGGTGGCAACCCAGCCCATGAAGATCTGATAGCCGAGCGCCAGCAGCGTGGCGCCTACGAACATTCCCAGGATTCCGGCGGCCGCCATGCCGCCCAGGGCGCCGAGCAGGACCACCGGCATCGGCGCATCGACACCGCGACCCAGCATCAAGGGCTTCAAGACGTTGTCAGCCATGCCCGCCAGCAACAGGATGATCGTGTAGGCGATCGCCGCGCCACTCCCGTAGCTGCCGCTCGACCAGATATAGATGATCGCGGGAATCGTGACGATCAGCGCCGGCACCTGGGCGATGCTCAGGACGAGCGTGATGGCCGCCAGCACTCCCGCCCACGGAACGCCGGCGATGAGCAGCCCCAGGCCCACGAGAATCGCCTGGATGAAGGCGATACCGATGACCCCCTGCGCGACGGCGCGGATCGTCGCGGTGGACAGCCTCGCAAAAGCGTCGCCCCGTCCGCTACCGATGACGCGCTCGAAGATTGCGCGACTCCCGCGCGCGCCCGCCTCGCCGTAGGCCATCACGATGCCGGCGATGATGAACGACGCGAGGAACTGGAGCAGCGCCAGGCCGATGCTGGCGACGATCGACAGGGCTTGCCTGGCCAGCTCGCCGATCTTCGGCTGACGGCTCTGGACCAGGCCCGGCAAATCGGTATGTGCCCTCGACCAGAAGTCGTAGATCTTCGGGCCGACGATCGGCCATTGCCGCACGCTCTCGCGTGGCGCGGGCACTTCCAGGGTGCTGTCCTTCACGGCCACGACGAAATCGTGAATGGAGCTTCCGAACGAATCCATCAGCAGTGCCGTCGGCGCGACGATCAGCAGTCCGCCGATGATGACGATGATCGTGGCGGCGAGGCCCTGCCTTCCGCCGATCTTGCGTGCCAGTGACTGTTGCAGCGGATAGATCGTGATGGCGAGGATGATCGCCCAGACCGTCAGCGTGAGGAACGGCGCAAAGACGCTGTAACAGAGCATCGCCAAGACGGCGATCAGACCGGCGCGGATCAGCACGTCGAGCAGGCGCGCCGAGACGCGCCGTTCGAATTCGCGATCGGGTTGCGGCACGCCGAGCGACATCGTGGGTGGCTCCTCGCCGTGGGAGTGTACCGCAGACCGCGACGCCGAGGACCGCTGGTCGTGGCGCGCTCGGGCTCTGTCGCCCGCGTATAATCGCGACCACATGACGGACGAAGGGTCCACCCCGATCCGCGGATAGCGAGCGTATCGCATGGAGTTTCACGTCACGGCGGCGCAGAGAGAGCTGCAGGAGCGCGCGCGGTGCCTGGCCGCCGACTTCGCCACGCGCGCGGCCCAGCACGATCGAGACGCCAGCGACCCCGTCGAGAACTACGCCGCCCTGCGCGACGCCGGCTTCTATGGGCTCAACATCCCGGCCGAGCTCGGCGGCGGCGGCGTGGGCCTCCTGGGCTGGTCGCTGGCCGCCGAAGAGCTGGCGCAGGGCTGCGGCTCGACGGCGCTCTCGTTCAACATGCACCTCTCGGTCGTCGGACCGATGATGGAAAGCCCGCTCGTGCCGCGCGCCACGAAGGAGCGGCTCGCGAAGATGGTGGTCGGCGAAGGCAAGCTGATCGGCGGCAATTTCTCCGAGCCGACGACGTCGGGCCTGGTCGGCACCCCGCTGCCGCTCACGCGGGCCCGGCGCGTCGATGGTGGCTACCGCGTCACCGGACGCAAGGCATTCGCCTCGATGATCGGCGTCGCCGACTACGTGATGGTGCTGGCCCGTCCCGACGACGCGGCCTCGGGCGCCGCGGCGATGTTCCTGCTGATTCCCCCCGATGCGCCGGGACGCCGCGTCGATCTGGTCTGGGACACCCTGGGCATGCGTGCGACCCGCAGCGACTTCATGACGCTGGAAGACTGCTTCGTGCCGGACGAGGCGCTGCTGCTGCGGGCGGACGACGTCCTGCCGTTCCGGCGCGACGGCGCCAACTGGTTCTGGGGGTCGTACACGCCCGTCTACCTCGGTATCGGCGTCGCGGCCTATCGCGCCATCTGCGAGAACGTGAAGCGCCGCACGCCGCCCGGCTTCACCCAGCCACTTGCCTATCACCCGGACGTCCGACGGCAGGTGGGAGAGATGAGCGTCGATCTCGAGGCCGCCCGGCGCCTGACGCACTATTCGGCGTGGCTCAGCGACACCGAAGGCCCGACGCCGGCGACCCTGTCGGCGCTCTACCGGGCGAAGTACTTCGTGGGCGAGGCCGTCACCCGCGTCACGCGGACGGCCATGACGCTGGGCGGCGCCCACGCGCTGTTCAAGAGTACGCCCCTCGAGCGATTCTTCCGCGACGCGGCGGTCGCGCCCGTCCAGTTCCCGCCGCGAGATTTCTGCGTCTCGACGCTCGGGATGCTCGAGCTGGGCCTCGACCCGGGCGACGTGCTACCGCCGCTTCGGCCGGACCGGCCCGAAACCGGCCCGGTCGTCCGCTAGGCCGCCGGCGACGCCAGGGGCTTGTCCTTTTCCACGACGTAGGTGATGAGCACGCGGGTCCTGGCGTCCCCGGGCTTGCCACCGGCATGCGGCGTGTTCGGGGGAATCTGGAAGCCGTCACCCGCCTTGAGCATGCGGGTGGCTTGACCCGCGACGGGCAGCTCGAACCCACCTTCCAGGACGAAGGCGGATTCGATCCCCGGGTGCGTGTGCCGCCCGACGGGCACTCCGGCCTCGATCGTCGCTTCCACGAGCAGCGTCACGTAGCCCGGCGTCGGGCCGTCTTGCTGCGACAGGATCTTCCGCGTGACGCCGGGCGTCCCCGCCGGCGGGGCGGTCTGGGCCGCCGCTTCGCCCACGAACAGATCCGCCGCGACCGCGCAGATCGCGCACGACACAAATCCCGTGAACTCACGTCGTGACAGCATGACGTCCTCCTTGTGCAGGCATGCGGAACCACAGCGCTCTGACTGTCGAGCCGAATTTAGGTCGTTCACGGCCGCGTTGGCAAGGTGAACGCGCGGCGGCATGCGCCGGATTGCCGACGCCGGGCGAAGCAAGCTACCCTAGCTCAAGGCGATCGACCAGGAGGCCCATGTGAAAGTCGGCATCGCGCTCAACATGTTGACGAAAGAAGGCCTGTCCGACGCGGCGGTACTCGGCGAGCACATGGCGCTCGGCGATCTGGCCGAGCCGCTCGGATTCGATTCACTCTGGGCGCTGGAGCATCACTTCACCGGCTACGCCATGTCGCCGGCTCCGACCCAGCTTCTGAGCTACTACGCGGGCCGCACGAAACGCCTCACGCTCGGCACCGCCGTCATCGTCCTGCCGTGGCACGACCCGGTCCGCGTCGCCGAGGAGATCGCGCTTCTCGACGTCATCTCGGGCGGTCGCTGCATGTTCGGCTTCGGCCGCGGCGCCGCGAGCGTGGAGTACGCGGGCTTTCGCGTGCCCATGGAAGAGGCGCGGCCGCGCTTCGTCGAGGCGGCGCAGATCGTGGTCAAGGCGCTGACGCACGACACGTTCGACTGGGACGGCGAGTATTTCAAGATTCCCCGGACGTCGATCCGCCCGCGGCCCATCTCGCATCCCGAGCGGCGGTTCTACGCATCGTCGGTGAGCCCGGAGTCCGCCGAGATCATGGCCAAGCTCGGATTCGGCGTGCTGGTCGTCATGCAGAACGAGTGGCCCAAGGCTGCCGAGGACATCGAGCGCTATCGCCAGATCGCCGGCTCGGTCGGGCACGCGCCACGGCCGCCGATCATCCTCACCAACGTCTCGTGCGCCGAGAGCCGCGAGGAGGCGCGCGAGCGCGGCGTGAAGTACCTCTCCCGCAAGTGGGACTCGATCGACCGCCACTACCACTTCTCGGATGGCCACCTCGCCAACGTCAAGGGCTACGAGTTCTACGGCAAGATGACCAAGACGTACTCGAAGATGAAGGACGAGGGCTTCCGGCAGAAGGCCACCGACTTCTACGTCAGCATCCAGATCGTCGGGACGCCGGATGACTGCCTGCAGCAGGTACGGGAGCTCCACCGCCTGACCGGGCTCGACCACCTGATCACCGAGTTCGCCTTCGGCGGCATGCCGCACGAGGAGTCGGAGATCAACATGCGGCTCTTCGCCGATCGCGTGATCCCTGTGCTCCAGCGCGATCCGGCGTTCGCGAGCGCCCGGCCGGGCGCCGACGCGCGGCTCACGTCTCCCGCGGCGTCGGGCGGAGTGTTCGCGCCAGCCTGAGCCCGGCTACTTCTCGGCCAGCGCCCGTCGCAGCTCCGTCGTCACGCGCGTGCCTTCGGCCAGGATGAACGCGATCTCGCTGTTGGTCGTGATGAAGCGCGCACCCTTGCGGATGTACTCGATCTGCCGCTTGATGTCCCGGTCGCCGCCCATGCCGGGGATCTTGCCGTTCGCGGCCGTCACGGAGATGACGCGGTCGATGACCTTGGCCGCCTCCGGATCGCCGAACGCTCCGGGCCGGCCCATCGCGGTCAGGAGGTCGTTGGCGCCGATGTGAATCACGTCGACTCCGTCGACTTTCGAAATCTCCTCGACGTTTCTCACGCCTTCCGGCGTCTCGATCATGCACACGACCAGCGTCGCGTCGTTCAGCGCCGGCACCGTCTGGTTCACGGGTACGGGACGGTAGTCGAACATCGGGTAGCCGCCGGCGGCGGAACGCTTTCCGAACGGCGGGAACTTGGCGCGGGCGACCGCGCGGCGCGCTTCCTCGGCGGTGTTGACGTCCGGGTA
>Ga0134123_10002637_pt1 | contig 11738 bp, 13 predicted proteins | sample KB303_FD_96460 | JGI IMG/M metagenome (GOLD analysis project Ga0134123, IMG submission 96460) | Terrestrial soil microbial communities without Nitrogen fertilizer from Kellogg Biological Station, Michigan, USA - KB3-0-3 | ecosystem: Environmental > Terrestrial > Soil > Unclassified ...
AGTGTGACCAGATTGCCGACGCATCGCGCAAGCAAGCGTGCGTCAAGAAGGCACAACAGGACAAGAATGCGCAAAACGACACCACGCCAGGCCAGACGCAGGAAAATACTGCCCAGGCAGGCGACGACAACACGCAAGGCCAGACGCAGGAAAATACCGCCAACGCAGGCACCGACACCACGCAAGGCCAGACCCAGGAAAACACTGCCAACGCCGGTGATGACACCACGCAGGGCCAGATGCAGGAAAACACTGCCAACGCCGGGGACGACACCACGCAAGGCCAAACCCAGGAAAGCACTGCCAATGCCGGCACCGATGCTACCCCGGGCCAAACTCAGGAAAGCACGGCCAACGCGGGCGATGATCAACAGCAGGAAAGCACCGCCGATGCAGGGGGGAAGGCCGACCAGGCTGGCAATTCCGACAATGAGGAATACACCGCCGCACTGAAGAAATGCGACAAGCTCGCGGGTGCCGATAAGGCGAACTGCAAGGCTGCCGCCAAGGAAAAGGCTGGTCAGATGTAAGTTTCCGGTCACCTGCCCGCTGGGCAGGTAGATCGAAGAGGGGCGCCCGATGAAGGCGCCCCTCTTGCTTTGCGGGCTGGACACGGTAGGCCAAGCCGTGCCCAGCATGGCGTGATGTGTTTCTGGTTCACGGGATTGGGGCTAGACTTCCCGGTTGGCATGCCTTTCGGAGGAGTCCATGAAACCTGTCACTCGTTGGGCGCTGGTGGTTGGGGCCGTGGTGGTGATCGCGCTTCTGTTTGTCTTCTGGAACCAGCGGGACCGGCAAGCCCCGGCCGTCACTGCTGTGGTCGAACCGCCTACCACTCCAGTACCGCAGCAAGCTGAGGGGCCGGTCACAGCATCGGTGCACTTCGACTTCGACCGTTCGGTGTTGCGCTCCAGCGAGACTCCGAAGCTCGACGAGCTCTCGGCCAAGTTCCAGGGGCGAACGTTCGTTCGTGTGGACGCCGTGGGCCATGCAGATCGCCTCGGTTCCGACCCTTACAACCGGCAGCTTTCCCAGCAGCGCGCCGACTCCGTGCGTGCCTACTTGGTCGGAAAAGGCGTGGACGGCGGAAGTATTCGCACGGAAGCCAGGGGAGAGAAGGAGCCGGTAAGCGGAGATGCATGCAAAAAAACCGGCCCCGGAAAGGCTGCAGGCATGAAACTGATCGAATGTCTGCAACCCGACCGCCGGGTAGAAGTTACGCTCGTCGCGGGACGCTGATCCTTCCTCACGCCGCCCAGGCACGGAGCTGCTTACGACGGCGGCCAGCGCAGTTTTGCCGCCATGGCTGCGGGACGTCCTCAGTTTATTCACTGATAAGAATCAGGTACACCCCGCATCAAAATCAGGGTAGGCCTGTATAGAGGCGTAGGTCCCTGCCGACTAGTATTTAAGCATCGATCGCACCGAATTCACTGGGGAGAACTCGATGCAAACCCAAACTGCAACATGGTCCACGCCGGCCGGCAAGATTCCGCCTTTGCCTGCTGGCAAAGCGATGTCCGCGCGGCAGTGGCCCTGGCAGAACAAGCTCCTTGCAACGCTGTCCGAGGCGGAGTACGAGCGCCTGCTGCCGCAATTGGAGCTGGTGCCGCTGCCACTCGGCCTCGCGCTGGGTGAACCCGGCGGTCATCACGGCTATGCGTATTTCCCCACCAACAGCCTCGTGTCCTTGCTGTCCGTCATGGAGGATGGTTCCGCGGCGGAGATAGCGGTGGTAGGCAGCGAGGGCATGGTCGGCATGGGCCTGTTCATGGACGGCGAACCCACGCCGGGCCGCGCGATGGTGCAAAGCGCCGGCTACGCATACCGGCTCAAGGCAGACGTGCTCCAGGCTGAGTTCCGTCATGGCGGAGAGTTGCAACAGGTGCTGCTGCGCTATGCGCGGGCTCTGATTACGCAGACGGCCCTCACCGCCGTGTGCAAGCGGAAGCACTCGATCGAGCAGCAGTTATGCCGTTGGCTGCTGCTCAGCCTGGACCGTGTGCCTTCCAGCGTGCTGAGCCTCAGCCCCGAGCTGATTGGCACCATGCTGGGCAGGCGCGGCAAACCGATGGCGGATGCCGCTGCCCGGCTTCAAGCGGAAGGAGTGATCCACTACAACTACACCCGCGGCAAGATCACCGTGCTCGATCGTTCGAAGCTGGAGGCGCGGGTCTGCGAGTGTTTCCCGGTAATCGAAAAGGAATTCGCCCGCCTGCTCCCGAAAAGCGCAGGCTGAACTCGTTCCCCTCGCGCCAGATTGTTCTCTGGGCTGTCCGAATCAGCCGCCTCTCCACGTCGCTTGCGGTTTCACGATACCGTTCATCGCCCGTGAAATTCCGGCGCGGGCGGGTTCAGCGGGGTAATTCGGTCAAGTAATTTATGCAACTAGCGAGTCCATCGCTTCGCGCGACGGAATGTGCATCCGTATCGTGTTGGCAATTGTTCTAAGATATGAAGCCGTTTCGCAATCATCACCGCCGGACCGCACTTCCCGGACTGGACAATGTGTGGACACGAACGAAAAGTACAACCTCATCGCGAAGATTGCCGTTTCATTCAGCCCAAGCGCGCCCATAGACCAGAAAGCGCTGTTCGCGGGCCGGGGATCGCAGATAGGTGAGGCTATCAATGCGTTTCACCAGCGCGGTCAGCACGCCGTCATTTTTGGCGAACGCGGCGTCGGCAAAACCTCGCTGGCCAACGTATTGCTGGAAATCCTGGGCCCGCAGGTCAAAACGCCTGCCTGCGGCCCGATCAATTGCGATCAGACCACTACGTTCGATTCCCTGTGGAGGCAGATATTTCAGGAAATGCCGCTGTCCAGCGAACGTCCGTCCAACCGGTTCAGCTCGGAAAGCCAATCCGAGAAGGGCAGCCTGGCCGACCTGCTTCCGCCGGATCCAACGCCGGACGCAATCAGGGCGATCCTGCAACGGCTCGACAAGTCCATCATCGTGATCGACGAAGTCGACCGGATCAGCGACCGCGACACCACCACTCTCCTGGCTGACACGATCAAGAATCTTTCAGATCACTCGGTCGATACCACAATAGTTCTCTCGGGTGTTGCTGACTCGGTCGATGCCCTGATTTCCGAACACGAATCGGTTCAGCGGGCTTTGGTGCAGATTCGAATGCCGCGGATGTCCGAGACGGAGTTGTTCGAAATTCTCGACAAGGGATTGAGGGCATGCGGCATGACCATCGACGAGGATGCCAGACGGCGCATAGAGCATCTATCGCAAGGGTTGCCACACTACGCCCATTTGCTGGCATTGCATTCCGCGCAGGCTGCCGTGAGCGAAGGCAGGTTGAACATTCAGACCGGCGATACCCAGAAGGCGATTGAGAAGGCCCTGCAACAGGCGCAGGAGAGCGTAGCCCGGGACTATCAACGCGCGACTGCCAGCCCTCGTGAGAACATGTACAAGCAGGTCTTGCTGGCGTGCGCTCTCGCAGATACAGACTCGCTGGGATTCTTTTCGGCGGCGGATATCCGGGTCCCGATGAGTACGATAATGGGAAGGCCGTTCGAGGTTCTCGCCTTCGCGCAGCATCTTTATTCATTTTGTGAAAGAGGTCGCGGTCCCGTTTTGCAACGGATGGGTGCTGCAGGCAGCTACCGGTTCCGTTTCAGAAATCCGTTGATGCTGCCGTACGTGATCCTGAACGGTTTGAAGTCGAACCTGATTACCGAAGCGCAACTCAACACGTTGACCACGCCACCGGCTGCATGAGTGCAGGGCCGGGTCCAGGCAGCGCGCACAGGAAAGAGGCACCAGAACCCTTGGAAGGATGGCTATGGTTCCGAACACCGAAAAAATCAGCAAGCTGGTCCATCAATTATTGATCGAACTGGGTGAAGATCCTGCGCGGGAGGGTTTGCTCAAGACCCCGACGCGGGTTGCGGCGGCCCTCGAATACCTGACGTCGGGCGCGCGCGCCGATCCCCGAAAGGTGATCAACAACGCCATCTTCACGCAGGAAACCAACAGCATGGTGATCGTGAAGAACATCGAGGTCTACAGCCTTTGCGAGCATCATCTGCTGCCGTTCTTCGGCCGCTGCCACATCGGCTACATTCCCAGCGGCAAGGTCTTCGGCCTGAGCAAGCTGGCGCGGCTGGTGGACGTCTACGCGCGCCGGCTGCAACTCCAGGAGCGTCTCACCGAGCAGATCTCGCGGGTAGTGATGGATTCGATCGATGCACAGGGTGTGGGCGTCATGATCGAGGCGCGCCACCTTTGCATGATGATGCGGGGGGTGGAAAAGCAGAACTCTGTGATGGTCACTTCATCCGTGGTCGGGACCTTCCGCGAGTCGGTCGCGACCCGCGAAGAGTTTCTGACGCTGGTTGGAAGCAGGAACAACTAGAAGAGAAATCACCGGCCATGACCCCGGAAAGCAATTAGAATCGGTCATTCTGGGGACTTATCCGACCATGACCGGCCTCCAACTTTGCAAGCCTGACCTTCTTCCGCGCAATCAGGCTACGCCCGCCGGGCTGCTGCTATGCGTGCTCGGATTCGTACTTGTCGGTGCATGCGCTCAGCAGCCGCCGCGCAATAACGACTCCATCGTCTCGTTGGTGGTCTTGCCGAAGGCCCCAGATGGCCATGTTGGCGCGGTAATGGTCAGGCCGCTCGACGGCGGCAAGGCAGTGCTCGTGGACAAACCATATGTCGAGGCGAGCCTTCGCGATGCCAAGGCGGTGCGGACATCGTCCATCGATGCGAACAGTGTGAATGCAACGTTTGGCAAGACGCTGGCCGCGTTGCCGGCGCAGCCCGCGGTGCATGTCGTGTATTTTGTGGAAGGGACGGACGAACTCAATCCCTCTGCCCAGGGTGTAATCGATCGCGTCGCCGCGGACTTCGCGGCGCGGCCGTCTCCTGAAATTGCCGTCGTCGGCCATACCGATTTCGTCGGCACCGATCAGTACAACGACACGCTGTCCCTGCAGCGGGCGCTCAGGGTACGGGACCTCCTGGTCAGGCGTGGAATTCCAACCAAGGTCATTCAGGCGGCCGGACGCGGCAAACGCGAGCCTTTGATCAAGACTTCCGAGGACGTGGTTGAACCGCGCAACCGGCGAGTAGAAATCATCGTGCGGTGATTGTTCCCCCGGCGGCAGCAAGCGGCCGGCGATCGCTGATTTAACGCATATATCTCTGCATTGCGCGGCGCAGGCGAGAGCTCCGTGCTTCCGGTACCCATCCGTGTGGTAGCGCACGGACGCCAGTGAATACCCTGAGTAGAGTCCAACCATCGGGAATTTTTCTCGAATTGGCTGATCTATCCATTACTTCGATTTGCGGGATATCGATGCACGATATTCGCCGCTCAGACAGAAGACCATGCAGGAGGATTTCATGAAAATCGCTCTCTTGATTGCCGTGTTCTCAGTGCTCGCCCTCGCCGATCTGTCTACCCAGCAGATCGAAACTACCGGAACGATCCCGTCGCCGTACCTGGTGAGCATGGGCCCGGACCCGGGCGGTCATACCGGAGCCACAGTGACGCCGGAAACAAGCAAGACCGGCCAGCCTGCGGTAGATAGCGCGCGCCAGGCCGCTTCCGGCAGCAGCACCGAAAAAAACGCGCCCCCGGCCGACACCTCCCAGCAGGCCAAGAAACCATAGGCATGCTCACACGCACAGAAAACAAATACTGCGCTCCTGCGTCACCTGGTGTGTGCGGTGACGGGGATCTGGCGCGTCCTGCGCGCGCGGATTCGCATTCAGGCTTGAAGACAGCGAGCGCGCGTTCAGTGTAGCAGCGTGCGGAACGACGTTGTCTGGAGGCCGGGGTTCCGCGCATTCGGAAAGCGCCTGCTCCATTTCTCGCCTGCGTCATTGCGCTACGCGGGAGTGCTGTACCGCGTCCTGATCGACTCGGGGAAGGCCTGGATATCCCACCGGGGAGCCAGCAAAGGCGCAGCCCTGGCCTTCTATACCCTGTTCTCGATTACGCCGATTCTTGTCCTCGCCATAGCGGTCGCGGGTTACTTCTTCGGCGCTGAGGCGGCGCAGGGCGAGATCATCGCCCAACTGCAAGGGCTGATAGGGCCCGATGGGGCGCAGGCGATCCAGGCGGTATTGGCCACGGCGCGCGATCCAACCTCCGGGCTTCTCGCCGCGATCGTATCCGGCGTCCTGTTACTCGTGGGGGCCACCAGCGTCTTCACCGAGCTGAAAAACAGCCTCGATGATTTGTGGGGCATCGAGCAGCCACATCAATCCGGCATCATGGCGTTGCTGAAGACACGAATCCTGTCGTTCGGTCTGATCCTGGTACTGGCTTTTCTGCTGCTCATTTCCCTTATCGTGAGTGCCGCATTGGCCATGCTCGCACGCTATGCAGGCGACATTTGGAGTAGTTCCGCCGCGGCTCTCGTCACCCTCTCATCCTTCATTTCCTTCAGCGTGATCGCCTGCCTGTTTGCCGCGATCTACAAGGCGCTGCCAAACGTGGTGCTGGCCTGGCGCGATGTTTGGACGGGAGCTTTGGTCACCGCGTCATTATTCAGCCTGGGCAAATACGCCATAGGTCTTTATCTTGGCAATAGCGCGGTGGCCTCGGGATTTGGCGCGGTCGGATCCGTCATCGCGCTTTTGCTGTGGGTCTATTACTCGGCGCAGATATTCTTTCTTGGAGCGGAGTTTACGAGGCAATACGCGCTCCGATTCGGCAGCCTCCGGAATGAGAGGAGGACAGGGGTGAAAAAGCGAGGCGCAAGGTTGAGCTAGGAAGGTAGACTACCCCGCAGAGGGTAGCGAGAATGCAACGACAGGATCGATCCGTAAGTGAACCGCGCCCGTTTCAGCGAACGCTTCCGGGCCAGGTTGGGATGGAAAAATGAACCAACCATTGGTGCTGCTTCCCGGCTTGCTCTGCGACGCTGCGCTTTGGGAACCGCAGTTGTCGGCACTGGCCGATGTCGCGCGGTTCTGGGTGCCCGATCTGACCGGATACGAGAGTATGAAAGAGCTCGGCGAATCTGTGCTGCGCGATGCACCATGGCAGGAATTCACGCTCGCCGGATTGTCGATGGGCGGCTATGTCGCGCTGGAGGTGATGCGTCAGGCCCCGCAGCGGGTCACCCGGCTGGCACTCCTCGATACGCGCGCGCGGCCGGAGACGCCGGAGGAGACCGACCGGCGCCGGCAACTGATGAAACTCGCGCAGACCGAGCGCGGCTTCACGCCAGTCACCAGCCGCATGCTGCCGCTGATGCTTCATCCCTCGCGCGTCAAGGATACGCAACTCACCAAAACCATCCGCGAGATGGCGGAGCGCACCGGAGTCGAAGGCTACCTGCGGCAACAGCGGGCGATCATCTCGCGGCCCGATTTCCGTCCCGGTCTGGCGAAGATAGAATGTCCGGCGCTAGTTCTTTGCGGCCGCCAGGATCAACTCACGCCTTTGGAATGCAGCGAGGAAATGGCAGCGGAGATCCCGGGAGCGAAGCTGGTGGTGGTCGAGGAGTGCGGTCACCTTTCGACGCTCGAGCGGCCGGCGGTCGTGAACGCTGCCCTGAGAGGGTGGTTGGTTCATTGAGAGATGCATGTCGAACGAATCCGCAACACCATCGTATGCAAGTGCCCTGCGGCATCGCGTCCAGGAATACGTGCGCTGGAGCGACGTCGACGCCAGCGGCATCATCCGCTGGGGCACCTACGTGCGTTTCGTCGAAATGGCCGAAACCGAACTGTTTCGCGCGGCGGGGTTTCCGTATGCAACGCTGTGGGACCGGCTGGACATCTGGTTGCCGCGGGTCCAGTTCCACCTTGACTACCGGAGCCCGGCGCGGCTGGACGAATTGCTCGACGTCGAGATGTGGGTCGGGCGTATCGGCCGCAGCTCCATCCGTCTGGAGTTCACACTCAGCAAGCCGGATGGCAATCTGGCTGCGGAAGGTTTCCTGGTGATCGTTGCAATCGATCGCAGCAGCGGCAAGTCCGTGGAGATTCCTCGGTCGCTGCGCGATGCGCTGGCCCCCGGTAGCGAAAGAAGCCCAACAGGGGGAGATGAAAAGCCTTAAGACTGGCGGTCGCCCCGTCCCTGATGGGGCCGCTATACTTTGCGCAGGACCAGAACGACAACAGCGGCGCGACAGAACAAAGCGGAGGAGATTAGCGTGATATCACGAATCCTGGGCGCCCTGGCGCTCTGCGTGGCCGCTGCCTGCGGAGACACGTTTGCGCAGGACAGCCCGGTGGAATGGAAGTTCTCCCACTGGGTCCCGCCCGCGCACCCGTTGCACAAGACCGCGCAGGCCTGGGCGCAATCGATTGATCAAGCCTCAGGTGGCACGATCAAGATCGCAATCTATCCGTCCCAGCAACTCGGCAAGGCGATCGACCACTACGACATGACGGTCAAGGGCATCGCCGACGTCTCGTACATCAATGTTGGCTATCAGGCCGGGCGCATGCTGGTGGCAAACGCGGCCCAGCTCCCGTTCATGATCGACAACGCCGACAACGGGTCGCGTGCTTACGACGTCTGGTACCGGCCGTACGCGCAGAAGGACATGCCGGGCGTGAAGATGTGCCTCATGTTCGTGCACGATCCCGGCACTTTCCACTCGAAATTCCGCATCAGTTCCCCCGAGCAGATCAGGAGCCTGAAGGTGCGGCCCGCGCAGGCCGTGGTCGCCGATTGGGTGAAGCTGCTCGGCGCCTCCACGGTCAATGTCAGCGCGCCGGAGGCGCGCGAAGCGCTGGAGCGCGGCGTCGCCGACGCCATCACTTTTCCGTGGGGCTCCATCTATCTTTTCGGCATCAACAAGGTCACGCGCTTCCACATCGATGCGCGGATGTACACCACGGGTTTCGCCTGGATACTGAATCCGGACCGCTACAATTCGTTGTCGCCCGCTCAGCGCAAGGTCATTGATCAGCACTGCAGTCCGGACTGGGCCTTCCGGGTCGGAAGCGAGTGGGGCGAGTTTGAAGCCGCCGGCCGGGAAAAAACCAGGGCCGATCCGGCGCACACCGTAGTTTCCCTCACTGCCGCAGAACTGGCGGCGTGGAAGAAATCGGCCGGGCCGGTAGTCGGCATCTGGGGCGAGGAAGTGCGCAAGCAGGGCTACGATCCGGCCAAACTGCTGGCGGATTTCGACGCGACGCTCCAGAAGTACGGGGCGAAAGCGAAGTAGCGGCGCCCGGCGGGATCCGCAATGGACCGCTTCGTGCGCATGGTCGAGGCAACGGCGGGTCTGCTGCTGCTCACCGTCGCCGTGACTACTTTTGCGACTGTGGTCCTGCGCAAGCTCTTCAGCTATTCGCCACCCGATTGGTTCGATCTTGCGCAACTGGTGCTGGGCATCAGCATTTTCTGGGGCATCGCCTCCGCCTGTTACCGCAATGGGCACATCCTGGTGGACCTGCTCTGGGAGTTCCTCGCAACGCGTGGCCGGCGCAGCCTGGACATCACCGCGACCGCCATCCTGCTGGCGTTCATGGTTGGGCTCACGCTGATGCTCGCCGACTCTATCCGCGATACCGCTGCGGGTAACGTTCTGACGATGGAGTTGAAGCTGCCGGTCTGGCCTTTCCATCTGCTGGCGGGCGCCGGCATCCTGGCCGCAACGATCCTTACCGCGGTGCGGCTGGCGCGGCTCTGCCGCAGCGGCGATTGACGCCGTGGTGATCGACAAGGACCTCGTTGCCGTCATCGGTTTCGCGCTGATGTTCGTGCTGATGCTGCTGCGCGTGCCGATCGGCGTTGCGATGGGAATTGCGGGAGTGCTGGGCTACGGCGTCGTGTCAGGTTGGGGCCCGGCGTTTGCGCTGCTGGGCAAGGTTCCTCTGTCCACTGTCACCGACTACAAGCTCGCGGTGATCCCGATGTTCATCCTGATGGGATCGTTCGCCGCTGCCGGCGGCATGAGCCGCGAGCTGTTCAATGCCGGCAGCGTCTGGTTCGGGCATTTGCGCGGCGGGCTGGCGGTGGGATCGATCGCTGCGTGCGGCGGCTTCGCCGCGATCAACGGCTCGTCGGTGGCCACGGTGGCGACGATGACCAACGTCGCGTTGCCGGAGATGCGCCGCGCCGGATACGAGCCCGGATTCGCCGCAGGGGTGATTGCTGCCGGCGGCACGCTCGGCATCATGATTCCGCCTTCGGTGATCTTCGTGCTTTACGGGATCATGACCGAGACCGACATTTCCCAGTTGTTCGCGGCGGGTGTGCTGCCGGGGTTATTGGCGATGCTGATGTATGCGGCCACCATCCAGATCATTGGCCGCCTGCGCCCGCAGCACATGCCGCGCGGCGTTCGCCACGGTTGGCGAGCGCGTTTCAGCGCGCTGAAGGAAATCTGGGCGACCGCCGTGCTTTTCCTGCTCGTGCTCGGCGGCATCTACGGCGGATTGTTCCTGGTGGACGAGGCGGCGGCCGTAGGCGCAATCGGCGCGCTGGTCATCGGCCTGGCGCGCGGGCGCCTTTCGCGCCGGGCGATCATGGAATGCCTGGTCAGTTCGGTGCGGGTGTCGGCTTCGATCATGGTGATCGTAATCGGCGCGTACCTGTTCGGTTATTTCCTCACCATCACGCAGGCCACGCAACAGATCATCGCCTTCATGGCGCACCTTCCGTTGGGCGCCTACGGCGTACTGGCGCTGATCATGTTCGGTTATCTGATCCTCGGCGCGATCATGGACGAGCTGGCAATGATCCTGCTCACGGTGCCGATCGTGTTTCCAGTGATCCTGCAACTGGGTTTCGACCCGGTGTGGTTCGGCGTAATCATTGTGATGGCGGTGACCCTCGGTCTGGTCTGTCCGCCGGTGGGCATGAATGTGTTCGTGCTCAATTCGATTGCGCGCGACATCAGCCTGCCGCGCATCTATGCCGGCACCATGCCGTTCATCGCCTCGGACCTCATCCGCCTGGTTGTCCTTTGCGCTTTTCCCGCGATTTCGCTCTGGCTGCCGCGGACCATGGGATAGTCGGGCAGAAAACGGTACCGTCGACATCGTGTACGGCGTTCCAATTGGGAGATATGATCGTCACGGCGCAGGCCCGTCGATAGGGCGGACCTGGAGAACAGCGTGCGACAGCATTATGAGGAGAGCTTCAGGCATGAAACGCATACCGGGTATCCTGGCGATCATCGCAATGTCCTCCGCCGCTTCCGCGGGGGACCTGTTTTTCCCGGACCCCAAGGACACGCCCGGCGCAACAAACCCCGAGGTCACCGAAGAAAATATTCTGCAGACGGTGTGCCAATCCGCCTGGCTCGAAAAAATCCAGCCGTCACCGTCCTACATCGATGAGCTGAAGGCGAAGCAGATCCAGGCGCTGCAATTGCAGGGCGGCCCGACCGACTACGAGGAAGACCATCTGGTCCCGCTGTGCGCCGGCGGTCATCCGACCGACCCGCGCAACCTGTGGCCGCAGCGCGCGAGCGGAGATTGGAATTACAAAGTCAAAGACGGGTTCGAGACCTTCGTGTGCAAATCCCTGTGCCGGGGCCGCTTGTCGCTCGAGGCCGCTCAGGGGGCGTTTCTCGAATCGGACTGGAGGCGGCGCTATATGCAATGGGTGCAGGTGGAGTAGCCGCATCGCAAGACGGCGCGAATGGCCGCTTCGGCTCGCTTCCGGTCATGTTCACATTTCCCATTGCAATACCAGACGGCCGCAAACCGGTGGTTGAATTTCTTTGCACGCAATTGGCTGACTGACGCCCAATCCAGCGTCCCGTCGCCGGCCACGCGACCGAACAC
>Ga0134123_10002638_pt1 | contig 11731 bp, 11 predicted proteins | sample KB303_FD_96460 | JGI IMG/M metagenome (GOLD analysis project Ga0134123, IMG submission 96460) | Terrestrial soil microbial communities without Nitrogen fertilizer from Kellogg Biological Station, Michigan, USA - KB3-0-3 | ecosystem: Environmental > Terrestrial > Soil > Unclassified ...
CGACCCTGCGAATGTCGTCTACGCGTCGAGCGGCGCGTCCGAGGGTGGCGGGTACATCGAGGCGGGCGAGGACGACGTCATCGTCTCGATAACGCCACCAGACACGCCGCGCCAGCTCAGTCTCACGACGACGCACGACTTGAGAGACCTGGTAATCAGCGAGCCGAGGACGCTGCAACGATTCTGGCCGCACGTCTACATCCAAGTGATGCCGGACTACACGCTCCGCGCAATCGTTCGGGACAGCGCATCGTATAGCGATGTGTCGCCGGATGACGGGATTGTCCTGGGAACGCCAACAGCGCACACCGTTCCGGCCACAGGCGAGTTCCAGTTAGAGACGCAACTCGGGATCTCGCCCAATGGCTACGATCTCGGCGGCTTTATCTCGACGAACATCTACACCGCGGACCCCGCCGTTCCGGCCGGATTGAGCGCGATTCGCGTTGTTGGCGAAAAGACACGCTCGGGCATCTTCTTCGGCGTCGACACGATCCAGAAGATCCAGGCCATCATGCCGCTGAACACGCGGCTCTCGGCGTACGTGATCTGCGATCCGTCGGGTGCAGAGCGCCAATATCTCTACCAGGGATGGATCGCGCCGGCGTGGCCGTCAGCGGATGTCGAAGTCGCCTCGCGGATCGGCTACGAGCACTTCGAGAACTTCGCGCTCGACGAGAATGGCGACCCGAAGCTCGTTGGGATGAATCTCCTATGGGGCGTCGAGGATCGATGGCAGAATGTGCGCGGCATCGATCAGTCGGCGACGCAGCCGCTAAGGATCGTGGCGGAGCTTGGCGAAATCTCTGGGTTTACCGGACAGTGGCTCCCCTCTGGCGATCCGCCGGTGTACGCGCCGTTCTATCCGACGAATCCCGACACGACGCGCAATCAGCTCCTGGGGGACGAGCAAGACATCTATCGCACGGTCCTCGATCGCGAGGGAGTGACCAGCGTTCGCGCCATTCAGCCGTTCGTGCTCGCCGGCGTGCGAACGATTCAGCCGCAGTACAGCGTCCCGTTCGGCTTCGGCGGAAGCCTCCCGTGGATGTTCACGGGCGCATATCCGCTTCCGAATGTCGATCCGGCATGGCGGTACGCCACGCTCCATTCCACGTATCAGCTCGCGATTCGTTCGGCCGGCGGACTCATGACGCTCGGGCGACAGAACGCGGCATTCGTGAACACGACTGGCAATTTCCTCCTCGATGAGCAGTGGCGACCGCTGCCAGGGTACATCGTTTCTGATGGCGGCATCTTCGTCGTCGACCCTGAGACGAGCGAGCCGTTTCTGCCGAACGCGCTGCCGTCTGTCGCGGTAAAGGCGCTGTACGCGCCGCTCGACGAGATCGAGGACCTCGACCCAGATGACCGGCATGTGCAGGTCGATGTCGCGCAAGCTGGATTAGACTGTTTGTATCATAAGACTGTCGTAGACGCGGGCGAGCCGCCGTGGCGTTCGCCGATCGCTCGGCTGGTGTATAACTCGGGCGACTCAATCCCGTCCGCTGGAACCATCTCTGTCTACGATCTGAGCGTCGACTTCAATGCGGCGAGTGGCGGTTCCGTCGCCGATCTCACCGACGGACTGACGCGTTCGATCAACTGGGGCGATGGAAGCCCCACGGAGCTTATTCCCGGCACCGGCCTCGCGAATGCGATCGCGCACCACTACCTGCACGCGCCTGCCGGCACCTACGTCATAACGCTGACCGTCACAAACGAACACGGACTTTCCGCGACGGACACGTTCGAGGTTCCTGAGATTCCAGTCTCGGAGCCCGATGCGCAGTTCAATTTCGCGGCCGACGAGGAGGACGAGACCGGACTGACGATCGACTTCACGGATACGTCGCTCAGCGCAACAGGGACCATCGTCAGCTGGTCGTGGGGCTTCGACGACGCGGGCACGTCAACGGATCAGAATCCGACACACGTCTTCGCAGCGCCCGGGACCTACACTGTCGTGCTCGAGGTGACGGATGATCGAGGGCACACGGACACGCGCGAGCGCGATGTCGAAGTCGCCGGCGGTGCGGTCGTTGGTTGCTCGCTGTCAGCGACGACGCTTGCAAACACCGCCGGCGCGCAGGGCGACGACTACAACGGCGGCAACCCACCGCTTCCGGCGTGGGCGAATGACGCGGCCTTCTACCCCTATTACGACGGCGACACGTTCCGGCGCGCGTACTACTTCGGCTACAACTCGAGCCACAACGCCTTCACGTTCGATACGGTCAATCTCTTCAACGGCCACCAAACCTACAAAATGTGGTTTGGAAAGCCGGCCGCGACGACGTATCACGGCGGCGGTTGGGACAGCTTCCCGGCGACCGACTCCAGCCCCGCGGCGGAGACGGACAATTCGACGGCCGCGAATATCTGGAATCGCATCCGCTGGCGCGCGGAATCTGGCGTCATGACGTCGGGCACCGAGCCCGGATGGGGCAACGGGCTCATCGTCCTTGGTGTGAATGCGAGAGCGTGGGACGTCCACCTCAGTATCAACGGTGGACGCCTGATGTTCTATGGCAGCTTCCAAGAGAACTCAGATCCGACGACAGGCGTTAACAACGATGTCGAGTACACTGTTGATCTCGGACCCGAATCGACGTTCGTCGGGCGCGGCGACGACCTGTTTGGTGAGCTCATCATGCTTACCGAGACCGACAACGTGGCGCACACGGTACGCGTTCGCGTTTGGGCCGGCGACGCGTGCGCGATGGCCGGAGCCACGCCGATCTACGACCACACGTACACTGCCTATCCGCACATCTTCGGCATCTCCTTCCAAGCATCCGGACTGACGATCAGTACGTCAGGCTGGATCGAGCACTTCAACGATCGATTCACGCCGACCGGCGCGCTGAAAAATCTCTGGGTCGCTGACTGGGAGCTGATGACGACGACGACCGCCGCGAATCCGTTCGGAGTCTCGCTGGCATGATCGGCCAGGCCGTACAAGTCGCGACGATCGAAGATGGCACGCAGATCAATTTCATCGTCGCGAACGGACGTCTCTATCGTGTCGGCACGGATCTCGTCACTCGGGAGGACGTAACCCCAGGCAACGTCACGATCGACGCGAGCTCGCGCGTCTACCTCACGCCGTTCTCGAACCGCCTAGTCGTGCAGGACGACGTGAATACGCCGTGGGTCGCGAGCGAGCTGCTCGCGTCGCCGGTCGTCGGCACGAAGATCGACTACCGCGGCAACGGCTCGGCGTGGCGCGCGTACGGGCCGGCGCGCGTGTGGCAGGACGCGCTCTTCTTCATCGTGCGCGAGCGAGACGGCGAAGGCGTCGACGAAGGGACGCCAGAGCGGCGCACCGTGCGCCATGCGTGGAGCGAGCCGGACGATCCGTTCCGCGGCTATCACCAGCTCAATTACGGCGAAGAGAACGAGAGCTTCGACAACGAGTGGGATATGGTTCAGAACTCGACCGATCCCCTCTACGCGATGTGGCCGACGAACCTCGCGAACTACTACTTCCGCGACGGTTCGATCGGGTACATCACCGGCACCGTCGGCCCGGATCTTCGCACGACGTCGACGCACGACGCGGTCGAAGAAGCGAGCGGCACGCGCGCGCCGGCCTCGATGGTTGGATTCGCGACGAACGTGTTCTACGCCGACGTCGAGGGTCGCGTGATGATGCTGAAGATCGGCGGCGATACCACCGACATCTGGCGGCAACATCGGCGCGTCGTCGACGAAGCGCAGACACGATTCCCGGATATCACCGCGCGCACCGCGTGCGCAGCGCTCGTCCCGGAGCTCGATCTCTATCTCTGTGCGCTATGGTCGCCCGATCCGACGAACGCGTCGATCGTATTCCCGACGACGATGTACGTCTTCCGCGCGGACAGCGGAACCTACGTCGGCGAATGGACGATTGGCCCGCTCGACGGCGACAAGGTTGCCGTTCACGCGATGGGAACGCTCATCGGGCCGAACGGAGAGCCGCGACTCATTGTACTCGGTAAGCCGAGCCTCGCGGCGGAAGAGGATCCGATCGGCACATACGTGCTCTTCTCGCTCGACGACGACATCTGGCACGACGACGACGAGCTGCCGGACATCTACATCACGACCAATCGTATCGGCTATTCAGCAAACACTATCACTAACGTCGATCAGGCGACGGTCATCGTCAAAACGGTTCCAGATCCGGACGAGGATCCAGACGATGATGAGGAGGACACTGTGGCTAAAACCATCACGATCTCTCCGAGCTCGCTGACGCTGGCCGTCGGCGCGAACGCGCAGCTCAGCGCCGTCGTTCGCAATCCGTCCGGCAATGTGATCCTCGGCGCCGCGGTCGCGTGGCACTCGGACAACGAAGCCGCGGCGACCGTTAGTCCGACGGGCGTTGTGACTCGCGTCTCTGGCACCGGCATCGCGCATATCTGGGCGACGTCGGGGAACGTGTCGTCGAACTCCTGCAGCGTCTCCGCGACGGTACCGGACGTCTCGCGAGTGCCGGCCGCGGTGCGGATCACGGACGCCGTCGTCACTCTCTCGAACGGCCAGCAGCGCCAGCTCGTAGCGATCGTCACCAACGCAGCTAATCAGGTGCTTGTCGGCTTCCAAGTGACATGGGCCTCGAGCGCAACGCCGTCCGCGGCTGTCGGAACAACGGGCATCGTCACCGGAGGCACGACCGCCGGAACGGCGAACATCACCGCGACAGCTGGAGCGGTCACCTCGGGACCGTGCGTCGTAACGGCGCTCGGCGCGATCCCGAAGGCAATCACGATTCCGCCGACCGTGCTCGCCCTCGTCATCGGCGAGTCGCAGCAGCTCGTGGCCACGGTGCGCGACGAGAACGGCGTTGCCCTGAGCGGCTTCACGGTCACCTGGGAGTCGGACGACACCGACATCGCCACGGTGAGCAGCACCGGCCTCGTCACCGCGGTCGGCGTTGGCGTGGCCAACATCGTTGCGAGGTACAACGCGACGGATCCGGACCTGATCTCGAACGCAATTACGACGACCGTCACGGAAGAGGACGACGAGGATCCGGTTGGCGCGACGAGCATCTTGGATCTCGGCGTCGTCGAAGTGTGGAGCCACCGCACAGGGTCGACGCCGGCGAGCGCATACGACACGCCGGATCCAGATACGAACCTGCTTGTCGGCGTGGCCACCATTCCGATCGGCGCGTTCGACGTGGAAGACATGGACGGCTTCAGGTCACTACTCGCGCCGTTCGATGGGATCTGCTACCAGACGGAAACCGCGCACTACGTTCGCGTCCGCGACATGCGAGACACGTTCCGCATTCAGACCGCCGTCGGCGGGCCGGATGCCACGATCGACGACACTGCCTTCTCCGAAGGCAAGGCGTTCACGGTGTCGACGCTCTCTGTGAAATTCTCATGAGGACACTATGACGGCCATCCTGAAGTACGCTCTCGGCCTTGGCACGCTTGTCGTCGACGCCGAAGAACCGCGCGCAGAAGCAAACACCGACATCTCGACGCGCACGCCCACCGGACCGACGATCCACCTCGACCCGGGCGCGGACATCGGAGCGGCGGTGTATGCGAATCCGGATGCGACGATCGAGTGCTCGCCGGGAGTCTACCCGCCCACGACCTTTCGGAAGCCGCCAGGGCACGGCTATACGACAGTCCGGCCGACCGGCACGCTCGAGGATCGCCCGTACAAACCGGCAGACGTCGCGTCAGGCGTGCACATCATCGGCACCGGCGGCGCCGCCTGGGGAGCGTCGGCGATCGCCGGGGAGATTCCGTATCGCATCAACCTGCTCGGCGTGCACGCGTCGGCGCCGGCGAATAGTCATCCGCTGACCTTTTGCGGCGTCGCCGATCTCGCGATCGAAAAGGCGACTCGGACGCAAGACTTGCCCTGGGACTGGCTTCTCGATCGGTGCGTCAACCAGACGCCGTCGACTACGGATCGCCGTTGGGCTTTTCTCGCCAACGGCGTTTCCATTGGCGGAATCAATTCCTACTTCGGCCCGGCGCACTGGGACGTGTGGCCGGCCGGCGTCGACAGTCAGGGACTCGGGTTCTATCAGGGACCGGGACCGTTCACGTTCCGGAAGTGCGTCATCTGGGGAGCGGAAGAGCCGGTCGCGAGCGGCAACGCCGGAAACGACGGCGTCGGCAATGCCTGTCAGTCGCGCATGTCCGACTTCCTCTTCGAGCACTGCCTGTTCTATCGTGCACCTGCAGCTCGCCGACTCATTCAGTGCAAGAACGGCAGCGAATTCAAGCAGGGTTCGCGAGTGAAGTACCGCTACTGCATCATCCGCAACACATGGCCGGACACGCAACAGGCCGGATGGGGCTACTTCACGTGGTCGGGCGCCGAGGAGTTCTGGTCAGGCACGCACGATCACATCCTCGAGGGCGTGTGGTTCCAGAACACCGCCGGGATCGCCGGCTTCGATCCGCACTTCCACGATCGCTACAATCCGGCGTTTAAGCGTTTGCTCATGCGCAACTGTGTCGCGACGGGATTTAGCGCGGCGTCGATCTGTTCGGCGCCGGAAGGCGGTCGATACCACGATCGCGCATTCGAGTTCGATCAAGAGAATAGCCCGAGCGGCGTGCACGTCGTCCACGAAGCAACGATCGAGCGATCGCTCGTCTTCACGTCGGGCCGCGGCATCAACGAGCTCGTTCGCATCGCGCCGCAGCTGCATCGCAATTTCCGATTCCGCGGTAACCTGATGGGCGTTGCGCCTGGCGGCACTTGGGGTCCGAAGATCCTGATCTCGGACCAAGAGGGAGATGCCGCAGTCGCCGGCATCGCGGGATCAGGCTTCTCCTGGACGAAGAACACGATCGTCGCTCCCGCCGGCGCGCAGACAGTGACGACCGGTACCGGCGTGTCGGACAATAACTATCCGGCGTCGATCGCCGCGCTGCAGCTCGTGGACGCAACGCAGCTCGACAACACCGAACCGACGCCGGCGGATTTGGGCGGTCTCAAACTGAGCGGGACGAGTCCGTATCTCGGCACTGGACTCGCCGGCGACGACCCCGGCCCGGATATCGATACGCTCATCACCGAACACGCCAGCGTACCGACCGTCTGATGCCTGCACGGTACCGCTGTACAACAGAGACAACGATGGAGGCCGCGACAGTCGAAGGGATCGCGAGCCCGTCGTTGTCTCACGACGGAACCTCGCGAATCGTGTGGAGCTGCGACGATTTCGGGCGAGGCACATCGGTCACGGTGCGGCCGCTGCAGGCGAACTCGCAATTCGTTTGTCATCGCGTTGAGCTGGCGGTGAGCGTCTCGAACGCAGGACCGGAGGACGGCTAATGGCTTCGCTCACCTACAACGAAGGCGCCCTCGCACTCGCCGATGGCTCGGTCGATTTCTTGTCGGACGTCATCGAGTGCATCTTCGTGAAAGACTCGTACACGCCAGATCAAGACGACGACGCGTCGGTGCTCGCGGCCGCGGAGATCAGCGGCGTCACTGGATACAACGAGGGATTCGGCGGCTCGGGTCGCAAGGCGCTCGGATCGAAGTCGATCACCAAGGACGACGCGAGCAATCGCATCATCTACGACGCAGCGGATCCGTCGACGTGGACGATCGGCGCCGGCGACACGATCGGCGGAATGATCATCGCGAAAAAGGGCTCCGTCTCTGATGCGACAGCGGTGTTGCTCTTCTTCATCGAGTGCGACGACACTCCAACCAACGGCAGCGACATCGACTTCGCGTTCGACGCGGCCGGCATTCGTTACGTGCAACAGTGACACTCCTTGTCGGCGCAGCTGCAGCGAGTACGTGGGGAGGCGGTAGCGGAACGCTTGCGGTTGGCGCGCTCACGCTCACAGGATCCGCGGCGTCCTCGAGCTGGGCCGGCGGTACCGCGCCCACGATTGTCGGCGGCGCATCGTCATCACCGGGAGGCCTTATCGTCGGCGGCGCCGTCGGCCGGCCGCGGCGGTACCTCATTCCCGGATACGAGCGCGGCGGACGACCGCCGACGCCGGCGACGATCATTCCGACGACGTGGAAGGAGCTCGAGAAGCTCCAGCGCGCGCAGCCAAACACGGACACCGTCGCGGTCGTCGACAACTACGAGCTCAAGCCGCAGGACCGCACGCTGCTCGTCGACACCTCGATCGGCGACGTCACGATCAGGCTGAAGCCGGCGACGGATCGCTTCGCGAACGCGGTGGCGATCGTCAAAGTCTCTCGAGACTTCAACAACGTGTTTGTCGTCCCGGCTGCCGGCGATTCGATCGGCGATGCGCTCGGCCTGTCGTGGACGGATCCGTTCGTCGCGTACGTCATGCGACCCGATGGCACGCGGCACTGGTGGCTCGAGGGTATTCACGACGAAGTCACGCAGATCACGCCTGGCTCATACGTGAAGGTCATCGTCGACAAGAAGGGTCGTGTTCGACTCGGCTTCACGTCGATCGAAGAAGGCGACATCACGTTGCACGACATCACGACGCTGAATGTCACGACCGAGCGACATGGGCTTGTGCCGAAGCTGCCTGGCGATCCGAGTCTCTTCTTCAACGGCGAAGGGAATTACGTCGCGGTCGCGGGATCGGCGGAGCGCGCGACGGCCACCGCGACGACCGCGGCGATCGCGGACGGCGCAACCGAGGACGGCGTCATCGCGGTCGCGAAGACGGCGACGATGTTGTCGATTACAGTGGATCGAGCAGCTCGCGTCATCTTCTACTCGAGCGCGGCCGCGCGCACCGCAGATGCTGGCCGGCCGCTTGGCACGCCGGCGACCGCGGGCATGGGAGTACTCGCGGAGTTCTCGTTCGCAGCGCCAGGCACGATCGAATGCGGCCCGCTGCCGGATCTCACCAATCTCGACGTCAGCCCGACGAGTGACATCTACTACGCGATCACGAATCAGAGCGGATCGGCCGGCACGATTCAGGTCGACGTCCTCTATGTGCCCATCGAAACCTGAGAACTCACAATGTCCATAACCGCCGCTGAACTCATCTTCTTTTCGTCGGCCAACATTCCGGCGGACGACGCGTCGACGTCCGGCGGCGCGATCTCGACGACGAGCCGGCCCGAGCTCACGCAGTGGTCGGCGAGCGCCGTCGCCGCGGTCATCTCTGACGGCGCCGACACGCGCACCGGAACAGTGTACGGACGGCTCGCGACCGGCGTCGCCGACAGCGAGGCCTTTACGCTCACCGGCGCCGTTGAAGTCGTGCTCGCGAAGACGTGGGAGCGAATTCAGCGCATTGTCCTCGACTCGACGAGCGCGTCCCGCACGGTATTGCTCAAACAGGGAAGCGGCGGCACGACGCGCGCGACGATCACGACGAACGAGACGACGCGGCATATCAGTTTTCAGAACTCCGCGAGCGATCCGTCGGCGACGAAGGCCCGCGCGGAGAAAGTGTTCGGCAAGAACACGAACGGGACGCTCAGCCTACTCGGCGCGACGGTGACGCTGACCGCGGATCCTGCCGCGAACATCACGATCGCGCTCGCCGCATCCGTCGACGATTCCGGTTCGGTCGCGACTCGACTGACGTCGACGGGGCTGACGTACAGCGACGACAACGTCGCGCTCACCGTGCCGGGAACGAACCTCGCCGCGGGGTCCGCGATCGGCGTCTGGGTACTTCAGAGTCTCGGCATCGCCGCGGCCGCAACGAAGTCCACGTACACGCTGAAACTGGCCGGCACGACCATCTAACCAGAGATTGCCCCAATGGCCACAGACACGAAGAAGCTGCTCAACGCGAAACAGATCGAGGAAGCGGAAGCGTTCATTCGCGCTCAGCCCCGGATCTGTCGCGGCCCTTTGCGCGAGCAGGAGCGCAAGGCGGTCGCGCAGCTGCTGGACGAAGGGCGCCTCGAAGAAGCGAAAGCGATGGACGAGACCGGGCGCAACCACCCGGAGACCGGCGCGAACACGTGCGGCGCGGACTTCAACAACATCGTGGTCGCTGGGCCGTGGGACGGCCGGCAGCATCCGTACAAATGCCCGCGATGCGGGGTCGTGGGGAAGTACACGGCGCCGACGTTCGCGGCGCCGCAACCAACCAACGAGGGGGATCCGGTCTGACATGCGCACGATGACGATCGAAATCGACGACGCCGGCCAGCTGAGCGTTAACGGACCAATCGCGGACAAGGCCCTCTGTTACAGCATGCTCGAGCTCGCGCGCGACGCCGTGAAAGACTTCCACGATGAAGCGGCGAAACGAGCGATTGTCGCTCCGTCGTCGCAGGACATGCTCGCACTTCGTCGCTCCCCAGGCTAACGGCATTTACAAAAATAAGGATTCTCTTATATGGGCAGACAACTCTTCCACGACGGCCCGTATGTCGACGCGCCGGTCAGCAATCTTACGACACTCACGTCGACGTCGATCGAGGATATGTGGGCGGGGATCACGTGGACGCCGATCTATGCGAACGATGCGAAGGCCGGCAAGATCTACAAAGTGATCGCGCACGGAACGATCTCACTGACCGGCGGAACGGCGATTATTACGCCGCAGTGGGGGCCAGCTGGCACGACGCTCGGCGCCTCGCTCACGGTTGGCACCGTCACGGCGACGATTGCCGCCTGGTACCTCGAGTTTACTCTCGTCTTCCGTACCATCGGTGCGGCCGGCGCGAACTCGACTTGCATCGGCTCCGGGTTCATGGCGTTCAACGGCGGCGTCGTGTCAGGCACCGCAAACCCGAACATGATCGTTTTCGGCGGAACGTCGGCGAGCGTCGATTCGACGATCAACGGCAACATCACGATTCGAAAAACACTGTCCGCGACGAACTCGGTGATCCCGCAGAACGTCGTGATCTATTCGGCGAACTGATGCCGGGGTCGTTCAAGTCAAACGCAGGGAGCGGGGTTCCGAGAGTTCCTCGCTCGATGCCGACCGTGCGAAATCTCCAGGCGGGCGGCGGACCATTCTTCGAATACCCGTATGCGTTGGCCGGCGTTACGCGAGACGCCTCCGGTGCGCCGCTCGGCAACTGTATCGTGGTCGTGTACCGCTCCGCAGATGACTCAGTTGCCGCGCGCGGCTTGTCGGACGGCAGCGGCAACTACCGGCTCGACGCGTCTTCAGAATTGTTCCATTACATCGTTGCGTATCTCGAGGGATCCCCCGATGTCGCAGGCACGACGTCGAACGAGCTCGTAGGTGCATGAGTGAAGCGCTTGTCGCAGCGCGCACGGATTTTCCCAACGATGCAGGCACTGGCGCGGCTTGGCGTTGGGCGCGCGGTCACATCGTGGACGTCAAGCCGGACGGGTACGCATGGGCCGCGCTGGACGACCCGCGGAATTTTCCGACGCCTGCCACGCGACGGTTCGCGCTGCTCCGATTCCCTGGCGTGTCGCTCGCCCGCATTCGCAAATACCTCGTTGCGCACCGCGGCGATCCGCTGGTGCCGCAGTCGACGATCCGCGGACGCCTCTGGCAGATCCAGTGGGACAGCCTTCCGAATGCAGCGAAGACAATCATCATCGCGACAGGCATGCTAACTATTGGCGGGCCGACCGGCGATTTCACGTGGGCGCAGGTGCAGGCGTTTGTTGTTCGCTTGGACACCGGCGAGAGCGACACTGAGGATCTAGGCTAGGGCATGGCACTCCGCGTTGTCACCGTCAAGTCAGCGGGCGGCGATTACAGTTCGCTCAATGCTGCACTTGTGGGCGAGGTCGGCGACCTCGTTGCGCTCGATCGTCAGTTAGAGATCCACTGTTACAACTTCGCCGACA
>Ga0134123_10002639_pt1 | contig 11730 bp, 8 predicted proteins | sample KB303_FD_96460 | JGI IMG/M metagenome (GOLD analysis project Ga0134123, IMG submission 96460) | Terrestrial soil microbial communities without Nitrogen fertilizer from Kellogg Biological Station, Michigan, USA - KB3-0-3 | ecosystem: Environmental > Terrestrial > Soil > Unclassified ...
CCGCGTATCAGCTCCACATATCCGGTCAGGACCGCCCGCACCGCCTTCCCGCCGTACACGCGGCCGGTCGCGATCAGGACGCCGAGCGCGACCGCCAGCGCCATCGAGAGGCATGACAGGACGATCGTCACGACCGACGCGCGCAGCAGCGACGGCAGATAGCGCTTCGTCGCTTCGAGCGGAGACAGGGAAGACGTGCTGACGGACGTGTCGAAGCCCGACACCGGCGCCACAGGCTCGCCGGCCAGCAGCCGCGCGTAGAGCTTCGGCTGGTCGTCGTTCCACACGTTCCAGCGGCGGAAGATTCGTTCGAGCGTCCCGTCGCGCATCGCGGTCAGCAGGATCTCGTTGCAGGCATCGCGCATCGGCGCGTTGGCCGCCGACAGCACGCCGACATAGTGACCGACCGCCACGGTCCCGGGTTGAATCGTGAAGCCTTTGACGAACCGCTTGCGCCGCTCCGCCAGCACGTTGTCGAGCAGCACCGCGTCCACGCGTCCGAGCACCAGGTCGTCGTACGGATGGACGTCGTCTTCGTAGTTGACCGCGGCGACGTCCGACTTCAACAGGATGTCGTAGGCGATCGTGCCGGCCAGGGTCGCGACCTTTCGACCCCGCAGATCGGCGAGCGTCGTGAATCTCGCGGCGTCGGCCGTGCGGACGCTCAGGACCTCGCGGAACTCGTAGTAGGGCACCGTCGTCGACAGCACGGTGCGCCGCGCCGCCGTGTCTTCGATGCCGCTCAAGCCGATCTCCGCGTCGCCGCGCGCGATGGACTGGTCGATCGAATAGAACGAGATCAGCACGAACCGCGGCACGCGCCGCAGCCCTCGCGCGAGCAGCGACGCGACGTCCACGTCGAAGCCCGAGACGACGTCGGGCCGGGTGGGATCGGCCTCGACGAACGGCGCTCCGCCTTCCGCGTCGCCCGCCCACCGCAACTCCTGCGTTTGAGCGGAGATCGGGTTTCCCCCGAGGGAGAGGATGGCGAATACAATGACCGATACGGCTATCGGTCGAGCTAATACAACACGCAAAGTTGTATGCCGCCGTTCTCGAAAAAAGACATGCCTGGATGCGAAAGTGTGCAGCCCCGAAAAGTTACAACCGGCACTACAATTGCGATTAGCTTAGAGCAAATCCTTCATGACAACGGAAACCCCGTGTCTGCTGATCGTGGACGACGACCTGTCGACCACCCAGACGTTCGCGCAGATCCTCACGATGGAAGGCTACGAGGTCCGCACCGCGGCGACGGCGGAGTCCGGCCTGCGTGAGTTCGAATCGGCTCACCCCGACGCCGTCATCCTCGACCTGCGGATGCCGTTCATCAACGGTCTGGGCCTGCTGTACCGGCTCCGGGCCGCCGAGACGCACCGCCAGACGCCGGTGGTCATCGTCACCGGCGATTCGTGCATCGACGATTCGCTCATCCGCGAGCTCAGGGATCTCGGAGCGGAAGTGAAGTTCAAGCCGCTCTGGCTCGAGGATCTCGTGGACGTCGCCCGTGCGCTCGTCGAAGCCCGCCGCCAGCAGCTCAACTAATACACCGACCCTGAAAGGGTCGGCCTACGGTACGCGGGGCGCCGCCGGGTTAAGATATCTCTCATGAAGAAAGCATTAATCATTGCTCTGGTGCTTGGCGCAGCTGTCGGCGCCGGCCTCTGGAATGTCTCGGCGTCGGCCACCGCCGCGCAGCAGCAGTCGTTGACGGCGAAGTTCGGCCCGCACAAGCAGGCGAACCTTCCGCCGCTGCCGTTCGGGCCGCGCGATCCGCTGCCGCGCCCGCCGCAGGTCGTGGCGCAGGTCTTCCAGTTCGCCGCCGAGCACCCCGAAGTGCTGTCGTACGTCCCGTGCTTCTGCGGCTGCGATCACATGGGGCACAAAGGCAACGACGACTGCTTCGTGAAGACGCGCGCCAGCAACGGCGACGTGATCGCGTGGGAGCCGCACGGCACCGAGTGCCAGGTGTGCATCGACGTCGGCCAGATGTCGATGCAGATGCATTCGTCGGGCGCGTCGGTGACGCAGATCCGGGCGGCGGTCGAGAAGAAGTTCGCGGGGACGTACCAGTTCCACACGCCGACGCCGATGCCGCCCGCGAAGGCGGCCCCGGCGCCTGCGCCGGCTACACCGAAGCCGGCACCAAAGAAATAACCGATCGCCGGGCCGACGGCGGGGCCGCCGTCGGCATGTCGTCCGGCAGATCGCCGCAGTCGGGGCGCAGGAACTGCCACTGGTGCGGTTTGATCGTCGCCAGCAGTTCCTTGCGCGTCTTCACGTTGATCGGCTTGCCGACGTAGATCTTGCCCATCCTGTCCATCAGCCACTCGGGCAGCGCGCTGGCAAACATGAACATCGGCCACGTGAAGCCCGGGCCGTTCAGTTTCCGCAGCTTCCAGGCCCACAGTCCGATCGCGCCGATCCGCCACGCGGCCGGCGCCCACCAGCTCATCTGACCGGGCCGCAGGTTCATCTTCCAGCACTTCATCATCAGCTGCCACTGGAGCGGCGTCAGCTGGTTCGTCTGCGACACGCCCTCCTTGTGTTCCATGCGCGTGTCGTGGAGCGGCGTGAAGATCGACGGGATGAAGAACGCGAACAGCCCGCGCCGCTCGACTTCGTAGATCAGGTCGAGCGTCCCCTTCACGTCGTCGTCGGTTTCTCCGGGGTTGCCGACGATGAGCGTGGCGGCGGGGAACCAGTTGTTCTTGTTCATCACCTCGAGGCCGCGGATGAAGACGCTCTGCCACTCGTCAATCGGGAACGGCACGCCCTTGCTCGGCATGATCTGCTTGGCCATGTTCACCGAGCCGGTCTCGAGGCCCACGAGCGGCACGAGGGCCTTCTTCTTCGGGTGCGTGCTGAGCAGCGGCAGGTGGATCGGGCTCTTGTCGATGCAGACGTCGGTGATCTGCTGGATCATGATCGGATCCACGACCGCCGGCGCGATCGTCGAGTGGCTGAGCACGTGCTGCTCGACGCCCGGCGTCTCGCAGACCGACTTATAGAGATCGACCAGCGCTTCCCGGTTCGGGAAGTAGAACGGGATGTTCGTGTGGACCTGGCCCCAGATGAACATGTCCTCGGTGGCCAGGGAGATCTGCTTGTTGCCGTCGCGCACGTTGGCGCGGACGGCGGCCATCATCTTGTCCTTCGGCATGTCGATCTGCGGGTTCAGATCGGGCACGCAGAACTGGCAGCGGCGTCCGCAGCCGGTCGTCATCTCGACGACGCCGAAGGTCGTGCGCTTGTCGGGGAAGAGGATCTCGTTCCGATCCTTGGGGTGCGCGACGTCCATCTGCTTCGGCAGGTCCTCGCCGGCGAGCGCCTTGTCGAACAGCGTCTTGACGTCGGCCGACTCGGCGCGTCCTTCCACGACGCAGTCGACGCTCAGCCGCTCCCAGGAGTTGGTCTGCGTGATCTGCCAGCCGCCGGATCCACCGACGATGACCTTGAAGCCTTTGCGATGCGGGCTGCTCTTGATCGCGTCGAACAACTCCATCGCGTAGTGCGAGTTGATCGGCTGTTTCGACGACCCGAAGATCGACGTGTAGACGCCCGCGGCGAACGTCACGCCAAGCGGGTTGTGCGTCGACACGGCGACGATCTTCGTGTCCGGCCCGATGAACTTCTCGAGGTCCGCGGGGTAGCAGCACGCGATGTCCGAGGCCGCGTAATGACGGAGCAGCGAGGCCTCGAGGACGCGGGTGCCGGCCGGCATGTAGCGCGCCGATCCGTCGGCGTTGTACTCGACGTCGCGCCACGTCGGATATTTCCTGTTGAGGATGCCCTCGAGCCACATCGGGAGCGACGCCATGCTCATCTGGATGAAGTAGCCGGCGTGGTCGATGATTTCCGTCAGTGGGGCGGTCAAGACGATGCGGGCACCGCGCGCGGGCGCGCCGGTGGCCGTCACCGAGGGGCTGGAGGTGGCTGTTTGCATTGGCGAAATACCGTACCGCAGGCGTTGCGGAAGGTCAATAAATCAACGGCGAATGGATGAAAACGGGGACCGAACGGTTCGAGGTTCGCGGGGTTCGGCGATTGACGTCAGGGGTTCGGAGTAGAGGCCCGAGCCCCCACTCCGAACCGCGAACGTGGTCTTAATTCACCGCGAAGCAGTAGAGGAGACCCGCGCCGCCCGTACTGACCAGGTTCGCCTGGCTGCAGCCACGGCTGGCGTGCGTCGAGTTCCACGAGCCGTTGCCGCCGCCCTGCTTGTCCGAGTGGCCGAGCTGGGCGCTGCCCATGCCGTCGGCGCTGCTCGTCCAGTTGCTGCAGGTATGGTCCATTCCATCCGTGTAGGCGCGGCCGTCGGGCTGGCTGCCGGTCAGGATGTCGTGCTGGTTCGGCATGTCGCCGACGCCGTTGACGATGCCCTTCTTCTCGGTGAGCGACATCTGCTTGCCGAAGATGACGCCCATCCGGGCGTCGTTGATGTCGTCGCCGTGGATCTGCGCCACGCCGCGGCCCACGAGCGCGCCGTTCGCGTTGTACCACGGGCCGTTGCCGATGCGGTCGCGCGCGTTCACCGCGCCCGGACCCTGCGTGCTCAGGTACGCGTGCCAGGTGACCGGCGCGCCCCGGCCGGCGGCCGTGGCGAGCTGCTGGCAGTACGCGTCGGCGCCGGCGAGGCCGCCGTAGTTGGCGCCCTCACCCTTGGGGACGCTGGTGATGAAAAACGACATCGGCTGCGGCGGGCCCCCCCGCCCTGGCTGCTGCGCAAGCACCAGATACGAGCCGGCTGCGAGCGCAATCGCGAGCGCGACGAAATGCGGAACGAGCTTCTTCATGAGCTGCTCTCCTTTGGCCGCGAATCTTATCAAAAGTTGATATGACACGATGGCTGGTGCGGAAGCGGGGAAAAGACAGGGCGCATGCTGGCTGATGCTGCCTCATGCGCTACTGAGCTGTTCTATTCCAGTTTCCATCACCTTTGCTCCTTTCCGATGCTGGCTCAGATTGCCCCGAAGTGGGCAGTTCATCAGCGGTCCATCAGCGGACACCATGGAGCAGCGCCCCCATGCGCTGCGCAGCATCTTGTCCCGCCCCCGGGGTCAGATGGGCGTAGATGCTGAGCGTGATGGAGGGGTCGCGGTGTCCGAGCCGACGCGACACCACATGCACGGGCACGCCATCGAGCAGCGAGCATTTCGCTCAGAACCGATAGGGATTCAGGACATCCGGACTCAGGTTGCTGACCCATGGTCGCGTTCAGACGAATTTCGTAGGTTCCCCGTCGGTGAAGAGTATGTCCCTAGGGGCAGCTACATCATTTCTGAAGACGAGCGAGCGCAGATCGTTGATTTTGCTGCGCAATTCGAAACACCGGCTCCTGAGGTCCTGAATGTTGCGATCCAAAGGCTTTCATTTGCTTCCATTCGCACCGAGCCTCGTGATCGCTTGATTGATGCAGTGATTGGGCTGGAAGCGCTACTGCTCGCGGCGATCAAGGGCGGCGAACTCTCTTTTCGGTTTGCATTGAACTTTGCGATGCTGGAAGCCGATCCCGCGAAGCGACCTGCTGCGTTTCGGACAGCCTCCGATCTCTACTCACTGCGAAACACGCTCGCTCATGGTGGTCGGCCGACAGAGCCAATCCATATAGCTGACCGCAGGCTCTCGCTTGCCGACGCGGCGAAGGAGGCTTGCGATCATTTACGCGCCTTGTTGGCGAAATTTCTGCCGATGAACGCTCAACCGGACTACAAGAACGTGGATTTTTGGAAGAACAAATACTTTGGATTGCCGTGACTTGTTCACAGCAGGCGAGTCGTGGTCGACTTCATTGGCGTCGTAGCCGATTACGGGGCTCAACGGAATTGCGCGACGCTTCTTCTATTGAGATGCGAGCCGTCACATTGGTCGAGATGGTTCGGACCAGTTCACTGGTGTCGACGCCGAGCAGTAAAAATGGCACCGTCAAGCTCTGCGCGGCATCGGAGACGTCCTTCGGCCGGTAATGTGCTTTCTGCCTGATGGGTGGCCCGGTCGGCGGCACGAACGATGTCACGCAATGTGCTGACACTGTCGGATGACGGCTTGCCACACGTTTGTTCATTGATGCCAAGAGTGTCGCGTAGTCCTCGGGTTTGCTGGGACGGCGTTGTGAAATGCGGACGAGCGCATTCTCGTCTTTCTTATCAAGTAGCAACGGGAAGTGACTCGCCACGCCCTCGGGCACGTAACGCGCATGCGTCTGGAATTCGTCGATGAGCTTCTGCGGCTTAAGCTGAAAGTTTCGAACCTGCGCCATGTAAGGGCGGCCATTCACAAACGCCCCGACCGTGAACATGTGCTGTATGCGGTACGCAGCTAAATCGCGTGTGGCGGACTCACGTAAGAATGCGACCGACTCGTCTATAGTTCTCGTCTCGCCTCGAAGTGTCTCTCGAATCCAATCAGATATGGTGACGCCGTGAACCCTACCAATGCCCGCATAGGCGAGCAGTGCGACGCCGTCAGGGCACTTCAGCGCGACGTGCTTCACCGAGTAGTCACTCTGAACCCTGCCTGTGCGTGGGTCAGTTAGGCGATGGTCAGAGCACTGCCAAATGCCGAATTGGTTTACGACAGTGAGGTTTAACGACATAGGTGCCTCGACAGCCCGACCCTAGCTCAGCCTCCGCTAGCGCCCCCATCAGCGTTCCATCAGCGGCCCGCTGTCAGAACGAAAAAAGGCCCCGATTTCTCAGGGCCTTTCATAATTCTGGTGCGGAAGCGGGGATTTGAACCCCGACTGGATTGCTCCAACTAGCTCCTGAGGCTAGCGCGTCTGCCGTTCCGCCACTTCCGCAAGTGGGGTGAAATTGCCCGCCGATCCGAACAATTAGTATAGCCCACCATGCGATGATGAAGACAGGGACTGAAGGAGTCCTTCATCATGGCGCGCGGCAGATTCACCGTCATTTTTACCGTCCTCGGGTTCGCGGTCTTCATCTCCATCGCGGGCTTCGTCGTCTTGTATTTCCTCTTCGGCCGGGAGCCGGCGGTCGCCTCGAACTCGACGCTCGTGCTGAAAGTCGGCGGCGATCTCTCCGAAGTCTCGCCGACCAACGTCGTCGGCTACTTCAGGTCGACGAACACGTCGACGGTGCGCACCTACGTCGACAACCTGCGCAAGGCGAAGCTCGACCCGCGCGTGTCGTCGGTCCTGCTGAAGCCGACCGGGTTCGACTCGCCGTACTGGGGCAAGGTGCAGGAGATCCGCGACGCCATCGTCGACTTCAGGAAATCGGGCAAGCCGGTCTACGCGTATCTCGAATACGGCGGCGACCGCGAGTTCTACCTGGCGTCGGCGGCGGACAAGGTGTACCTGCTGCCGTCGAGCCCGCTCGATCTGCGAGGCATCGCGACCTACGCCGTCTTTCTCCGCGGGACGCTCGACAAGATCGGCGCGTATCCCGACATGCACCACATCGGCGACTACAAGACGGCGATGAACCAGCTGACGGAGAAGGGCTACACGCGCGCGCACAAGGAGATGGACGAGTCGCTCAATCGCGACCTGTACGACCAGCTGGTGCGCGGCATCGCCGACGGCCGCAAGAAGAGCGAAGACGACGTCCGCAAGCTGATCGACCAGGGGCCATTCCTTCCGGAGGACGCGCTACGTGCCGGCCTCATCGACGACGTGTCGTATGAGGACCAGGTGGAGGAGAAGCTCAAGAAAGGCGACCGGTTGCGGAAGATCGAGGGCGAGGACTACGCGCGCGTCGGCGGAAGCAGCCTGGGGCTCGGCCGCGGACCGCGCATCGGCGTCATCTACGCGAGCGGGACGATCACCAGCGGCCGGAGCGGCTTCGACCCGCTGAACGGCACGACGCTCGGATCCGACACGCTCATCGACGCCATCCGCCAGGCGCGGCGCGACAGCTCGCTGCGCGCGATCGTGCTGCGCATCGACAGCCCCGGCGGATCGGCCTCGGCGTCCGACGCCGTGTGGCGCGAGCTGATGATCGCGAAAAACGATCGCAAGGACCGTCCGCTCATCGCCTCGATGTCCGACCTGGCGGCGTCGGGCGGCTACTACATCGCGATGCCGGCGCAGGTGATCGTCGCGCAGCCGGCGACGCTGACGGGATCGATCGGCATCTTCGGCGGAAAGATCGTGACCGGCGGCGTCTACGAGAAGCTCGGCGCGCACATCGAGAGCACGAGCATCGGGAAGAACGCCGAGCTCGATTCGCCGATCCGCCCGTTCAACACCGACGAAGTCAAGAAAGTGCAGGAGCAGCTGCAGGCGTTCTACGACGGCTTCGTCGAGAAGGTCGCGGAGTCACGCCACACGACGCCGGAGAAGATCGACGCGATCGCGCAGGGACATGTGTGGACGGGGAAGCAGGCGAAGCAGAACGGCCTCGTCGACGCGCTGGGCGGCCTCGACGCCGCGGTCGCGATCGCCAAGCAGCACGCGAAGCTCTCCGCCGACACCGAGGTGGAGCTGGTCGTCTATCCGCCGCCCAAGAGCTTCTATCAGCTGCTGACCGAGCAGTTGAGCGGCAGCGCCGATCAGATGGCGATGAGCGCGTGGCTGTCGGCGAACCTGTCGAGAGGGGAGCTGGAGGCGCTGCGGATCATGCGCGGCCCGCTCACGATGTTCCGTCGCGGCGAGCCGCTCGCCCTGATGCCGATGACGTTCGTCAGATGACTGCCGACTGACGACTGCCGGCTACGAGACGGCTTTCTGCAGCGATTCGCGGTTGACTTCGATCTTCATCCGCTGCTTCGCCTTCACCATGTAGGCGCCGAAGAAGCGGTTGCGCCGATCGGTCAGGAGCTCCTCGCGGAACTTGTCCTTCGCGAGCGAGAAGGCTGACCCGGTCGTCTCCTGCTTTTCAATCACCTTGACGATCGCGGCGCCGTTGTCGGTCGCGATCGGATCGCTCACCGCGCCCGCGGGCAGCTTGAACGCGGCGTCGTCGACCGCGGGCGCCGCGCCCAGGTCGCCGATTGGCGCGTCGCGCGCGACGAGCTCGGTCGTCTTCACGTCGAGCCCGGCCGCCTTGGCCGCCTTCTCGAAGTCGCCGCTCTTCAGCTTCGGCGCCACTTCCGCCGCCTTCTGTTTCGCGAGGTCGCGCGCCTTGTTCTTGACGACCTCCTCGCGGACCTTGTCCTTCGCTTCCTCGAGCTTCGGCACGTACGCGTCCTGCTTTGCAATCGGCGCTATGAACACGAAGCCGCGCGACGCGCGCAACGCCGGGGAGACGTCGCCGATCTTCAGATCGAACGCGCGCGCCGCGGCTTCCGGCGACGGCCCGATGCCCAGAATCGGCTCGTCACGCGCGAAGAACCCCGACTCCTGCACGGTGAGGCCCTGCGCCTTGGCGACCTTGTCGAGATCCGCCGGCTTGCTGATCTGCTTCTCCAGATTTGCCGCGAGGTCGGCGGCCTGCGCCTGCGCGCGCTCGAACGCGAGCTGATCGTTCAGCTGCTGGCGCATCTCGGCGAGCGTCCGCACGGTGCCCGCTTTCTTGTCGGTGACCTTGATGATGTGGTACCCGAACTGCGACTTCACGAGATCGCTGATCTGTCCCGGCGGCAGCGCGAACGCCGCCGTGTCGAACTCCGGCACCATCTTGCCGTGGCCGAAGTAATCCAGGTCGCCGCCGTTCTTCGCGCTGCCTTCGTCCTCTGAATACTTCTTCGCCAGCTCGCCGAAGTCCGCGCCGGCCCTGGCCTGCTTCAGGATGTCCTCGGCCTGCTTCTTCACCGCGGCGTCGTCTTTGCCTTCGGTCTTGAGCAGGATGTGGCTGGCGCGCACCTGTTCAGGGGTCGAGTACTGCTCGAGGTTGTCGTTGTACAGCCGCTCGATGTCGGTCTGCGGAACGACGACCTTGGCCCGCACGGCCTCCAGGTCCAGCAGGACGTAGCGGACCTTGCGCTTCTCGGGCACCTTGAAGTCGTTCTTGTGGGCCTCGAAGTACGCGGCGATCTCGGCGTCCGACGCGGTCGCCTGCGCGCGGAACTTGTCGGCGACGAAGCTGACGACGGCGAGCTTCACCTTGTCGTTGCGGCGGCGGTACTCCTGTTCGAGCTCGCTGTCGTTGATCGAGAGCCAGGCGGTCAGCGACGCGCGGAGCTTTTCGATCATCAGCGACTTGCGGATGCCTTCTTCGAAATCCGACGGCGAGAGCGGAGGACGCTGCATCCGGAGCAGCTGCTGATAGCGCGCGTCGCCGATGAAGTGGCCGTTCTCCTGGAACGCCGGGATGGCAAAGATGCGCAGCCGCACTTCGTCGTCGCTCACGGCGATGCCCAGCTTCTCGGCCTCGGCGAGCGAGGCCTGCTCGTCCACCATCTGCTGGAGGATCTGCTGCTCGACGCCCAGCTGCTTGAGCAGCTGTTCGCTCATCTGCCCGCCGTAGGCCGAGCGGTAGGCCTGGAGCTGCGCCTGGTAGGTGCGTTTGAACTCGCCCGAGGTGATGGCGCGGCCCTCCACCTTCGCGATGGTGTCCCCGGCGTCGGCGCCCGTGCCGGTGCTGCGGAGGAAGTCAGGGATATAGAAAATGACGAACGCCAGCACGACAAGCACGAGGCTCCACTTGAGCCACGCCTTGTGGCGGCGCATACGGTCGAGCATGGTCATCGGGGCACCTTCAGAAACTGTGATGGTACGTCAGGATCTTCGGAAACGGCAAGCGAAGCCCGTATAATGGAACGACTTACCTTGAGCCGAGCCACAAGCGTGTCCAGTTCGAGACGACCGCTCTATCCCGCGGCCGGCGGCGTGCGAAAACGCGCCGCGAAGCTTCGCCGGGCAGGCGAGGCGGCACTCTCGACGGCTCAGCTCGACTTTGCCGGACGGCTCAACGCGTCGCAGCGCCTGCTGCGAACCAAAGTCGATCGGCGCGACACCCTCATTGAAATCGTCCGCGCCGTGCACGCGACGCTCGAGCCGGTCGAGATCGCCGATCTGATCGTCGAACGCGCGTCGGCGTGGATGCCGGCGCCCTGCTGGGCCGTCGTCTCGGCAGACTCCACGGGACGGCTGACGGTGCTCGCGGAACGGGGCGTCGCGGACTCGAGCGAAGCCGACGTGCGCGGCGTCGCCAAGTGGGTGATGCACCGCGGCGACGAATTCTGCTCCGAGAACCTGTGCGACGACGCGCGCGTGCGCGGCCAGGCGATGGGCGCCGTGCTCGCGTTGCCGCTCGCCGGGCGCGAGCGGCGTGTCGGCGCCCTGGTCGCCTTCGATCGCGTCGCGTCCTCGCAACGGCCGAAACTCGCGACACGCCTCCTCCAGTCGATCAAGCTGCTGCTCGAACCGGCGGCGATGGCGCTCGAAAGCGCGCTGCTGCTCAAGCGCGCCGAAGAGCTCTCGGTCACCGACGACCTGACCCAGCTCTATAACTCCCGGTACCTCAACCTGGTGCTCCGCCGCGAAACCAAGCGCGCGTCACGCAGCGGCCGGCCGCTGTCGCTGCTGTTCATCGATCTCGACGGCTTCAAGGGCGTCAACGACACTCATGGACATCTTTACGGAAGCCGCGCGCTGGTCGAAGCGGCCGGCCTCATCCGCGGCAGCGCCCGTGAAACGGACGTCGTCTCGCGCTTCGGCGGCGACGAGTTTGCCATCGTCCTGCCCGACACCGGGGGGGAAGGCGCCTACGCCGTGGGCGAGCGTGTCCGCGACCGCGTCGCCGCCCATAAGTTCCTGACAGACGATGGTCTCGACATCCACCTGACGGCGTCGGTCGGCGTCGCCACCCTGCCGGATGTGGCCGC
>Ga0134123_10002640_pt1 | contig 11727 bp, 9 predicted proteins | sample KB303_FD_96460 | JGI IMG/M metagenome (GOLD analysis project Ga0134123, IMG submission 96460) | Terrestrial soil microbial communities without Nitrogen fertilizer from Kellogg Biological Station, Michigan, USA - KB3-0-3 | ecosystem: Environmental > Terrestrial > Soil > Unclassified ...
ATCCGCACGCCAGCGGTCGATTCATAGACGGTGGCGCCGTCGAAGGCCATGTCGAAGTCCCAGCTGTGCTCGTCGGCCACCGGCGCGTAGCCGAGCGCACGCAGGGTCGCGTCGGCGCGTCGCCGGTCTTCCGGTCGGACGAGGAGATCCAAATCGCCGAACGGGCGAAGCGCCGGATCCGGATAGACCGTCTCGGCGAGCACCGGCCCCTTCAGCACGATGACGGCGATGCCGTCGGCGGCGCAGTGGCGCAGCGCCCGCGCCAGCTCACGCGTCATCACCAGATGGCGCGCGCGGCTGGTGGCAAGGGCATCGGCCAGCCGGCGACGGATCTCGGGCGGCAGCGCGCCCCAGCCTCCGATCGTCGCCGCGTACGCCACCGCGGGGAGCACGTCCTCGGTCTCGGCGCGGGCGAGCAGCGTGTCCCATTCGACGTCGGCAGGCGGCGGCGCGACCGGCTGGCGGCGACCGAGGGCCTCGAGACAGGCGGCCAACCAGCGGGACCCGGGTGACGTGAGCGCGTCGGCGGTGCGCACGGCCCGGCGCGGGGTCAGCCGATGATGCGGGGGCGACTCATGGAAGCCGGCACGACGCCCGCGCCGGCCAGCTCGGCGCCGGCCAGGGCATGCTCGCACGCGGCCGACGAGGGACCGTACAGATCGCCGTCCTCGATCAACGCCTGCCCCGGACAGCGGGTGCAGTAGGCGGAGGCCGTGCAGCCGGAGCACGTGTGCAGGTCACGCACGCGAATGGATCGCACGCGCCGCATGTCCCGCGAGTCGCTCCAGATCTCGGCGAACGGGGTCTCGCGGATGTTGCCGCAGACCACCGGCAGGGCCACGCACGGCGTGACGTCGCCGTAGGCGCTCACGTAGCAGGCGCTGTGACCGGCGCCGCACACGGGCTCGTCGAGGTCCGAGCGCACCGCGGGCGAGGTGGCCGGCAGCGGCTCGGGGTGCAGCGTGCGATCGCCGAGCACGCGCTTGAGATCGGCGCGGCCGATGCGCAGCAGCACGGGTCCCGTGTCTCCGTCGTTGCGCGCGCTGATCATCGGGTCGAAGCCGCAGGGCACGCCGAGGCGATCGGCCAGCGCGCGCACCGCCCGGTAGCCGCCCACGTTGCTCTGCATGAGCGGGCAGTTGATCTTCACCCGCACGCCGACGGCGATCAGGCGGTCGATGGCGGCCAGGCTGCGGCCGAGCGAGCCGGGAATCCGGGTCACCGCGTCGTGGACATCGGGATCCACGCTGTAGATGCTGACGTCCACCTGACGCACGCCCAGCTCGCGCAGCTGCCGCGCGCGCGCCTCGGTCACCAGCAGCGCGTTGGTCTTGAGCCGCAGGTCGAAGCGCAGGCGCTTGGCTTCGGTGATCAGCTCGAAGAGATCGGGGCGCAGGAAGATCTCGCCGCCGCTGAAGGTGAGATAGAGCGTGCCGGCCCGGGCCAGCTCGGCCAGCAGGGTCTTGACCTCCGCGGTGGTCAGCTCCGGCCGCTCCTCCACCACGCGGTAGCAGTGCCCGCAGAGCTCGTTGCAGCGCATGGTGAGGTCGACGTGGACGGACAGCGGAATGGCCGCGGCCACGCTACGGTCGACGATCTGATCGCTCAGGGCGCCCATCGATCGCTCAGGACGACTTCGGGCGAACGTTGCACTTGGCGCCCTGCCCCTGGCGCTTGGCGCAGGCCAGCGCCGTGGTCTCGAAGATCTGCTCGCTCACGATGGCCGGCGGCTCGTACGGACGCCGGGCTTGCTCTCCAGTGGCCTCAGATCTATCCATGGCGCTCTCCTCATGCCGCCGGCGTCGGCGTGTCCCCGACCGTCAGCAGCCCGCGCTGGCACAGCGAGTCGACGAAGGCGGCGGCGTCACGCGCCGCGGTGGCGTGATCGACGTCGAAAGTCTCGCACACGCGGGTGATGATCGCCTCCAGCTCCGTACGCCCGTCGGCGGATTCCCAGATGAGCGTGCCCACCGGGTTCAGCGTGTGCAGCGTGCTGTCCTCGGGGGAGACGATCACCGCCTCCCCGTCGTACACGCGCCAGGCCGCCCGGGCGTTCTGCAGCGGATAGCCCTCACGCAGCAGCGATGACCTCCCACACGGAGGGCTCGGGCCGGAAGCCGAGCGCGAAGCTCGGCACCGCGGCGGTCAGCCCGGAGGCCACCTCGAGCACGCGGGCGACCAGCTCCGGCTCGCGCGCGAAGAAGAGCACATTGGGCAGCAGTGCGCTCAGCGCGCGGCGCGCGGGCAGCGGCGAGGCCGTGTGGCGCTCGGCGTGGCGGAGGAAGTGGATCGCGGCCAGCGGGACCGCGCGGTTGTCGCCCGGGCGTCCCAGGTCACCCCAGAACGGCGAGCCGTAGCAGCGAGCGCCGTCGCCGTCGACGCGCACGATGGAGATCTCGTCGCTCAGCAGCTCGGCGTCGGCCGACAGCCGGGTCAGCGTCGTCTTGCCGCTCCCCGAGGGGCCCGGAAACAGCCACGCCCGGTCGGCGCGAGCGAGACTGGCCGCGTGCACCAGCAACGCGCCGGCGGGGAGCAGGGCCAGCGAGTAGGCCACGCGCAGGAACGTGTCGATCGCGATGTGATCGATGGCGCCCAGCTGCAGCGTCGCGGTGCGGGCGTCGAGATCGAGCGTGGCCAGGAAGTCGTGACGCTCGACGCGGAGCCGGCGCGGATGATCGGCCGGCCGCACCGCGACGTCGCTGAGCGCGACCACGCCTTCGGGGCGCGCCTCGGCCTCGATCCGCCAGTCGGGCGGTGCCGCGGTGAGGAATCCGCGGTAGCGCTCGGCGATGACGTTCGTCACCTCGGGGTGGCGGGTCAGGAAGGCGGCCCGCACCCCGCCGATCTCGACCGTGAGCTCATCCACGCAGCACCGTCCGCCAGATCCGCCGCAGACCAAACGCGGGCGGCAGCAGCCGGGCCAGCGCGGGGGACGCCACGACGATGACGCGCGCCCGCCAGTGGGCCGACCAGGTGTCGAGCCGCCACACGCGCCCGTGCCGCTCGATCGCCCTCACCCGCCCCAGGACCGAGCCGGCGGGCACGACCTCGACGTGCGTCAAGGCGTCACCTCTCGTCACGAATCCTCGTCCGTCGCGCGCGACGACGCGATGCAGGCAGAGCGTGCCCGGCGACGGCTCATAGCATATTACATCGCCGACGTGGATCTCGACGGGCGACGCCGGGCGGATCTCGAGCAGGTCGCCGTCGCGCAGGAACGGCAGCATGCTGCTGCCACGCGCGCGCAGCCGGAGAATGTTGCCGGATTTCAGGAACGGGCCGGCCAGGTCCGCGACGAGGACGGCCGGATCCGGGCGGCGGCTCAGGGCGGTGTCAAGAAGAAGCGTCGGCGCGCGATGGGCGCGTCCTCGTCGTCGAGGAACACCTCCGCGCACCACTCGCCGTAGAGACCGGAGTCCGTGATCGCGCTGCCCGTGACCGGCAGCCGGGTGACGACCGACAGGGAACGTCCAGTCCCGGTGAACGTGCTGGCGAAGCGCTGGTAGAGCGCGCCGTCGGGGCTCGTGAGCTCCAGGCGCTGGTGATGGACCTTCTCGATCTCCGTCCACTCCACCACCAGCCGCAGCTCGCGCAGGTCGTTGCCGGGGAAGGACTCGCCGGTCCGGTTGCGGCCGTTGCCCAGCACGCCCACGAACGACACGCGGGCTTCGGCGAACCCGTTGGGCAGCCGCACCCGCCGGCTTTGCCGCGTGCACGTGTCCTCCTCCGCGCGGGCCGGCGTGAGGTCGGCCAGCGGCAGGGCCACCAGCAGCGCGGCGACGGCGAGCCCCCGGCGCATCACGGCAGGTTCCCGCCGGTCAGCGTGATCTTGTAGAGCCGCCCCGTGCTGGTCGCCACGTACAGCTCGCTCCCGGTCTCCGTGCTGACCGGCCCCAGCGCGGTTCCGCCTCCGCCCACCGCGAACGACGAGCCCTCCAGCGCCCCGGTCGTGAGGTTCACCTGGTAGAGGTTGCCGTCGGAGCCCCCGACCCACAGCGCGGTGTCGCTCGGGAGCATCTGCGACACGGTACCCGAGGCCACCGGCTTGCGCTTCCAGGTGGCGGGATTCGTGGTCGGAGTCGCCAGACCCCACACGTTGCCGTCGGTGGTCACGAAGTACAGACGTCCGTCGACCGTGAAGTCTTCCCAGATGAAGCCCTTGAAGGCGAAGCCACTGGCCACCGCGTTGGTCGTCTTGGTCAGCGTCGACAGGTTGACGATGTGCAGCGTCCCCGCCTCGTCGCCGATCCACAGCGTGTTGCCGTCGGACGACTGGCTCGGCGCCGTCGTGAAATCGCCGCCCGAGAACCGGGCCACCAGGGCTCCGCTGTTGACGATGTCGAGGAACCACAGACTGTTCTGCGTGCCGGCGCTGCCATCGCGGCTCGACACGTAGAGACGGTCACGCACGTAGTCGACCCACGGCTGGCCGAGGACCTGATCCATCGGACATCCGGACGGACACAGCCCGCCCGCCAGCGTGGCGGGGCTGAACGTCCAGAGGACGGCGCCGGTGTCGGAGCGCAGGGCGAAGACCTTGTTGTTGGTGAAGCCGCCGGTGGCCGTGTTGTTCATCGTGGCCACGAAGATGATGTCGTAGGTGCCCGGGTAGGCGGCCGTCATCGCCGAGCTGAAGAAGCCGCGCAGGTAGGTGCTGACCGCCGCCTGCACGGCGTCGGCGGTGAGCTTGCGCAGCCAGTAGAACGCGCCGGTGGCGGGGTTCACGCCGTACACCCACCCGTTCTGATCGCCGCCCACCACCATCTCTCCCCCGCCGAGGGGGAAGACGCTGACGTAGCCCGGCACGGCGCCGAGCGTGCTGGCCGGGGTGCCACTCCAGGCGCCCGAGGCCGAGCTGACCGAGATGAGCTTGCCCCCGTTGGATCCGAGTGAGACGCGGTTCGTGCCGGACACGGCGGGGTTGAGCGCCGCACCGCCCGCGACGACCGTGCTCCACGCGTGCCCGCCCGTCCGCGGGGTGAAGCTCTGCTCGACGCCGGCCACGTAGCAGGGAGCGGCCGTGCAGGATCCCGCCGGTGGGGCCTTGGCCCACGCCTTGTAGAAGTAGTTGGTGCCAACGGTGAGGCCGGTCTGCGTCACGCTCGTGTCGGTGGCCGCCGAACCGCTGTAGAGCACGGTCACGCCCGAGATCGTCTGGCCCGCGGTGTAGCTGGTGCCGTTGACCGGCGTGGCCGTGATCGTGGCGGTCGAACGCAGGATGAGCACCGTGTTGACGCTCGACCACAGCGCGGTACCGGTGGTGCCGGTGGTCGACACCCCGAGCGTGCAGAGCGAATCGTAGCTGGTGCCGCTGGCCGGATTGCAGCGGAAGAAGGACACGGCGAACCACGCCATCGAGACGGTGCCGACGTTGGCGGTGTTGAGCCGGGCGAACGTGATGCTGGAGCCTGACGTACCGTTGCTGCCGTTGAGCGTGCCCGTGAACGACGTGTCGTCCAGCCGGCCGCCCGAGCCGTTGTTGCCGCCGGAGACGGAGAAGAATACGGCCGTGCGCGTGGTGTCTACCGTGGTCAGGGTGGCGGTGACCGAGGAGCTCGTCCCGGTGAGCAACGTCGTCCCGGTCTGCACGGTGCTGCCATCGCTCAGCGTCACGACCTCGTAGCTGATCAGCAGCTGGTGGTTGGCCGTGGTCTCGGTCACGCTGCGCGCGAACTGCACGCCGGTCACGCTGGCGCCGGTGGACACGAACTCGGCGCGCATCTGGAATTCGCCCTCTTCGCCCGCGATGGCCGTCCCGGCGGTGGAGGTGGCGACGATGAACGACTTGCTGGTGTCGGCGGCGGTCGGGAGCGTGATCCGATTGCTCAGTCCGCTGGTCCCGCCGGAGTTGGTCGTGCACCCGGCCGCGGTGCCGCCGATGCACGAGGTCCCGCGCTGCACGGACGCGCCCTCGTAGGTCACCACTTGCCAGGCGACGGTGACGTCCTCACCGGCGGTGCCCTCCAGACGCGCCAGCTCGAGGCCGGTGGTGGTCGACGTGCACGGGGCGGCGGCCGAGCCGAGCGTGGCGCGAATTCTCCACTGCTCGTCGCGTGTGTTGGTGCCGTTCTCGCTCCGGACCGATGTCAGCACCCAGCTCTTGGTGCAGTCCACTGAGGTGAGCGTCGCGGTCTGCGTCAGGCCCGTGCCGCTGGTGCCGGTGAAGACCGTCGTTCCCCGCTGGACCGAGACCCCCGCCGCGAACTCCACGACGTAGTACTGCACGCGGGTGGTCGTGTTGCCCGGGTTGGTCGTGGGCGTGATGGTCAGGCGCGCCGCCCCACCGCTTCCGCCGTTGTTGAGGTCGCAGGTGTAGAGCGCCTCGTCGGGCATCGTGTTGTCGGTCCCGATCGAGCACATCACGAAGGCCTTGGTGATGTCGACGCCGGTCAGCGCGATCTGGGTGGGAGTGGCGCTGTTCGGCAGGGCCGCCGTGCCGCTGGTGACGCTGTCGACGATCGCGGCCTGAGCGGAGAGGGGCGCGAGCCAGGCGGCCACGACGAGCGCCAGCAGGGCGAGACCCGCGGATCTGATGCCTCTCGGGCGATCGAGCATCACACCGTCTTGGATGACGCCGGGCGAGCGATGTGCCGCGACACCGCCGTGACTGGCGACGCGCGGCAGTGCTCACAACATAGCAGGACCTAAGGGATCTTCCGTCGATTTATGTCAGGGAGCGGTCAGGATGAAGCGGCGGCGCGCGATCGGTGCGTCCTCGTCGTCGAGGAACACCTCGGCGCACCACTCGCCGTAGAGGCCCGAATCGGTGATGGAGCTCCCGGTGACGGGAAGCCGCGTTGCGGTCGAGACGGACCGCCCGGTCCCGGTGAACGTGGTGGCGAAGCGCTGGTACAGCTCGCCGTCGGGGCTCGAGAGCTCGATGCGCTGGTGATGGACCTTCTCGACCTCCGACCAGTCCACCACCACGCGCAGCTCGCGCAGGCCGGCGCCGGGGAACGATTCCCCCGTCCGGTTGCGGCCGTTGGTCAGGACGCCCACGAACGACAGCCGGGCTTCGGCGAAGCCGTGGGGCAGCCGCACCCGCCGGCTCTGCCGCGAGCAGTTGTCGTCGTCGGCCCGGGCCGGCGTAACGACGCCCGGAGGCAGCAGCAAGAGCAGCGCGGCGACGGCGAGGACTCGGCGCATCACGGCAGGCTCCCCGCGGTCAGCGAAATCTTGAAGAGCGTGCCGTCCGACGCCGCGGTGTACAGCTCGTCGCCCGTCTCCGTCGACACCGGGCCGAGGGCCAGGGTGCCGGCGCCGACCGTGAAGGTCTTGGCCACGATCCCCGTCGTCAGGTTCAGCTGGTAGAGCACGCCGTTGGAGCCGCCGACCCACAGCAGGGTGTCGCTCGGCAGGAGCTGGTTGACCGTCCCGGCGGCCACCGGCCTGGTCTTCCAGCAGCTCGTGACCGACGCCGGCGTGGGCAGACACCACACGTTGCCGTCGGTCGTCACGAAGTAGAGCCGGCCGTCGACGTTGAAGTCCTCCCAGATGAAGCCCTTGTAGGCCGTGCCGCTGGCGATCGCGTTCGTCGTCTTGGCCAGGGTCGTCAGATTCACGATGTGCAGCGTGCCCGCCTGGTCCCCGATCCAGAGCGAGTTGCCGTCGGAGGACTGGCTGGGCCCCGTCGTGAAGTCGGCCCCGGAGTAACGGGCCACCAGCGTGCCGTTCGTGACGATGTCGAGGAACCACAGGCTGTTCTGGGTGCCGGCGCTGCCGTCCCGGCTGGCCAGGTAGATGCGGTCGCGCACGTAGTCGACCCACGGCTGCCCCACCACCTGGTCCATCCCGCAACCGCTCGGGCAGAGCCCGGAGCTGAGCGTGGCCGGGCTGAACGTCCACAGCGTCGCGCCCGTGTCGGAGCGCAGGGCGAAGACCTTGTTGTTCGTGAAGCCGCCGGTGCCCGTGTTGTTCATGGTGGCCACGAAGACGATGTCGTAGCTCCCCGGATAGGCCGCGGTCATCGCCGAGCTGAAGTAGGGACGCAGGTAGGTGCTCACGGAGGCCTGGATCGCGTCGGCGTTCAGCTTCGCCACCCAGTTGACCGCACCGGTGGCCGGATTGACCGAGTACACCCAGCCGCTCTGGTCCGCGCCGATCACCGCCTCACCGCCGGCGTAGGGAAAGACACTGACGTAGCCGGGCACCGCGCTCACCGTGTTGCCGGGGACCGAGGCCCACGCGCCGCTCGCGGAGTTCAGCGAGATCACCTTGCCGGCGTTCGAGCCGAGCGACATCCGGCTCGTGCCGGAGACCGCCGGGTTCAATGCGGCGCCGCCGAGGGTGAGCGAGCTCCACGCGGTGGCGCCCGTCCGGGGCGTCACCGTGCCCTGGGCGCCGCCGATGTAGCACGGCGCGACCGTGCAGGAGCCGACCGGGCCGGCCTTCGCCCACACCTTGAAGTAGTAGGTTGTGCCGGCGGTCAGACCCGTGCTCTGGGTGAAGGCCGTGTCGGTGGCCACGCTGCCGCTGTATGCCACCAGGAATCCACCGATCGACGCGCCGCTGGCGTAGTTCGTGCCGTTGGTCGGCGTCGCGGTGACCGTCGAGGTGCCGCCCAGCACGATGACCGTGCTCACGCTCGACCAGTTGACGGTCGCGGTCAGGGCCGCCGTGGACGCGGCGACCGTGCAGAGCGTGTCGTGGGCGAGACCACTGGCCGTGTTGCAGCGGAAGAACGATACGGCGAACCAGGCGTTGCTCGAGGCCACGGTGGTGTCGTTGCGGGTCAGTGTGAGCGCCGACTGCGAGGCCCCGTTGGCCCCGATGATCGCCCCGGTAGTGATGACGTCGTTGAACGCCGAGGTCGTGCCCGCGGTCCCCCCCGAGGAGGACACGATGGCCACCGTGCGGGTCGTGTCGACCAGCGTGCCCAGCGCCGGCGACGAGGTCGCGGTGCCAATGCCGAGCGACGTGGGCGTCGCGCCGCTGGTCTGCACCGTGCTGCCGTCGTTCAGCGTCACGACTTCCCAGCTGATCTGCACGTGGTGATTGTTGGTGGTGGCGGTGAGGGCCCGCGCGAACTGCACACCGGTCACGCTGGTGCCGGTGGTGAGGAACTCCGCGCGGACGAGGTACTCGCCCTCGATGCCCGCCGTCGCCGTGCCGGCCTGCCGGGTGAAGAGGATGAACGACTTGCTCGTGTCCACCGCGGTGCCGAGCGTGATGCGGTTGTTCAGTCCGTTGGTGGCGCCGGCGGCGGTCGCGCAGGCCGGCGTGGCGGCGGAGCCGCCGATGCACGCCGTGCCCAGCGCCCCGCGCTGCACGGAGGCGCCCTCGTAGGTGACGACCTGCCAGTTCACGGTGACCGTGGTGCCGGCCAGCCCCTCGAGCCGCGTCATCTCGAGGCTCGTCGTCGTCCCCGACGTGCAGGGCGCAGCGGCCGTTCCCAGCGTGGCGCGCACCGTCCAGCGCTCGTCGGCGTCCTGCACCGTGTCGGTGGACCGCACCGTGGTCAGCACGAAGCTCTTCGTGCAGTCCACCGCGGTGAGCGTCGGCGCCGCGCTGGGCGCGAGGCCCGTTCCGCTGAAGGTCGCCGTACCGCGCTGCACGGACACGCCCGCGGTGAACTCGGCCACGTAGTACTGCACGAAGGCGTTGGCCGCACCGGGCGCCGCCGTGGGCGTGATGGTCAGGCGGGCGGTTCCGCCGGCGCCGCCGTTGTTGAGGTCGCAGCTGTAGAGCGCCAGGTTCGGCGTGCTGTCCGGGCTGCGCAGCCCGCAGATCACGAAGGCCTTGGTGATGTCGGTGCCGGTCAGCGCGATCTGCGTGGCCGTCGCGCTGTTGGGCAGGTTGACCGTGCCGGAGGTCACCGTTCGCAGCAGCGCGGCTTCGCCGATGGCCGGCGCCAGCCACGTCCCGAGCGCGAGCCCCACGCCGATCGCCGCGGCCGCGCCGCGCGCTGCCGTCAACCTCCCGATCCTACGGATCAACCCGATCATGGCGAATCCGCGATACCGCAAGCGACAAGCCAAACTTCCCCGCGTCGGCACGGCGCTGACGCGCCGGTACTCCCGCCCTGCATCCTATTGCTGGATAAGGCGTTCCCGGTCACGGGTACGCACGCCTCAGCACCACGATTGGGACCTGACAGGCGTGCCATCTCGACCAGGAAGTGACTAGGTTCTGGCCGCTCTGCCGGCCGCGTGGCCAGAGACTGGCCGCCGGCCGACGGTGCGCGAGAGGTGCTGGAGAGGCGTTGTAGGATACGCGGCGTGACGATGATGCCGCCCTGGCCCGACGCGCGCTCGACGCGCGGTCTCGTCGCCTCACCGCACGCTCTGGCCTCGCAGGCCGGCGCCGCGGTACTGCGTCGAGGCGGCAACGCGCTCGATGCCGCGATCGCCGCGGCGGCGACCATCGCGGTCGTCTACCCGCATATGAACGGGATCGGCGGCGACAACGTCTGGCTCATCTACGACGCCGCGCGCGGCCAGCTGCGCGGGCTCAACGCCGCCGGCCGCGCCGCCGCGGCGGCCGACCGTGAGCGCTACCGTTCGCGGTTTGGCCCCGCCATTCCCGTGCGCGGTGGCGTTGCGGCGCTCACCGTACCGGGCACGATCTCCGGATGGGCGGCGGCGCACGCGTACAGCCGCGACGTGATGAAGTCGCCGCTCGCGTGGGCCGAGCTGCTGGCGGACTCCGTCGAGCACGCGCGCGCGGGCATCGCGGTCTCGCCCGGCCAGCGCCGCGTGACCGCGGCGGCGGCCGATCTCTTCTCCGTGACGGCCGACGCCGACGTCCGTCGCACGCTCTGGCCGATCTACCACCCGGAGCGGCTCGACGGCGAGCGCTTCGTGCAGGCGGATCTCGCCACGACGCTGGCCCGGGTGGCGCGCGATGGCGCCGAGGAATTCTATCGAGGGGCGACCGCGCAGCGGATCGCCGAGGCGGCGGCCGCGGCCGGAAGCCCGCTGGCCGCGGCCGATCTCGCCGAGCACCGCGCCGACTGGGTGGAGCCCCTGCGCATGCGGTATCGGCAAGGCGAAGCGGTGAGCCTGCCGCCGCCCACTCAGGGCTTCGCCGCCCTGGCCATCCTCGCCCTGCTCGAGGGATTCGATGTCGCGGCGCTGGACGACACCGACCACGTCCATCTGGCGGTCGAGGCGACCAAGCTCGCGCTGGAAGACCGCGACCGCTATCTGGCCGACCCGACCGTCGTCGACGTGCCCGTGGCGCGCTGTCTGGACCCGGATCGCCTGGCGCAACGCCGTGCGCTCATCTCACGCCGCGCCACCCGTCCGGTGGACGGCCCGGCTGCCGACGGTGACACGATCGCGATCGTGACGGCCGACGGCGACGGCAACGCGGTCTCGATGATCCAGAGCCTGTATCACGAGTTCGGCTCCGGCGTGGTGGCCGGCGACACCGGCGTGCTGCTGCAGAACCGCGGCGCGTTCTTCTCGCTGGATCCGCGCCATCCCAACCATCTGGCCCCGCGCAAGCGCACCGCCCACACGCTCATCCCCTCCATGTACCTGGTCGGCGGCCGGCCACGCTTCGTGTACGGCACGATGGGCGGCGACGGCCAGCCCCAGACACAGGCTGCGCTGGTGACGCGCGTGGTCGATCGCGGGCTCGGCCCGCAGGCGGCGATCGAGGCGCCGCGCTGGCTCTTCGGGCGCACGTGGGGCGAGTCGTCGCGGGGCCTGCGCGTGGAGAATCGGTTCGCGCCGGGCGTCGCCGATGCGCTGCGCCGGCGCGGACACGACGTGCAGGTGGTGG
>Ga0134123_10002643_pt1 | contig 11723 bp, 10 predicted proteins | sample KB303_FD_96460 | JGI IMG/M metagenome (GOLD analysis project Ga0134123, IMG submission 96460) | Terrestrial soil microbial communities without Nitrogen fertilizer from Kellogg Biological Station, Michigan, USA - KB3-0-3 | ecosystem: Environmental > Terrestrial > Soil > Unclassified ...
CAAGAAGTCAGCGCCGCCACACTGCCGGGCCGGGTGGAAGTGCCGGTGCGTCCCCGTGGAGAGTTTACCGGCGCAGAAGCCGAGCGGCAGGGAATCGAAGGCCGACCCATTGCTGAAGTGAATCCGGTGCGCAACGAGATAGAGGCCGCAGCGCAAAAAGCTGGCGTGGCGATGCCGAGCATGATTGAGGCGATACAAAAACTCAATCTGGAAAATATCAAGGAAGTGCAGCACGCGCCGGAGATGCCGGAGTTTCGCGGAAACACGCTAACACTTACGGCAGGTTTTCAGCCGCCCGCGCCGACAGAAGCAATGAATTTTTTGCGCAACGCGACTGATGCTGAGTTTACAGAAGCGACAAAAGGGTTCACAGGAAAATTTGGCGGCGGTCCCACGGGGTGGGCGCACGAAGTTGGGTCTCAGGCAAAATCACCAGCGGACGTAGCGGCGTTGCGAGCCGAGGCAGACTATTGGAAGCCAAAGTTCAAAGAGTTTCTTGCGTCCGGAGATTTTGACGCCGGGATGAAAGCGTCAATGCGGAGCCAACTCGCGCGCGAAGCGTATGAAGCTGCCACAGGTGTTAATTTCGACAACCAACCGGCCAGCGTGGACTTCATCCGGAAGCATTACGACCCGAATTACAACCCTCCGATGGGTAAACAAGAAGTAACGGGACAAGCGCAACCCCCGGCGCGCAATGAGGACGTGAACAAGGTTGCCGAAGACTATCTCGGTAAACCTATTCCGGCTAGCGGTTATATTGCGCTAGGTCCCGAGGCGGCAAAGAAAATTGCAGACCATTACGAGGCAGCCAAGCACGACCCGAGCAACGAAGCCGTGCAAAAGTCGTATTCTGCTCTGGCACGCGAGACCGAGGCACAGTATCGCGCCATAACCGACGCTGGATATACCATTGAGCCGTTCACGGGCAAGGGAGAACCCTACACAAATTCTGACGCCATGCGCGCGGACGTGCTCAACAACAAGCACCTGTTTTTCCTGCCCAGCGGGTCCGCCAGCGAGGCCAGTGCCGATAACTTGATGATGGCTCCGAGCGGGGTGTCCTTCGACGGGGGCAAAACCCAGGCACCGGTCAATGACATTTTCCGCGCGGTGCATGACTTTTTCGGGCACGCCAAAGAGGGATACCAATTTGGTCCCCGAGGCGAATACAACGCGTGGCGAGAGCACAGCGGGATGTATTCAGAAGAGGCCCAGGGAGCGCTGGCGGCAGAAACGCTGGCGCAAAACGCGTGGGTGAACTTCGGCCCGCACTTACGCGATGAAGCAGGTAACGTCGCGGCGCGCGGGGAACTGGGATTCGTCGAACCGACTGCCCGCCCGTTCGCCGAGCAGAAAAATATCGTGATACCACCGGAAGTCCGGGCAGCGCAGGCGCAACCCCGTGGTGAAGATGACTTCGCAGACATCCGAGCGAGATGGATAAAAGAAAACCACGGAAACCTAGACCGTGAGTTGAGCAAGCCTGGAAAATTAGAGTGGCATACGTGGGGAGATTTTGGTCCCGATGTTGTAGGGGAACAAAACGTCGCCCCAGTCGATATGGGGAAAGCACCTATTTTAAGCCCCGATTTGTTAAAGGCGTATGGATTTAAATCCCTCGACACTCGATGGAACGGTTCGTATCATGCTGCTGAATGTTTCCCCGTTTTTTACAGAGATAACTCGGGTCGTTTTCCGATTTCAGAAAGTGGAATCGTGGACGCGATGAATGATGGAAACAAAGAGGCTGTAAACAGATGGGAACAGAGCAGAGAAAATGAACGTGATACTTCTGGTCAAGCCCAGCCGAAACGAGGGGAAGAAAAGTATCCGCGACTGAACGAGTTTTGGGTGAGTCCGAAGGGCGAAATTATCCCAGCGCCGGAAGGGCACTACGCCGCCGGGCTTGAATTCTTGCCGGAGAACTGGCAGCCCCAAGACGAGAACGACCCGATGGCGTCGCTGTATCCTGACGTTTATGCCAAGGGATATGTTCGAGCCGTAAATCTTCAGAATGAAATCGCCATTGATGGTCCCCCGCCAAACTCTGCGCAACGCAAGGCGCTAGGAGATGTTTCTTTTGAGAAACAGAAACCAATCTTTAATGATGTTCCCCGTCGTAGGGGAAATCCCGCTTCATTTGGTTTTCAGCCGCCAGAAGACTTTTCAGGGGGTCAAGCCCAACCCCGACGACGCAAATTGCCCGGCTGGTGGTTGCGTCAGGCGACACAGGAAGAGAAAAAGGCCCCGCTGACTGGTGGCGCAGCGTTTGCGCAGTTTTTTCACGACACCGAGAACACCCCGGCGGGCGGCGCGAAGTTCAGCGACGTGTCCGAAGTGCTGCAAAAGCCGGTGGGTGATTACCAGCCGGAACTAGATTCGTATCTCAAGTTCGGCAGCAATTTTCAAAAACACATATTTACCAGCATACCGGGATTCATTGATGCGCGCATTCGACTCATGCGCGGACTCAAAGACTACGCGGAAAGCGTCGGCAACCCACGCAAGCCCGTGAGTATGCTCGACATCACGTCCAGCGAGGGATACTTCCCCAAGGCGTGGGCGGAACAGACCCAGAAACGCGGTATTCCGGCAACCGCAGACGCGCTCGACGCGTTGCCCGCGTTCAAAACGGCGTTCGACAAAGCCCCGCAGGTGCCCGGCGTGGAATTCAAGTTGGCTGCGTGGGGCGACGGGTTCGCCGACCCGACCACGGGGGAACAAATCCCGGCATTCAACACGGACAAAAAATATGACATCGTCCACGAAGGGATGGGGTTTCAGTTTTTCACGCCCGACCGGGAAAACAATCTTTCCGAAGTCAAACGGATGCTAACGCCCGATGGTGTATTTGTTACGTTAGAAAAATTCAAAAATCCGGACTACGCTGAGCGGGAAAAACTGAAGAACGAATACAAGTCCCAATTTTATTCCGCCGAGCAAATGGCGGCGAAGCAAAAAGAAGTTCTTGGTAGCGAGAATGATAACGCCGTGGGCATGGACGCGTATCAAATCGACCGGGAGCAATATGAAGGCATCCTCGCTGACAAGTGGAAACACGTAAAGCAGATTTGGTCCTCCGGAAACTTTGCTGGCTACATCGCGTCGGACAGTGCTGACGCCATAGACAAAATTGTATCCGGGATGGGCGACACCAACACCAAATTTTCGGTGGAGCAGACCCCCCGCGACATAACTGGCCAGGCCCAGCCCGCGAAACGAAAACAGGATGACGCCAAAATGCCGCGCTCCGGCACGGCGGGCGGATTCAAACGAATCTGGATTGAGCCGAACGGTAAAATTGACCAAATCGGTGGGACTTGGCATCACGATTATCTTGACCGCAATCGGGACCTTGTGAAAAAGTATGGGATGGACATTCCGAAGTTTCAAGGGACTGACGACCCTGTGGCGCGGGAAGAAGCGTTGCGTGCCGGGTTCGTGCGTATCAACCACAACAGCAACAATGGATTGATGACGGTAGAAGCCCGCGCCGCCGATTGGGGCAAACGCAAGGCACAAGTGGAGCGCATCGTCGAAGCGAACATCGACGACATCGACCGGTTGCGAATCAATTTGCTCAACGATGACGTGAGTGAACTTGTGGACGGTGCTACGGCGAATCTTTTCCAGATGGAGGACAATGCCGAGAAGCTGGCCGCGATACCTTTTCTCAACGAGACCCCCCGTGCTGCGCGGGTGCAAGCAACGGAGGCACCCACGTTCCGCGCGCCGGAAGAAGCGCCAGAGGCACCGCTGCCGCCGGTCTATGGCAAGCCGGAATTCGCTGCCTTTGGGAAGGCAGGCAATTTCATCGGTAAATACGCTAAGTATCAAGACGCGCAGGACGCTGCTGGCACTGGGGGAAGCGTCAAGATACTGAAGACCGTGCAGGGCCAGGCGCAACCACGACAACCACTGGCGAATAGTGAACTCGCGCAGATGACGAACAAGGAAATCCAAGAGTATTACCCGGAAGCCGTTATCCCGCCGCGACGCGACAAGGGAATAATCAGCAAAATTACCGACAGCCCCCGCTACAAAAAAGCCGGTGGAGAAGAAGCGGCTGTGTCTTCGTTTGCAAAAGAGTTAGTCCGGCTCGCCAAGGATGCGCAGCACCTGCCCGAATACAAAGCCGGGTCAAAGTGGTATAGCGAGTTCGTCCCGATGTTGAAAAAGCAGTGGGGGTCCGATGCTCCAATATTCGCCGAACTGTTAGCCGCAACCAGTCCGCAGAACACCCCGGACATAAATTACGCCTACGCGGTTGACGCCATGCAGGGCATTAAATCCGGACGGTTCGACAAAATTAAAGCCAAGTATGAAGAGGGACTGGTGAAGCTGGCGGACGGAACGTGGAAAGAGTGGGCGGCACAGAACGGACTTGGCGAAGACGCCTCGTCTGCGGCGTATTTAGCGCAGTGGATTGACCAATACAACCTGAAGCCCCGAAAGGCGAACGGAAAACTATACGGAATTTCTTCTGTGGCTGTGTTGCAAGTCATTGCGCGGCGCTGGCTGAGCCAAACGACCGGACTCAAGACCCAGAATTTTATTCGCAACTTGGTTGGGACCGGGCACGACGCCACGATTGACCTTTGGGCCGACAGAACCATGCGACGCATCGGATACGAAGGTTTTCAAAACCGGTGGAGAATTTTGCCGTTGAATCAAGCGCCGGTTCGAGATTCTGATTTTATTTTTGCGCAGAAAGCATTTGCTGAAGCGGCGAGGCAACTAAAGATGAAGCCGGACGCGTTGCAGGGCGCTATGTGGTTTGTTGAAAAAAAGCATTGGGCCGACAACGGGTGGTCGAACTTGGACATGGGAGACTACCGAAAAGAAATTCCGAAGACGACGGCGATACAGGAACAAATTGCGCAAGAACTGGCGAAACCTACCCAGGGAACACTTGACTTAACGGTGGAACCGCGTAAATTAAAGTGATGAAAACTGAAAAACCGAAAAATGTTTCTGAGCTAGTCCACGCGGCACAACTCGCGGGCGCTGGTGACAGTGACTCTGCTCAATTCTGGCGTGACGTGGAAAACCATCTCGCAGGCCACGAAAAAACTCGCGCAAACTTGGTGAAGCCGCGCCCCTTGACGGACGCCCCGAAATTGCCCACTGTTTAAACGATATGGACGCAGCCGAAATGGTTCAACCCAACGATGCCGCCGCACCAGCGCCGGAAGTAGTGCCCACCGCCGCCCCGGCAGCCGAAGTGCCGCCGCCAGCCGCCGCGCCGCCGCAAGAGAAAATGCCCGAAGCGCTGCTGCGTATTCCGGCCATGCAAGGACTTATGACCGGCAGCCCCGGAGCCGTGAGCGACAACATCAAAGATTTCGCCAAGCGCTCTGATGCGGGGGTGCTGACGAAAAACAAGGAATGGCTGACCCGAGCCGGGTTTGGATTTTACCGCAGCCTCGACGGTGATACCGGCGTGGTGTTCAACCTGCTCTACGTCCATCCGGAGGAACTGAAAGCCGCAGACACCGCCGGGAAACTCAAAGAAATTGCGCCAGACTTCGACAGCGTGAACCACGCAATCGGGAAATCGGGAAAGGCCCACCCAGCACTTAGTGCCGGGCCGGTGCCCAAGGGACTCAAAGGCGCGCCAATTCCGCAACCGCCGCAGATGTCCCAAGTGCCACCCCCACCCACGACCCCTATCCCGCCGCCCAGCGCCGCCGCGCAACAGTCGTTGCAAAACGCTCGGGTATCCAATCTGCAACCGGGCAGCCCGACATCCGGGCCAGTGCCGGGTGCCGGGCGTTTACTTAACCAGGTGCTCAAGCCGGTGCTTTAAACGACCACCACCCGGCTGATTTTCGTCTGCGCCGCGCCCTTGTAGTCCCCGTGCTCTTTCACGGTGAACGTCGCGGTCACTTTGAACCCGTCCGCGTAGCCCAGCGAGCTACTGGTCTTCCACACGAGCCGTTGCTCGGCCTCGTTGTTGAACCGGTGAATAAAACACACCCCGTAAGCGCTGTCGAAGCTGCTGCACCCAGCGTAAGTCAGGCTAACACCCTTGTAGCGCTTGCCGATGTCCCCGAAGTGGGTGTTGTTGCGCTGCTGCTCCACGTCCCGGCGGTAGTATTCAACCACGTAGGCGGCGATGCCGCAGGTTCGGATTTCCAGCGCTTCCAGCTTAGAACAAATCAACAGGTTGCTCTCAAATTCATTCAGGTCTGCCTTGGCACCAAGCTTGGCGATAATGTGCTCCCGCGCAGTGTCAACCAACGCTGCATCCGCCTCGCTAGGCATTGGCCAGGTCTCGCCGGGCAGACAATGAGCCTCGCGGATGCGTTGCTTGGGCCGTTCATCCTTCGGGGGGAACATCCACGTCATGACCGTGTTGCGCGTGCTCGACGTGCCGCTGCGTCCGGACATCTCCGCTTCCTCCATCGCCTTGCGGCTGACGTAGCCGTATTGACGAATAGCGCGAGCGCAATACGCCATAAAGGTGCGAGCGTAAATCATTTCCGGACCCCCACTGCCGCCGAAGCCTTCATCTTCACCCAGGCCGCAAAGTTCACCGGCAGAGAAAAGGATTTCAGCCATGTCGGCGAGTGCCTGGGGAGACTTGTGGCCGAGAAAATCGTGAATACAGTCGTGCCCCACCTGCTTCACGGTGCCACTATCGTGCGCCACGAGATACGTATCCTTGCGGCGGCGCTCAAGGTTGCAGTGCTCACACTTCGGCTTGCTGTCGCGAAACGGCATCAGGTCCACCGGGCAGCTAGGCACCTTGCGAATGATGTTGCCCTCCGGGGTGTGTTCCAGCGTCGCGGCCAGCGTCCAACCGGCGAACTTCGGCGTGGTGCCAAGCAGTTCAATTTCAATGGTTCTGTCAACGCTGGTGACGAGGCCGGTGATGTCGTCCTTGCGCTCGCGGGTGACTACGTTGCCGGTCTCGCGCAGCGTAATCGCAGGCACGCCCAGCTTGGCGGCGCGGCGGTTGAGTTTGGCAATCTCGTGCTTCAGGTTCGCCAGATTGCGTTCCAGCACTTGGTAAATCGTCTTATTTGTTTCGTTCATGGTAGTTTGACAGCGTGGTTGTTTAAACGTTCAAAACGGAACATCATCGCACGAGGCACAAGAACAAACTTGGGGTGTCGGCAAAAGGGGCCAGACTTGAATTAAGGAGTCGTGGTCAACTTGGCTGTGGCAGGGCATACCCTTGTCCAGACACACCTGCCGGGAACGGTCTGCGAACCAGACATGAACCCGCTGGCCGATGACGGCGTCGGTGATGCTGCAATGCCACGGGGATAACTCCACCACGACGCAATTACCTTCAGCAACCAATTTGTTTGCCAGGTCGCGGTCGTCGTTTGCACCCCGCATCTGGCTCACGGCGGCGGCGCGTTGAAAATCGTTGGTGTATCCGTCTCCAAACTCTTCGGCTCGGTCTTGTTCGTTCATCATCATGCCCCAATATATAACACGCCCGGTCGTTGTGCAACCGGGCGCGCTACGGGACGACGGATAGGGGAATCCCCTAGTTTATTACTTGAACCCGAAACAAAGCGTTCGGATGGGTGATAGGGGTTTCTTGAACCCAAATGTCAGTGCTCATGCAACAGTAATTGCAAAAGTCGAACACAGGCATCCAATTTATGCCATCCAGAGTTTGTTGCAATTGGTAACAGTGTCCAAACTCAATGTTGTGCCAACGGACGTATATGTAGTAATACGCGGGCTTTGGCGGCGTGATTTCCTGATAAATGGCCATGTCGGTCGCGTATGGAAGGTCCGCTATAGCGGACGATAACGCTAACAGTGATACGGTGATTAGGGCGAGTAGTTTTTTCATTTTTTTTTTTATTGTGCTGCAAATGTGTTAGGCAAACTGTATCCATGCTCCGTGTCGTCCCCCAGGTCGAGACGCAAGTCGTATGTTGCGCTCCGGCCAAACTTCGGGTGCATCAACCAAAATTTTTGTGATGGGTGCGCTGAATTAAAGTATTCAGACAATGCGTATCCGTCGATGCCTGGGAATGCGCCGTTGACTATGATTTCGCCCTTCGCGTGCGGGATGCTAATAGGCCGGTGTAAGTGTCCGAAGCAATAGTAAGCGGGAGTTTCCATCTTCGCCCGCGTGAAAAGCTGTGTGGTGGTGCTAACCATACGCCCCATGCTGTGCGCAGGCAGTCCGAGGGCTTTGTCGCCTCCGCGCAGGTTGTCCCCGTGGCCGCAGTAAAAAGGAAATCCCTGAACCGAAAATGTAGCGAAGGGTTGCCAATTAAGGTTCCATTCGACTGTAGGCAAGTCGCGGGTGAGAGCCTGGACGTAAAGATATAATAACATGTCATAATTGGAATTGCGATTCTTCGATGGCATCTTGTGCTGGTTCTGCCAACGGGTATGGTTGCCGACGCAGCCGTAAATTCGCAACGGCGCGATGACGCTCAGGTTGCGCAAAAACTGAGCAATGGCATGACCCCCAGAATAAAATTGGGTCAAGATAGTGTTAGGCTGGCCCGACTCCGCGCCGTGACCGAGCGCCCCATCGAGCATATCGCCCAGCATCGGCACCACGATTTCGGATACCGGGGTCGTCGTGTGGTCCGACAGAATGGAGAAAATACTCCGCTCGAACCGTTTGAGTCGGCGCAAGAAAATCTCAAAGTTGTAATTCCCCATCCCGAGGGTTTGCGCCGGGCTGACCACAGCACCAATATGAGTATCGCTGAACAGCGCGACGGCGGACTGCGTCGTGGCGTGACCGTCACGGCGAAACAACTTGGTGTTGTCGAACTTCGCGGGAGCATATGACCGAGGGGCCATCTCCAACACGCGCTCAGCGAGGATGTCTTCCGCAATCTTGCTCTGCCGGGCTTCCGCGAGCGCGCCGACGACAGAATTGTATTGGGCCTTCCAATACTTCGCCAGGTCCTTTTGTTCTTGCTGCTCCGGAGTGACGCTGGTATTCAGCGGCGCAGCAGGGACTCGTTCCCGGCGCATAATATTATCCACGCTCTTGACCGTCCGTCCCAGGGCGCTGGCGATTTCGGGGTTTGACCTTCCGGACTCCCGGAGTCGTTTCAGGTCCCTCAAGTCTTGTGATGTCCACGGATTGTGTTTGCTCATTTGATTGTTGTTGTTCAGTTTTGTTGTCTAAAGTTACACCGCGTGATGCCAGCCACTTCCGCAGTTTTTCCGGCACTTCGCCCGCGAACATCGCGTCGAACGCCTCGATTGCGTTAGCCGGGCAGTCCCCGACACCGACAATGGCGTTGTTAATATCGTTCAGGTCGCCGAGAAAAGCAACCCACGACCCGTCCGGAATTTTTACTAGCGTCGGCTTGAGTTTGTGGTGCGGGCTGTTGATTTCCGCATACGCGTTGGCTTGCTCCGTGACCATCCGAGCGTGAGCGCTATATACCTGTTTAAACGCGTCTTCCAAACTTGCATGATTAGCGAGAGACCAGCGGGGTTCTTCGGCTAACAGTATGTCGAACCTGTTGCACACGTTGATGACTGTGTTTTCGATTGCCGTCCGTGCGCCGCCGTCATTCTTGCCGCCGGGTGCATCTGCTTCGTGCATTTTGTCGGCGAGAAGAAAATTGCACGCCGGGATAAAGATATTGAGTAGGTGCGTCACCTGCGCCTGGGTGATGTTCTCCTGCGGTTGCAGCGTCGGCTTCGGAATTTCAGGTGCGGAAGATTTGTCGCTCATAATTTTGCTCGTCCGAGATTGGTTTTCGCCCACAGCCAAATCCACGCGGCATCAACGGCGTTATCGTCGAGTCCCCCGGTATAAAGCGCCGGATGTTGTCGGTTCAGTGACTTTGCCATTGCAAACTTGTCGGCGGCTCCGGACCCCGTGGCGAATTTTTTCAGCGTTCCGACCGGCACAGCTTCGATTAGCGTGTTCGGAAATGCCAGCCAAACGGTAGTCCGGAAGCTGGCCCAGAGTTGGGTCTGCGCCGTGCTGCTGCTGAACTGGACATCTTCAATTACCACTGCGTCGAATTTAAGGCCTGTGTGCAGGTTTGTCAAGTAATCAAAAAATCGAACGATGCGTATGTCACCGCGCCGGTCGAGCCGCCTGGCGCGCATGTCGCGCAACTCTTTGTCAGTTGCCCAAGTGCGTGAAAGAATTTGCACACCCGTGCCCATAGATAATGCACTGTTCCAAGCAATTCCGGTGGTGGACCCAAGGTCCAAAGCTAAAATGTTGATAAAACCCCCTTTGAAAAATTCAAACAAGAGAAATCTCTGTGAAATTTTTTTGCCCAATAATCGTAAACAAGAGCGGCTTCTTTCGCAGCAGAAAAAATCCCCAAATATTTTTGTTTTTGTCCTGGAATTCTTATCGACGCTTGCCACTTTTTTCGTCTCATGTGCCAAGACACTCCCTTAAATCCTGATGTGTTTGTTACCGGGGCAACTCGGTTTTGAGCGTTTCCAAAAGAATCACAAACCCGAAGATTTTTTCTCTGGTTGTCAAGCTTGTTTTGATTTCTGTGGTCAACTTTAGTCCCGTGGGGAGCCTGGACAATTAGTCGGTGCATCCAGATAAGATGCTGTTTTCCGTTTATGTCCCTTGAAGATTGACGAGCGGCATAAAATCCCCCTCCACAAGCTGCTTGGGCAAACCATTTCCACTGATTCAGCCAATCAAAATCAGAGTCATCTACAATAGCCATCTGGCCTTTAGTTAGGGGTATTTCTTTCATGCAGCCTTTAAACAGTGTAGAGTTTTTTCGTCCGCATCAAGGCATTCCGAATTTTGCGCAGCGCCCGACCGTGAGTATTCTGAATTGCGCTGCGACTGACAGCAGGCACCACCATGTCGGCGATTTGCTCAAAATTGAATCCGGACTCATACACCAGAGACAACACCATGCGCTCGCGTTCGTTCAAACACTTGTGCAATAATGGAGCCACAATTGCCCAACGCTCCCGGATATTTATCATCTCGAATTCCGGCTCAACGTGCTGCGGTTCAATCGGCTCAACGTCCACTTCATGCAATTCGGTTTCACACTCTTCTGCACCATCGGTGAAGTTTTTTCGTATCACCGCCACAGGACATTCATCAGATTCGTGCTCGCTAGCGTGCTTGACCACGTCAAGGGATTTCCAATAGCGCGCAATCTCGCCCCGGATGTCTTGTTTTGCATAAGCGAAGAACCGGATACCGCCGGGCCGAAAGCGCGGCGCGGCCTTGCTCAGCGCGCAATAACACAGGCTGAACAACTCGCCCGGCTCAATACGCCCCCGCGCGCATCGGCCAGCGTAGAGTATGGCTTCCCGCATGGACCCGAGCACCAACTCTTCCACGGTGGCTGCGCTCTCTTTGTCTTGTGGCAACGATTCAGGCAGCCCGGCGAAAATGTCTCGCTTGGGATTGAACGCCCCGTCATCGGCGTATTGTTGCGTTCTCCACGAAGTTGATTGGGCCGGGTGTTTTGGTTTCATGAATCGGTCGAAGTTGTAATCACTCATTTTGAAAAAATGTTAATGGTTGGGGACGGCGGTTCAGTTATTGGGGCCTCGGGTGTAGGCGTGGTGTTAGAATCAAATCGTGGAAATATCCACACGCGGGTCTTCAGCGGGCCGGTTTCGACGGAGCACTTAATGCACTCTTCCCGCTGAACCATTTCCAGATACCGATTCGTTTGTTCTAACTTCAGGCTCCGGATAATACTGTCATTGACCCCGGACATCAACAGCATACGAAGTAACTGGGTCGTGCTGCCGCGCCA
>Ga0134123_10002644_pt1 | contig 11721 bp, 5 predicted proteins | sample KB303_FD_96460 | JGI IMG/M metagenome (GOLD analysis project Ga0134123, IMG submission 96460) | Terrestrial soil microbial communities without Nitrogen fertilizer from Kellogg Biological Station, Michigan, USA - KB3-0-3 | ecosystem: Environmental > Terrestrial > Soil > Unclassified ...
CCCGTGTCCGTGCCCGGGCCGGTGTCCTTGACGAAGGTGTACAGAGGGTGCCCGTCGAAGGTGGCCTGGGTCGAGCCGTCGGAGCGCTTGATCGTGCCGAGCTTGCCGGTCAGACCCGCCGCGGCGGTGACCGGCCCCTTCACCGGTGGCCAGGCGGCGGCACAGGCGCCGTTGCAGTCCGACGTCGTCATGGTGTCCGCGGCGAACGAGTACACAGCGAAACCCCTGGCGTCGGTCAGCACCGTCACGCCGCCGATCGTGGCGGTCTTCAGGCTGCCCGCGGTCGCCGCGACGGGACTGCTGGTGCTGGTGCTACCGCCGCTGGTCGAGGACGTGCCTGACGAACCGCACGCCGCCAATACCGCCGCGGCGGCGGCGACGGCCAGCACTGCCAGCAGCATCCGCAGGCGGTTCGGTGCTTTCAGCTGGGTCAGTGACCTGATCATTGCGTTCTCCTTTGCTCCAGGACCCGCCCGGGCCCCTGCGCCGGGGGGTACCGGCGATTCCGCCGCGTAACCGACAATGCCCCGCCAGCGGTCCCGCGGCATCAGCGGCAGCCCCCAGGCCAGCCCCCCAGCCAGCCCCAGCCATGAGCTGCCTGCTACCCCGAAGCCGGGCCTCCGGGGACTGGGGTGCGAGGAAGAATTACGCAGGAATTAGCGGTAGCGCGCTGGCGGTGACAGGCCGATGATCGGGGTGTGGCGGTCGAGTTCCTGACCGATGAGCAGGCGGCTGGGCACGGCCGGTTCGAGGGCGAGCCTTCGCAAGCGGAACTGGAGCGGTTCTTCTTCCTTGACGAGGGTGATCGTGAGCTGGTCGCGCGTCGGCGTAGCCCGTATTCGCAGCTGGGGTTCGCTGTGCAGCTGGGCACGGCCCGGTTCCTGGGGACATTCTTGTCGCCGGATCCGCTGGATGCCCGGACCCAGACGGCTGGATGCGCCCAAGTCGTGCGCGCCGGCTGCGGTTCATTCCTGGTGGCTAAGCGGAGCCCGAAGCGCTGGCGCGCTCGTCCAGGTGCTTGCGCACATCCCCGTGCATCGAGCGCAGCTTGGCCGCCAGGTCGCCGAGCGCGCTTAGGCCGGGCTCTCGCGCGAGTGCGGTGCAGGTCTTGGTCAGGGCATCGAGGCGTTCGGTAATGATCTTCCATGCGGGCTCGCGGTGGGGCAGCACGAAGTAGGCGGGCCGGGTGATCTCGAGGGCCGGGCCTGCGGTGCGGCCGGGGTGCGAAGGGCCGATCGGCAGGGTGGTCAGAATCGAGCCGAGTGGGCGCAGCACCCAGTTCATCAGGTGCTTGGCCGTCCGGGCCAGGGTCTCCAGCTCGGCGGGCGTCTCGCCGTGATGAACGTAGTACCGGCTCAGGACCTGCAGCATCAACTCGTACAGGCCGTTGCACAGGTCGGCCACACGGGCCGTGACCCGATCCTCGATCAGCGTCCCCGACGCCACGTCGGGGGGCAGCCGGACGTAGGCGGGTTCGACCGGCCGCACCGGGTCGAAGCTGGGGTCGGCCGCCTGCATGGCGAGGAAGTCCTCCAGGATCCCCACGAACTTGCCGAAGTGCGACTTGACCCAGTCGCCCCGCGCCCCTTCACCCTGCTCCACGATCAGCTCGATCGCCCGGCTCGCAGACGCCAGGCCGGTGACCGCAGTCAGTTCCTTCCACTCGAAAGTCGCGGTGACGGCCTGCGCGCCCGGCGGCCCGATAAAAACGGCGTCCTCGCCGTAGCGGTCGCACAGGCTGGCAAGCCCGGCCTCGATCCCCCGGTACAGGTGGCCCACCGTCTGCCATGGCTCAGGCACCGCGGCGACCGGCCGGTCGATGCTGGCCAACGGCTGGATGCCCGGCTGTGCGGCGAAGCCCTCGGCGTCCTCCAGCGTCATCCCCTCCGGCCGCTCCAGGTACATGAAATGACGCAGCGCTCGCTCACCGAACGGCAGCAACGCGATCTGCACTCCGGGCGGATACCACCGCGACAGGATCGGGAGGTTGGGGCGCTCGAAATGCGGTGCCGCGCCGACAGCGGTCAAGATGTTGGTGGCCAGCGCCAGGTGCAGCATCTCCTGCTTGATGACGTCGATCAGCGTGGCTTCCCATGCCTGCACTCGTGCGACCTGCTCAGGCGTGAGGCCCTCGCCAGCGGCGCGCTTAAGCGAGAACTGCGCGTACAGGTACTCGCACATCAGGCCATGCTCGATCTCGCAGGCCTCGCCGAGCAGGTAGACAAGCTCTTCCCGGCTCCCCACCTGCAACGGCGGCTCAGTGGTCATCGCGGCCTCGCCTCCATCCCCGGCCCTCTCAGGTCTTCCAGCAAATGCTGGGTACCGCAACCGAACATCGAGCCGCCGGCAACTTGCGCGACTCTAAATCATCCTGCGTCCTGCCCGAACGATGGCACATGCTGGCCATCGAAACCACCCCCTGCCTTTTCCACGAACACAGTGTCCCGATCGGCGCGGGAGCCACCGACGAGCAGCCTGAGGCCGCGGCTGGCTGAAGGGGTCAGGCACGATAACAAGATGGTGCTCGGGCGCATTAGCACGCCCAGTTTCGCCGACTTCTTCGCCCCGATCAGTAGACCGGCGCGATCCCGAGCTCGCGCAGCCGCACGACGACCGGTCGCGATAGTCGTCCCACTGGCCGGGCCGCCCATGCTGCATGACGCGTAACCCGCAAGATGCTGGCGCTGCCGTCGGCAGCTGACGGGGCGGCCCGGGCCGTCCCGGGGCCGTGCGGAAACTGGCGATGGCCGATGACGGGTCAACGTTGACCAATGAAGTCATGAACGAGGATGAGCAGGCTGTGAGGAATGTCTCGAACAAAGGTGCTGATCAGCGCGGATGCGGTCGGGGCACGACTCATTTCCAGCCCAAGTAGGCTGGTCGGGGCACGTATTCAGGTACCCCGATCGTTTTGGCGGCACGCATGTGCGGAATTACCGGCTGCCTGGCCCTGGCAGACGGAGCAGGGCCCGACACCGAGTGGGTGGGCCGTGCCGCCATGCGCATCGCGCACCGCGGTCCCGACGACGAGGCTTTCTTCGCCGATCAGCACCTGGCCCTGGGCTTCCGGCGGCTGGCCGTCATCGACACCTCGGCGGCCGGCCGCCAGCCGATGCAGTCGGCGGACGGCCGGTTCGTGCTGGTCTTCGACGGCGAGATCTACAACGTCGCGGAGCTGGCCCAGCGGCTGCACGCCCGCGGCGTCCGGCTGCGCAGCAGGTCGGCGGCTGAGGTGCTGCTCGAGATGTACGCCTGGCTGGGCAAGGACGTGGTCCGCCAGCTCCGCGGCATGTACGCGTTCGCCATCTGGGACCGGCGCAACCGGGAGTTGTTCTGCGCGCGTGACCCGTTCGGCATCAAGCCGTTCTTCTATGCGCTGACCACCGGCGGCCAGCGGCCCAGGTCCGGGCCGCAGCTGCGGTTCGCCTCCGAGCGCAAGGCGCTCGCCGGGCCGGGCGAGGTGACCGCCATCGACCCGGACGCGCTGCGCCGTTACCTGTCGTTCCAGTACGTGCCCGCGCCGGCCACCCTGGTGCCGCCCGCCCGGTCCCTGCCGCCCGGGCACGTGCTGATTGCCCGGCCGGGCGGCCGGGTCGACGTGTTCCGGTACTGGCGGCCCGAGCTGCGGCCGGCCAGGTCCCCGTCGTCGAGCTCCCCGGACAAGATCCTGGGGGCGCTGCGCGACTCGGTGGCCGCGCACCTGCGCAGCGACGTCCCGGTCGGCGCGTTCCTGTCCGGCGGAGTGGACTCGGCCACGCTCTGCGCGCTCGCCGCCGAAACAGTCCCCGACCTGCTTACCTTCACCGTCGGGTTCGACCGCGAGGGCTACAGCGAGATCGACGACGCGATGGCCACCGCGGCCGCGCTCGGGGTGAAATCGATCCCCTACCTGATCGGCCCGGAGGAGTTCCTCGCCTGCCTGCCCCGGATCATCTGGCAGCTGGACGACCCAATGGCGGACGCGGCCGCGATCCCGCTGTGGTTCGCGGCCCGGGAGGCCCGCAAGCACGTCAAGGTGGTGCTGTCCGGCGAGGGCGCGGACGAGCTGTTCGGCGGCTACGGCGTCTACTACCAGCCGGGTGTGGTCCGGGCCGGCAGGGCGCTGCCCGGCTGGGGGCGCAGCACGATCGGCCGGGTCGCCTCCGAGCTGCCGGCCGGCGCCCGGGGCAAGGGCTTCCTCAACCGGACCTCCACGCCGCTGCGGCGGCGGTACATCGGCAACGCCTACGTGTTCCACGGCGACGACGCGAGCCAGCTGGTCCGGAAGGCGCACGGCAGCGAGTTCGACGTGACCGACCCGGTGTACCGGCAGGCGGCCGACGCCGGCCTGGACGACGTCGCCACCATGCAGCTCATCGACATCAATACCTGGTTGCCGGGCGACATCCTGGTCAAAGCCGACCGGATGGCCATGGCGCACGGCCTGGAGCTGCGCACGCCGTTCCTGGACCGGGAGGTGCTCGCGGTGGCGGCGCGGCTGGCCCGGGTGGAGAAGACCGCCGCCGGCACCACCAAGTTCGCGCTCCGCGAGGCCATCGGCGAACTGCTGCCCCAGGCGGCCGCGGAACGCGCCAAGCTGGGATTCCCGGTGCCGCTCGGCCACTGGCTCCGCGGCGGCATGTATGGTTTCGCGGAGCAGGTGGTCCGCACGGCGCAGACCGGCCAGTGGCTGGACAAGAACGCCGCGCTCGACATCCTGCGCCGCTTCCGGTCCGACGACCCCGAGGTGACCTGGAGGCAGGTGTGGCTGCTGGTCGTGTTCTCGCTCTGGCACCAGATCTACGTGGAGCGCGTGTACGACCCGGTGGCGCTCGGCTGGGAAGCTTCGAGGGACCCGGCCGCCGGCTGACGATCTAGACGACCTAAAGGAACAACGAGCGTGACCACCCCCAGGATCAGCGTCGTCGTGGCGTTCTTCAACAATGAGGACGACCTCGGCGACTGCCTGGACTCGATCGCCGCGCAGACTCATCCCGACCTGGAAGTGATCATGGTCGACGACGGCTCCAGCGATCACAGCGCCGAGATCGCCCGGGCCAAGGCCGCTGCCGACCCGCGGTTCACGCTGCTGCAGCCGGGACACGGCGGGCCGGGCGGCGCGCGCAACCGCGGCGTCGAGCGCGCCCGCGGTGAGTACCTGGCCTTCGTCGACGGCGACGACGTGCTGCCGGCCAACGCGTACGAGTTGCTCCTGCACGCGCTGGAGCGGTCGGGCTCGGACTTTGTCAGCGGCGCCGTCGATCGCGTGGGCCCGAAGGGGATTTCCCCCTCGGCGCTGCACTCGCTGGCGCTGAAGGGCAGGCAGACCGGCACGCACGTGACCAGGACGCCGCGGCTGCTCTACGACGTGTCGGTCTGGAACAAGCTGTTCCGGCGCAGCTTCTGGGATCAGCACCAGCTGTCCTATCCAGAGGGCGTGGTCTGGGAGGACCTCCGGCTGATGACCAAGGCGCACGTACTGGCCCGGGCGGTGGACGTGATCCCGGACATCGTCTACTACTGGCGCGAGCGCGCGCAGGGCGGGCTGTCGATCACGCAGAGCCGGACCAGCGTGGCCAACCTGCGCGACCGGATGACCGCGATGAACGACATCGACCAGTTCATCGCGGCACACTCGACGGCAAAGCTGCTCCGGGCGCACCAGCGCAAGGCCCTGAAGAACGACCTGTGGCTCTACGTCCAGGACCTGCACAAGGTGACCGACGCCTACCGGGCCGAGTTCGCCGACCTGGTGAACGGCTACCTGGACCACGTCAGCCGCCGGGTGCTGCGCAGCCTGCCCGCCCCTCAGAAGCTGGCCTATTACCTGGTGCGGATCCGGGCCATGCCGCAGCTCGCCGAGCTGGCGGCATGGCTGGTGGAGCAGCCGGTGCGCCAGGTTCCCGTGGTCCGGCAGCGGGGCAGGCTCCGCGCCGACCTGCCGTTCCGGGTGGATTCGCCGGTGCCGGTCCCGTCCCGCGTGTTCCGCCCGCACTGGCGCGACCTGGACCCGTTCATGTTCGTGGACGACATCGAGTGGGAGGACGGACGGCTGGTGGTCACCGGCCGGGCCAACGTGCCGTCGGTCGACATCCCCCGCCGCCGGAATACCTCCAAGATCCTGGTGCTGCGCCCGCCTGGTCGCCGGCTCCCGGTCGTGCGGCCCGTCCGCTCGTTCCTCAACCCGGCGGCCACGGCCCTGTCCGAGCAGGACAGGTACAACTACGACTGGTCGGGATTCCGGTTCGCGGTCAGCCCCCGGCGGTTCCGCGGCACCGGGGAGTGGCAGTGCTACATGCTCGTCCGGGGGCACGGCGTCTGGCGGCCCGCCCGGGTGCACACCCCGACACCTGGCCCGGCGGAGCGGCCGCGGCCCCGTCAGGTGGCGCCCGGCCTGCGGTTCGGCGCCCGCTGGGCCGGTCTCGGCCTGAACCTGGCGGTGTGGCGGCTCGGTGCGATGGTCGCCGCCGTGGACTGGCAGGACGCCGGCCCGCGTTCGGTGCGGATCGACGTGGAACTACCCGCGGGCAGCACCTCTCCGGCCGCCTCCGGCGCCCCTGCTCCGGCCGCGCCCGCCAGCCCCGCCGCGGCCGAGCTCGTGCTGGTGCGCAACCGGGGCGCGGCCGTCCGCACCTTCCCGGCCACCCTGATGCCATCCGCCGCCGGAGGCCCGGCCAGGTTCAGCGCCGTCGTCCCGCTCGGCGACCTGGCTGGCGCGGCCGACGTGGTGGACCGGGTCGGCCGGGTGACCGGCGACGACGGGATGGCCTGGGACGTCTACCTCAAGCAGTCCGGCCGTCCCCGGGTCAGGGTGGCGTGGCCGGACGGCATGGCGGAGACCAGGCACCTGTTCGGCGCGCGGGAGGCCGTGGCCGGCCAGAGCCGCTACGGTGACCTTGTGATATCAGAACGTGCGCCCCGGCCGGTGATCGACGAGCACGAGTGGCAGCCTGGCGGGCGCCTGGTCCTGCGCGGCAGCTTCCTGGGGACCGGTCTGATCCCCGGGACCGGCGACCGGTACGAGACCGTGCTGCGCCGGATCGGGTCCGCCGACTCGCACGTCATCGGCTTCGCCGCCGACGGCGAGCGGTTCAGCATCGAGGCCGCCCTAGACCAGATGCCGTTCTTCGGCTCGGCCATCCCGCTGCGGGACGGTGAATGGAACCTGTACGTCCGGCCGGCCGGCGGCGGGCCGGACACGCTGGCCGAGATCAAGTACGACCACGACAAGCTGGGCGATGTCACCGGCCAGCGGGTCGTGGCCGGCCGCAAGCAGTACCGGCTGGTGGTCACCGGCCACAACGACCCGGTGATCAGCGCGGAGCCGCAGCTGCGCCGGGTGGAGCAGGGCAACTTCGGCCAGCGGGCGCTGCGCCGCGGGTTCTACCCCGCGATGCTGCGCAGCGCTCCGGTCCGCGACGCGGTCTTCTTCGTCAGCTGGAAGGGCAAGCAGTGCACCGGTAACCCGCTGGGCATCGCGGAGGAACTCCGCCGCCGCGGCGATGACCGCGAGCACCTGTGGGCCGTCACCGACTGGTCGGTGCCGGTGCCCGAGGGCGGCACCGGGGTGCTCCGCGGCACCGAGGAGTACTACGAGGCGCTGGCCCGGTCGAAGTACCTGATCTCCAACGACGACATGCAGCTCCCGTTCCGCAAGCGGGACGGCCAGTTCTACGTGCAGACCTGGCACGGCACGCCGCTGAAGCGGATCGGCTTCGACATCACCAACCCGCAGTTCATCAGCGGGACGGCGTACTTCGACCACCTCGCCAGGGACGTGGCGCAGTGGGACCTGCTGCTCTCGCCCAACCCGTTCAGCACCCCGATCATGCGCGGGGCGTTCCGCTACGACGGGGAGATCGGCGAGTACGGCTACCCCGCCAACGACCTGCTGTGCCGGGCCGATACGGCGGAGGCGGCCGCGCTGGTCAGGGCCCGGCTCGGGCTGCCCGCCGGGAAGCGGGTGGTGCTCTACGCGCCCACCTGGCGGGACAACCAGGTGTACGCCAACGGCCGCAGGTACCGGTTCGACATGCGCCTGGACCTGGAGCGGGCCTGGCGCGAACTCGGCGAGGACCACGTGTTCCTCATCCGCGGGCACCACCACAACGCAGACGACGTGCCCGCCGGGATGCGGGACGGTTTCGCGCTCAACGTCACCGCCTACCCCGATATCACCGAGCTCTACCTGGCGTCCGACGTCCTGGTCACCGACTACTCCTCGGCCATGTTCGACTACGCGGTGACCGGGCGGCCGATCTTGTTCTTCGTCTACGACCTGGCCGAGTACCGCGACAGCCTGCGCGGCTTCTACTTCGACTTCGAAGCGGAGGCGCCCGGCCCGCTCCTGCCCGACTCGGCCGGCGTGATCGAGGCCATCCGGGACGTCGACGCCGTCGCCGCCGAGCATCGCGACGCCTATCAGCGTTTCACGGCCCGGTTCTGCTCCCTGGACGACGGCAAGGCCGGCGCCCGCGTCTGCGACCGCGTATTCGCCCCCTGACCGGCTGGGCCCCGTCTCCAGCCGCCTGCCCGCGGTGACCTGCCAGCCGGTTAGCGGGGGCTGGGGCACACAGCCCCCGCAAGACGGGGGTAAGGGCACACAACCCCCATACTCCACGCGGATGGCAGTTGCCAGTGGTGCTTGTGAGGCGGGTGGGGACTGCCCGGCGGCCGATAGGCGTCATCGTCCCGAAGTCGCGTAGCGCGCGGGTGCCGGAGCGCCTGTGACGAGGGAACCGACGGGGCGAAGCCGAAGTTAAGAGAACATTAACGGTGGCCGCCTCCTGAGGACCGGCTGGATAGCCTGGGGGCAGGGTGCCATCTGGCCTGGGCTGGCGCCCGGGAAGGACAACCGTGCCGGACACCGACATCGGGTCACCAGACCCGGCCACGACGCTCGCGGCGGAGCCGGGGGACGTCGCGGCCGGCCCGGCGACGGGCCGGGTCCCTGGCGCGGGGATCTGGCGGCGTCGGCGCGGCTGGCTGATCGTGGCCGTTCCCGCCGCCGTCTCGTTCGTGCTGGGCGGATACCAGATCGGCGGCGCTTCGCTCTGGCGGGACGAGGCGTATACCAAGGACGCGATCGCACGCCCGTTCGGCCAGATCTTTGTCCTGCTCGGCCACCAGGACGCGGTGCACGGCGCCTACTACCTGCTCATGCACGTGGTCGCGGCGGTGCTCGGCACCTCCGCCGCCGCGCTGCGGTTCCCCTCGCTGTGCGCCATGGTCATCGCGACCGGGTTCGTCGCGGCCACCGGCCGCCGGGCGGCCGCCCTGGCGCTGGCCCCGGACGCCGGGCGGAACGGTCGCGGGCTGGACGTCCCCGCGCTGACCGGGCTGCTCTCCGGGCTGCTGTTCGCCACCGCGCCGTACATGACCTACTACGCGCAGATGGCCAGGTCGTACGCGATCGAGACGATGTTCGCCGTGATCGCCTCCTACCTGCTGCTGCGGGCGTGGCCCGACGGCCGCTGGCGATGGTGGCTGGGGTACGCCGCGGCGGTGGCGCTGACCGGCCTGTTCAACATCTTCGGGCTGCTGATCGTGGCCGCGCACGGGATCACGCTGCTGCTCACGGACGCCCGCGGCCAGACCGCGCCCGGACGGCGGATCGGCCGGATCCCGCTGCGCTGGCTGGCCGCGTGCGGGGCCGCGGTGATCGTGCTCGGGCCGCTGCTCAGCCTGGCCAGCCGCCAGCAGGTGCAGATCGCCTGGCTGAACCGGCCCACGCTGAACGCGATGGAGCGGCTGCTCACCAACCTCGCAGGCTCCCGGCCGCTGATCGCACCGTTCGCGCTGCTCGCGCTGGGCGGGCTGCTCACCGCCTGGCGGGCGGACCACTGGCGGCCGCTCAACCCGGCCGCGATCGCGCTGCCGTGGCTGGTCGTCCCGCCGTTCGTGCTGGTCGCGGTGTCGTTCGTCAAGCCGGTGTACTACGTGCGTTACGTCGAGTTCTGCCTGCCGGCGCTGGCCATCCTGGCCGGCGCGGGGCTGACCGGGCTGATCAGGCTGGCGGCGGTCACGCCGCTGCGCTGGTCGCGACCGGGCCGCTGGCGGCTGGGCCTGAAGTGGCTGCCGGCCGTGCTGGCCGTCGCGGTGCTCGCCGCGCTGCTGGCCGGGCCACAGCAGGCGATCAGGCAGACCGCCGCCCGCCCGGACAATCTGCGGCTGGCCTCCGCCATCGTGGCCGCCCACGAGCAGCCCGGCGACGTGGTGTTCTACCTTCCCGCCACCATGCACGTGCTCGGCACGGCATACCCGGCGCCGTTCGCCCGGCTGCGCGACATCGCGCGGAACAAGTCCGCGATCGCCTCGGGCACCCTGACCGGTACCGAGATCACCAGCCCTGCGCTGCTGAAGAGCCGGTTCACCGACGTCAGGCGGGTGTGGGTGGTCACCGGCGCCAGCACCTACAAGTTTCCCAGGGCGTCCACGCCGATGGGCAAGGAGAAGCTGGCGCTGCTGGCCGGGGCCGGGCTGCGCATCCTGCACCGCTGGCAGGCCGGCGAGGTCATGCTCACCCTGTACGGAACCTGACCGGCCGGCCCGGCCCGGGTACCCGGCGGCTCAGGCCCCGGACGACTCCGCGCGCGGGGTGCCGAACCCGCTGGCCATCAGCTGCTCACGGATCTTCTTGCGCCCGCGGTGCAGCCGGGACATCACGGTCCCGACCGGCGTCCCCATCATCTCGGCGATCTCGCGGTAGGGGTAACCCTCGATGTCCGCCAGGTACACCGCGGTGCGGAACTCGCCGGGCAGGTCACGCAGGGCCCGGAGCAGGTCAGAGTCGGTGGTGCGGTCCAGCGCCTCGGCCTCGGCCGACGGAACCGGCGGCGTGAGCCGGTCCGCGGACATCTGCCATTCCTGCAGGTCACCGCCGAGCGCCTGCTGCGGCTCCCGGCGCCGCTTCCGGTACACGTTGATGAACGTGGTGGTCAGGATCCTGTTCAGCCAGGCTCGCAGGTTGGTACCGGGGGTGAACTGCTGGAACGCCGCGTAGGCCTTGACTGACGTCTCCTGGACCAGGTCCTCGGCGTCGGTGGGGTTCCTCGTCATCCGGAGCGCCGCCGGGTACAGCTGGCCAAGCTGAGGGATGACGTCGCGCTCAAATCGCGCGCGATCGTCGCTAGAGTGTTCGGCTCGGCTCATGTTCGCTCCGGTGGTTTGTCATCTCACTGTATATAGACGCATAACAGGCCCGGAAACGTACCCCGTTGTTGCGGAAATCACGTCGATCGAGGCGAGTTCCCCGGCCCGTCTGCTAACGGCGTAAACATAGGATGCCCAGCCGAGCTGAACGTAACCTGAAGGCCGCCTGAGCGGATGGACAGAGGCTGGGACCGCCGGTATGGGGACCGCCGGTACGGGGTGGTCGGCGCGGGCGGGGGGAACCCGGCCCGTTCGGAAGGCTAGATCCAGCCGCGGCCTATCCGGTACCACATGTGATCCAGCCAATCCTGGTACGGGATGACCTTTCCGGCCAGAATCGAATAAAAGTACCAGAACATGAGCAGCACGCACAGCACGTAGGCGCCCACGATGAGGGCGCCGGTCGCCCGGCGCAGTGAGCTGGCCGTGACGGGTCCCAGGATCAGGCCCAGGCAGAGCACGATGGCCAGGATCAGGAACGGCTCGAACTCCAGCGCGTAGTAGTAGAACTTGGTCCTGGTCACCAGCGGGAACCACGGGCCCCAGCCGGCCAGCACGCCGAGCAGCACCGCCCCGGCCCGCCAGTCCCGG
>Ga0134123_10002646_pt1 | contig 11714 bp, 13 predicted proteins | sample KB303_FD_96460 | JGI IMG/M metagenome (GOLD analysis project Ga0134123, IMG submission 96460) | Terrestrial soil microbial communities without Nitrogen fertilizer from Kellogg Biological Station, Michigan, USA - KB3-0-3 | ecosystem: Environmental > Terrestrial > Soil > Unclassified ...
CGCGCAGCAAGTCGTCGGCGCGGCCCATGTACCAGTAGTAGCCGTCCGCATCCTGCCGGTACTTGTCGCCCGTGTAGTACCACTCGCCGCGCAGCACGCGCGCGTTCACGTCGGGGCGGCGCCAGTAGCCCGCGAAGACGCTGCCCCCGCTGATGACGAGATCGCCTACCTCGCCCTGCGGCACGTCCGCGCCTTTGTCGTCCACGAGGCGGACCTTGTATCCCGGCACAGCGCGGCCCGAGCTGCCCGGGCGCGCCTCCCCCGCCTTGTTGCTGATGAAGATATGCAGCGCCTCTGTCGTGCCGATGCCGTCGAGGATCTCGACGCCGAAGCGTTCCCGCCAGCGCTTGTACAGGTCCGCCGGCAGCGGTTCCGCGGCGGCGAAGCAGGCACGCACGCTGGAAAGGTCGGCATTCTTGCTCGCATCGGCCGCGTGGAGCATCTGCGCATAGAGCGTCGGCACGCCGACAAAGACGGTGGCGCGGTGCTCGCGGATGAGCTGGAACATGCGTTCGGGCGTGCTGCGCTCGGGGTTGAGGACGACGGTCGCGCCCGCCTTCATCGCAAAGTACGTCACAAACCCCAGCGGATAGGCGTGGAAGCACGGACTCCCGCAGACGACGACATCCTTGGGGCCGAGACCGACGTACGGAATCCCGTAGAGCTGCTCGGCGTAAGGAACGTCCCGGTGCAGGTGCACCGCCCACTTCGGAGTTCCCGTGCTTCCCGAGGTATGCAGCCAGAGCGCTGAATCCGCGGCACTCGTCGGCACCGCGTCGAGGCGCGGCGAGGCAGCCGCCGTCAGCGTGCCGAAGTCGCGCTCACCCGCGCGGATCTCGCCGCCACCGACGATCAGGATGTGGCGCAGGTACGGAAACTCCGCGCGGCGCTCGCGTAGCGCCGCCCAAAGCGCCGCGGTCGTCACGATGGCGCGCGCCCGGCTGTCGGCGAGCAGGGCGGCGTGCTCCGCGGGCTGCACGGCGAAACTCATCGCGGTCGGCACAGCGCCGATCTTGATCGCGCCGAAGAACGCGGTCACGAACTCCGGGCGATTGGGCAGCAGGACCGCAACGCGCTGCTCGATCTCGATGCCAAGCGTGGCGAGCGCATTGCCCGCCTGGTTGACGCGCTTCTGCAGCTCGCCATAGCTGATGCGCTCGCCTTCGTAGACGTACGCTATGCGATCGGCATGCCCGGCGGCCACCGCGCCGTCGACATATTCGGCGGCGACGTTCAGCGTGGCCGGCACCTTGACGATAGGCTCCATTCCCCCTCCTAGGTAATTGTAGTCAGCCCACGTTGGCTTCGGCGGCTTCCTTCGCCAGCGCCAGCCAGCCCTCGCCCCATTCCACCGCCATTTCCTCGGGCAGCACGCCGGAGGAAGCATCGTGCTTCACGCGCTCGCCGATGCGCCGGGCACCCAGCTCGGTAAGGATGTCGTCGAAGCGCTTGCCGCCGAAATTGAAGGTCTCGGCGTAGGTGCGATCGCCAAGGCCGAACACGCCGTAGCGCACGCGGGACAGGTCCGGGCGCTTCGCCTTGAGATCCTCGTAGAAGTTCCTGGCGTTGTCCGGCACGTCGCCCTGGCCGTAGGTCGAGGTGACGATCAGGAACACGCCCTCGCGCTCGAACACCGAGCTGTCGAGCTTGTCCATGAGCAGGGTCTCGACCTGCAGTTCGCCGTCGTCCCAGACCAGCTCGAGTTCCTGGGCGACGAGCTGCGCGGTGCCGGTCATGGTGCCGACCAGGAGGTTGAGCTTCATTGACATCTAATATAATGCAGCTTAGAATTCAGGTCAAGCAATATAGTACATGAACGCGCCCCTCACCTCCGCCCAGCAGGAATCAGCCTACCTGGCACAGCTCGGGGAACGCGTGCGAGCGTGGCGCAACGGCCACGGCATGACGCGCAAGGCGCTTGCCGCAGCTTCCGGCGTATCGGAGCGCTACCTTGCCCAGCTCGAAGCCGGCCAGGGAAATATCTCGGTGCTGTTGCTGCGCAAGTTGGCGCATGCGATGCACGTCTCGGTGGAAAGTCTGGTGCGCGAAGGCGCGGAGCAGGATCCGGCGCGGCGCCGCATCGCCCTGCTCGGCCTGCGCGGCGCGGGAAAATCCAGCCTCGGCGAAAAACTCGCCGCCTCGCTGGGCGTTCCTTTCATCGAACTCGACAGCGAGGTCGAGCGCGAAGCCGGGACCAAGCTCGGCGAAGTGTTCTCGATGTACGGCCAGGAAGCCTTCCGCCGCTTCGAGCGGCGGGCGCTCGAACGGATCCTGCGCACGCACGACGCCGCGGTGATCGCCGCGGGCGGCAGCCTGGTCACGGATCCCGATACCTACCGGCTGCTGCTCGACAACTGCCACACCGTCTGGCTCAAGGCCCGCCCCGAAGAACACATGAACCGCGTCATCGCGCAGGGTGACATGCGTCCCTTCAAGGGCCGTTCCGCCGCGCTGGATGAAATCCGCAAGCTGCTCGCCGACCGCGACCGGTTGTACTCGCGCGCCGCCGCGACGGTGGATACGACCGGAAGGCCCTTCAAGGAGAGCTTCTCCGAACTGAAAAGAATGCTCACGGAACAAAAATGATCACTTTCGACACCCAGCCGGACAAATACAACCACTGGAAGCTGTCCTTCGACGGCGCCGTGGCCACCCTCGCCCTCGACATCGCCGAGGACAAGGGCATCGCGCCGGGCTACAAGCTGAAGCTCAACTCCTACGACCTGGGCGTGGACATCGAGCTGCACGACGCGCTGAATCGCATCCGCTTCGAACATCCCGAGGTGAAATCGGTGGTCGTGACCAGCGGCAAGAGCCGCATGTTCTGTTCCGGCGCCAACATCTACATGCTCGGCCTCTCGAGCCACGCCTGGAAAGTGAACTTCTGCAAGTTCACCAACGAGACGCGCAACGGCCTGGAGGATTCCAGCCGCCACTCCGGACTCAAATTCCTCGCCGCGCTGAACGGCACCACCGCCGGCGGCGGCTACGAACTGGCGCTGGCCTGCGACGAGATCGCCATGATCGACGACCGCTCGAGCACCGTCAGCCTGCCCGAAGTGCCGCTGCTGGGCGTGCTGCCCGGCACCGGCGGCCTGACGCGCATCGTCGACAAGCGCAAAGTCCGGCGCGACGTCGCCGACGTGTTCTGCACCACGGCCGAAGGCGTGCGCGCCGACCGCGCCAAGGACTGGAAGCTGGTGGATCACGCCGCCAAGCCGCAGCAGTTCGCGGAATTCGTGAAAAACCGTGCACTCGAACTGGCCAAGCAATCCGACAGGCCCGGAGGCGCTGGAATTGAATTGACGCCTTTGAAGCACCGGCTTGTGGACCTCAAAGTAAACTCAAAAGAAAGAACCGCAGAAATCCTCGTCAAGGGACCGGCCAGGGAAGACATTGAAATCAGGAAATCGGCCGACTGGTATCCCCTGCAGCTCGCGCGCGAGCTCGATGAGGTGATCCTCAACCTGCGCCACAATCATCTCGACGTCGGCCTTTGGATCTTCAAGTCCACGGGCAGCATTGAAGATGCTCTTGCCCTGGACGCTGTTCTCGAAAAGAACGCCAAGGACTGGTTCGTACGGGAAACAATCGGCTACCTGCGCCGCACCTTTGCGCGGCTGGATGTGTCCTCGCGCTCGATGTTCGCGGTAGTGGAGCCGGGCTCCTGCTTTGCCGGGACGCTTGCCGAGCTGCTGTACGCGGCTGATCGGATCTACATGCTGGACGCGGAGGAGAACGGGCCCCGCATCGCGCTCTCGGCGCTCAATTTCGGCAGCTACCCGATGGTGAACGGCGAATCGCGGATCTCCGCGCACTTCTGCGGCGAGGTTCCCGAGCTTCCGGCGGGCAAGCCCCTGGATACAAGAGCCGCCAAGCAACTCAACCTCATCACCTCGGCCCCGGACGACATCGACTGGGAAGACGAGGTCCGGATCGCGATCGAGGAGCGCGTCGCCCTGTCGCCCGACGCGCTCACCGGCATGGAAGCCTCGCTGCGCTTCAGCGGCCGCGAGAACATGCTGACGCGCGTCTTCGGGCGGCTGTCGGCGTGGCAGAACTGGATCTTCATCCGGCCCAACGCGGTCGGCGAGCAGGGAGCCCTGAAGGTCTACGGCACGGGCTCGAAGGCAAAATTCAACTGGGAGCGGGTCTAGACCCGATCCCCCCACATCGTGGAGCGCGAATGAGCGGCATCAACTATTCGGAAAAGATTCCCAATAACGTCGACCTGGCCAACGACCGCACATTGCAGCGCGCGCTGGAGCACTGGCAGCCGCATTTCCTCGACTGGTGGCGCGGCATGGGGCCGAAGGATTTCCAGGGCCTGGACGTGTACCTGCGCACCGCGGTGTCGGTAGACGCGGACGGCTGGGCGCAATACGGCGCGGTGAAGATGCCGGACTACCGCTGGGGCATTTTTCTCGCCGACCCGGTGGCCGAGCGCAAGATCGGCTTCGGCGACGCCATGGGCCGGCCCGCCTGGCAGCAGGTGCCGGGCGAGTACCGCTCCATCCTGCGCCGCCTGATCGTCACCCAGGGCGACACCGAACCTGCGTCCGTCGAGCAGCAGCGCCAGCTCGGCCATACCTGCCCTTCCCTCTACGACCTGCGCAACCTCTTCCAGATCAATGTCGAGGAAGGCCGCCACCTCTGGGCCATGGTCTACCTGCTGCACGCCTACTTCGGGCGCGACGGCCGCGAGGAAGCCGAGGAACTGCTCGCGCGCCACTCGGGCGACGCGGACAAGCCGCGCATCCTCAGCACCTTCAACGAACCGATCGGCGACTGGCTGTCGCTCTTCTGCTTTACCTACTTCACGGACCGCGACGGCAAGTACCAGCTGAAAAGCCTCGCCGAGTCGGGCTTTGACCCGCTATCGCGCACCTGCCGCTTCATGCTCACCGAGGAAGCGCACCACATGTTCGTCGGCGAGACCGGCCTCGGGCGCGTCGTGAAGCGCACGCTGGAAGTGATGAAGGAACTCGGCACCGACGACACCGCGCGCATCCGCGCCCACGGCGCCGTCGACCTGCCGCTGCTGCAGAAGTACCTGAACTTCTGGTGTTCCTCGTCGCTCGACCTGTTCGGCTCCGAGATTTCCTCGAACTCGGCGGCCAATTTCGCCAACGGCTTGAAGGGCAGGCCCGACGAGACGAGCTATGACGACCACGTCCTCCGGGAAAAGACGTTTGAACTGAAAACCCCGCAAGGCGCCGAAAACGTGCCGATGCTCAACGCACTGAATGAAGTGATGCGCGAGTCCTACCTCAAGGATTGCGACATCGGCCTGCGGCGCTGGAACCGCGCCATCGAGCGCGCCGGCCACGCGGCGCTCGCGCTCAAGCTCCCGTCAACGCGCTTTCGCAGGTCGATCGGGGCATGGGCGGCGCAGCCGGTAAATCCTGAAGGTGTTGTCGTGGAAAAGAACGTCTTTGATAAAAACCTTGAAAACTGGATTCCATCGGAACAGGACAGGGCATTCGTGAAATCCCTGATGCAGCGCGTGGTGGAGCCGGGCAAGATGGCCGGCTGGGTGGCGCCGCCCGACCGCGGCATCAACAACCTGCCGGTCGATTACGAGTACGTGAAGGTGCACTGACGTGCAAAACGTTGCGCGCCTGCGTAGGTTTGTCCAAGACATGACCAAACTCGTCGAACGTCATGGCGCCGACGAGCCGCGCATGCTCGACGAAGGAGAGAAACTGCTGGCCGCCCTTGTGGCGCAGGACGACTGGCTGCCGGAGGAATACGCCGCGCCCTCGCCCGAGTCCTACCGGCAGTACCTGCTGTACTGCGATCCGCTCGAGCGCTTCTCGGTGGTGAGCTTCGTCTGGATGCCTGGGCACCGCACGCCGATCCACGACCACACGGTCTGGGGACTGGTGGGCGTGATGCGCGGCGTGGAAATGTGCGAAGAGTTTTCTTCGTCGATCAAGAAAATCAATTCACACGAATCGAAACCCGGGGAAGTCGACCGCGTCTCGCCCACCGTCGGCGACATCCATGTGGTCTCGAATGCCGGGACGCAGGTCGCGGTCAGCATCCACGTCTACGGCGCGAACATCGGCGCCGTGCGGCGCCATGTTTTCGATCCCGCGACCGGACAGCCCAGGGAATTTGTCTCCGGCTATCAGAACCGGACCCTGCCGAACCTCTGGAGTTAGTGCGCGCCGTGGTCGCGCAGCAGCTTTTCCAGGTGCTTGTACTTCGCGGTCAGCGCCAGCTCCAGCGGCGTCACGCCGCTCGTGCTCTTCAGGTTCACGTCGGCGCCCTTGGCGATGAGGTATTCGGCGGCCTCGTAGTGGTTGTATAGCACCGCCGTGTGCAGCGGCGCCGTGCCGCTCTTGGTGCGGCTGTTCACGTCCGCGCCCCGCTGCACCAGCATGCCGATCATCGGCAGCGCGCCTTTCATCACCGCGTAATGCAGCGGCGAGGCGCCCGCGCCGGGGTCCTTGGCCTCGAGGTCGGTGCCCTGGTCGATCATCTTGAGCGCGCTGGCGTAGTCGCCCTTCGCGATCGCCGAGTGCAGGCTGAGCGGCGCCGCCGCGGCGTTCGGGCTTGCCGCCACCGGCAGCGGCTGGCTGGCGGCCGGCGCCGGCGCTGGTCTGGCTGACTGCGCGGGCGGAGTCGGACTTGCGGCAGGTGGTGTCGGGGATTGCGGCTCGGGCTGGCTTTGCGGCGCCGCTGCGTCGCCGCCGCCGCCGAAGATGTGGCGGAAGAAACTGCGGATGTCCTCGCGGACGCGATCAGGAAACGCAGGCTCCGAAGACGGATTCTGCTGCTGCGCGTAGGCTGAGGGCGCGGCCATCAGGCTCGCCACCAGCAATCCCAGCATCCAACCCGTGCGGCGCAAGGTCCCCCCTTTCCCGGACCCCCGAATGATACTCCCGGAGGCCACGCCGGCCAGCCCTTTTGCAATAATACCGTCCGCATGAAATTCCTCTTCGACCTGTTCCCGGTCCTGTGCTTTTTCGCCGTCTACTGGGTCAGCGACATTTACACCGCCACCAGCGCCGCGATCGTGGCGACGATCGCGCAGCTCGCCTGGCTGCGGATCCGCAGGCGCAAGATCGACACCATGTTGTGGGTCAGTTTCGGGCTGATCGTGGTATTCGGCGGCCTGACGCTGATCCTGCAGGACAAGCGGTTCATCATGTGGAAACCCACGGTGCTCTACTGGATCTTCGCCGTCGCGCTCGCCGTTTCGGCCACCATGTTCCGCAAGAACCTGATCCGCGCCATGCTGGCCAAGGAAATCCGGCTGCCCGACCCGATCTGGGCGCGCCTCAACTGGAGCTGGGTCGCGTTTTTCGTCTTCATGGGCTTCGCCAACCTCTACGTCGCCTTCAACTTCGCGGAAGCCACCTGGGTCCAGTTCAAGCTGATCGGCGGCACCGGCCTGATGCTGGCGTTCGTCGTCGCCCAGGCGCTGTTTCTCGCCCGCCACGTGCAGGAAGAAAAGCCGTGACGGTCGCGGCCGAGATTCGCCGGCGCCTCGAGACGCTGGCGCCCTCGCGCCTCGAGCTGCTCGACGAAAGCGCGCAGCACGCCGGCCATGCCGGCGCGGCACCCGGCGGCAACACGCACTGGAAACTGACGATCGTGTCAGCCGCCTTCGCCGGAACCAGCACGGTGGCGCGGCACCGGATGATCTACCAGGCGCTGGGCGAACTGATGAACCAACCGATCCACGCACTTTCCATCAATGCAAAAGCGCCAGGCGAAATTGAAGGATAATGGGGGCTGATCCCGAAAGGAAACGCATGAAAAAGAAGATTATTTCCCTGTTGCTGATCGTTCCCGCGGTGGCCCTCGCGCAGCTGCCGACCAAGGAACCCGCCAAGGCGCCCGCCAAGCCCGCGGCCGCCGCGACCGGACCGGTCGCCACAGTGAACGGCGTGCAGATCCCGCGCAGCAAGCTCGATCTGGTGGTGCGCCAGCAGACCGCGCGCGGCGCCCAGGACAGCGAACAGCTGCGCGCGCAGGTGCGCGAAGCGCTCATCAACAACGAATTGCTGATCCAGGAGGCGACCCGCAGCGGCGTCACCAAGAAGGCGGAGATCCAGCAGCAGATCGACCTGACGCGCCAGGAAGTCATCGCCAACGCGATGGTCGCCGAATACGTCCGCGCCCACCCGATCACCGATGCCGAGGTGCAGAAGGAGTACGAGCGCGCCAAGGTCCAGACGGGCGACAAGGAATACAAGGCCCGGCACGTCCTGGTCGCGACCGAAGACGAGGCCAAGAGCGTGCTCGCCGAGCTCAAGAAAGGCGGCAAGTGGGACGAGATCGCGGCGAAGCGCTCGCTCGACGAAGGCTCGCGCCCCAAGGGCGGCGACCTCGACTGGAACGTGCCCAGCAACTTCGACAAGGCCTTTGCCGACGCGATGGTGAAGCTTGAAAAGGGCAAGATGACCGAGGCGCCGGTGCGCAGCCGCTTCGGGTTCCACGTCATCCAACTCGACGACGTGCGCCCGGTCAATTTCCCGCCGCTGTCGCAGGTCAACCAGCAGATCCACCAGCGCCTCGTCGGCCAGAAGGTCGACGCCCTGATCCGCGACCTGCGCGCCAAGGCCAAGATCGAGTAAGGAATGGCCCGGCGGGCGCGACCTACCGGCACTGGAGGATTCGAACCCATGATCCGGCACCTGCTCGCCGTTCTCGCCGTTTGCGCAGCATCCCTGGCCAACGCCCAGGCGCTATCCACCGCCACCTTCGCCGGCGGCTGCTTCTGGTGCATGGAGGAAGCCTTCGAGAAGGTGCCCGGCGTGGTCTCGGTGGTCTCGGGCTACACCGACGGCCGCACCAGGAACCCGAGCTACGAGATGGTTTCCTCGGGCACCACCGGACACGCGGAAGCCATCGAGGTGAAATTCGATCCGTCGAAGATCAGCTACGAAAAGCTGCTCGACGTGTTCTGGATCAACCACGATCCGACGTACACGGACCGCCAGTTCTGCGACCATGGCTCCCAGTACCGGCCCGGGATCTACTGGCAGGACGAGGAGCAGAAGCGCCTCGCCGATGCCTCGAAGCTCAAGTACGAAAGGCTGAAGACCTTCAAGCAGCCGATCGTCACGCCGATCGTCAAGGCCTCGCAGTTCTGGCCCGCCGAGGAATACCACCAGGACTACTACAAGAAGAATCCGGTGCGCTACAACTTCTACTCGAACGGCTGCGGCCGTTACAGCCGGTTGAACGAACTCTGGGGGAACCTGCGCAAATGACCACCGCCGTCACGCCAAATGCCGCGAAGCATGACCAGCTGCCGCCGCTCGCCTCGCGCTTCGTCGATGTGGCGGCGCTGCCCTGGACGAAGACCGCCTATCCGGGCATCGAGGCGAAGACGCTGCTGCTCGACCGCAGTTCCGGACTGCTCACGGTGCTCATGAAAATGGCGCCCAACGCGAGGCTGCCCGATCACGAGCACGTGCTGATCGAGCAGACCTACGTGCTCGAAGGCACGCTGCATTGCGGCGAAGGAAAAGTGACGCCCGGGAATTTCGTCTGGCGCCCGGCGGGCAGCCGGCACGAGGCCTGGGCCGGGCCGGAAGGCAATCTTTCGGTGGCGATGTTCCAGCTGCCGAACAAGTTCTTCCAGGCCGATGGGCGGGAGCTCGATTTCCTCGGCCGCGACTGGAACGAGCACTGGGCCAAGGCCGCCAGGGCCCACGTCACGGCCTAGGGTTTTTTACCGAGTTTCTTCTTCAGGCGCTTCACCGCGTCGGGCTCGCCGCGCACCTTGAAGTGCGTGCCCTCGTTCGCGGCCCGTTCTTCCACCACCTCGCAGTCCGAAAAGATCTCGCCACGCAGATTCTGCGCCGACCAGGGCAGGAAGAGTTCGGCTTCGACCAGGCCCTTCTGGAAATGCGCGAGGATGGCAGCGCGCAGTCTGGCAACGTCGCCTTCCCGGCGCGCGCTCATGATGACGGCCTTTCGATGCAGCGCACGTAGCGCCGACTCATCGCCGCCGCGGTCGATCTTGTTGAGCACCAGGAGCCGCGGCACGTCCTTGGCGCCGATCTCGGCCAGTACTTCCTCGGTCACCGCGAGCTGCCGTTCGTATCCGGGATCGCTGGCGTCGACCACGTGCAGCAGCAGCGAGGCCTCGAGCGCCTCGTCCAGCGTGGATTTGAACGACGCGACGAGCCCGTGCGGCAGGTTCTTGATGAAGCCGACCGTGTCGCTCACCAGCACGCGGGGCACGCTCTCCGGATGCAGCGCGCGCACCGTCGTGTCGAGGGTCGCGAAGAGCTTGTCGGCGACCAGCGCCTCGTTGCCGGTGAGCGCGCGCATCAGCGTGGACTTGCCCGCGTTGGTGTATCCGACGAGCGCCACGCGCGCGAGCCCCGGGCGCTCCTGGCGCCGCGCGCGCTGCGTCATCTTTTCCGCGCCCATCGCCGCGAGCTCTTCCTTGAGCTCGGTGATGCGGTCGCGGACCTTGCGCCGGTCCAGCTCGGTGCGCGACTCGCTCGCGCCGCGGCCGCCGACGCCGCTGCGGCCCCTGCCCTGCGGCCCCGCGAGCTTCGCCGCCTCGCGCATGCGCGGCGCCATGTAGCCCAGGCGCGCGATCTCGACCTGCGCGCGCGCCGCGCGCGAGCGCGCGTGGCGGTGGAAGATCTCGAGGATCACCATGGTGCGGTCCATGACCTCGCAATCGGTCTCCTTCTCCAGGTTGCGCGCCTGCGAGGGGGAGATTTCGTGGTCGACGAGGATCACGTCGGCGTCCTCGGCGAGGCTGCGCAGCTCCTCGCGCTTGCCGGTGCCGAAATAGGCCGTCTGGTCGAACTGGGCGCGCTTCTGCGTGAACCTGCCGACCACCTCGAAGCCGAGAGTCTTGGCGAGCTGGTGCAATTCGGTCAGCGAGGCTTCAAACTCGGTGTCGCTAACGCTGGAACGCTGGACAGCTGCGACGATGGCGCGCTTCGCCTTTTCTCTAGTTTCCTGACTCATAGGGCGCGCAGCCTAACAGATCGCGCCCCAGGAACTAGAACTTGCGAACTCTCTCGATCTCCGAGACCCGGCCGCCGACCAGGGTTATGGTCGTGACGTACGGATCGCCCGGAATGGGAAGGTAGGTGTAGGTCTTCAGCGCCAGCCCTTCGCGCGCGGCGGTCCTGAAGTTCCGGTTGATCTGGACGGTCGTCGGCGCGGATATCGCGATGCCCTGGTCGGCCTTGAGGTCGGGCTCGCCCGCGATGCCGAGCACTTCGCCTTCGCTCATACCGCGCGAAATGCTGATGTACTTGCGGAATTCCAGGCCCCTGGCCCGCTTGGGTTCGAGCGCGGCGCGCTCCGCCGCGGCCCTGGCGTTGTCGGCCTCCCGCCTGCGTTCCCGCTCTTCCATGCGCTCGCCCTGGCAGCGGATGGTGTAGCACTCGGTGCTCTCCACCGACGGCGGCCCGACTCGTGCATCGGCATCCACGATCGTCGATTTCACGCCCTGCGGCGGCGCCTTGTTGGAGAAATTGACGCGCCCGTCAGCGTCCGTCCAGCGGTAGATCTGGGCGTGCGCGCTGCCAGCCAGTAGCGCGAGTGCGACAGCAAGAATCCTGAAATCAGTCATACCTGCCTAGACGGAGCACGGTCGCGCCCGGTTTCACGTGGGCAAGCGACGGCATCACCAGGACGCAATCGTCGTAAGGGGTTTTCCAGACCGCAGCGCCGTCCGTCGCGACGACGGTGCCGGCTTTGGGAATGACTTCCAGGCC
>Ga0134123_10002650_pt1 | contig 11710 bp, 4 predicted proteins | sample KB303_FD_96460 | JGI IMG/M metagenome (GOLD analysis project Ga0134123, IMG submission 96460) | Terrestrial soil microbial communities without Nitrogen fertilizer from Kellogg Biological Station, Michigan, USA - KB3-0-3 | ecosystem: Environmental > Terrestrial > Soil > Unclassified ...
AATCCGCCACCACCTGCTCCCGGCTCTTCACCACCACTGCCAGCCGGTGCTCGTGATGCGCCCGCCGCACGGCCGCGGTGTAGACGAGGTCTTCGAGCCGATCCGCACCCGCCAGCGCCCCGGAATACGACCGCGCGAGCGCGGCGAGCGCCGGCGCGCTCCGTGCAGAGAGCGGCAGCAGGACCGCGTCCCGGGCTGCGGCAGGCGGTGCATCGACCACGGGCGGCGCTGCCTCCAGCACCACGTGCGCGTTCGTGCCCGACCAGCCGAACGAGCTCACGCCCGCACAGCGCCGGCCACGCCCGGCCGGCCACGGGCCGAGTGACGTCGGAATGGCGAGGGTCGGCGGCATGCTGATGTGGGGGTTCAGGCGGCGGAAGTGCAGGTGCGCCGGCACCGATCCGTGCTGGAGCGCCAGCACCGTCTTGATGAGCCCCGCGATGCCGGCCGCACCCTCGAGGTGTCCCAGGTTCGTCTTGACCGACCCGACGAGGCACGGCGCGGCGCGGCCCGATCCGAGCACCGCGCCGAGCGCCTCCATCTCGATGGGATCGCCGAGCGGCGTCCCGGTCCCATGCGCCTCCACGTACCCGAGCTCCTCGGGCGTGACACCGGCCTGATGGAGCGCGCGGCGGATCAGCGCTTCCTGCGAGCGCCCGCTGGGCGCGGTCAGCCCGTTCGTGCGGCCGTCCTGGTTCACCGCCGATCCGCGGACGACCGCCCGGATCGGATCTCCGGCCGCGACGGCGTCGGCGAGGCGCTTGAGCACCACCACACCGCAGCCCTCGCCGCGCACGAAACCATCGGCGCGCTCGTCGAAGGCCTTGCAGCGACCGTCGGCGGCCAGCATCTGCATGCGGGAAGCGGCGACCGTGAACTCGGGTGACAGGATCACGTTCACGCCGGCCGCGAGGGCCACGTCACATTCGCCGGTCCGGAGCGCCTGAACGGCCAGGTGGACCGCCACGAGGGACGACGAGCAGGCGGTGTCGATAGCAAGGCTCGGCCCGCGGAGATCGAGCAGGTACGCGAGCCGTCCGGCGAGCACGCTATGCGACGTCCCGGTGCCCGCGTAGGCATCGAGGCCCGCGGGGTTCTCGGCCTGGAGCGTCCAGTAGTCGTTGCTGTGGCTGTGGACCCCGACGAAGACCCCCGCCGCGCTTCCGGCCAGTCGAGAGGGATTCTGGCCCGCATCCTCGAGCGCATCCCACGCCACCTCGAGGAGCAGGCGCTGCTGGGGATCCATGCGGGCGGCCTCGCGCGGCGAGATGTCGAAGAACGCGGCATCGAAGCCATCGATCTCGCCCAGGAACGCTCCCCAGCGCGTGCTCATCTTGCCGCGGGCTCGAGGATCGGGATCGTAGAGCGCCGCCGCGTCCCAGCGATCGGCCGGCACCTCGGTGACCGCGTCGACGCCCTTGGCGAGCAGAGCCCAGAACGACGCGGCGTCGCGGACGCCGCCCGGGAGTCGGCAGCCGATACCCACGATGGCGATGGGTTCCGTTTTCGCGCGCTCCGCCGCTTCGAGACGGGCGCGCATCTTCGCCAGGGCGTCGAGCGCCTGCCGCAGCTGGTCGCCGCTCGGCTCACTCATGACCCGGCTCCGGTCCGCCTCCGAGCAGTCGATTCACCCGCGCCAGCTCCTCGTCCAGCAGCGCGCCCACCTGGTCCCGAGACAGGCCCTCGGTCTCCGGGTCGACCCGTTCGGTCGTCGGCGCCGCCTCCACCCGCGGCGCATCGACGACGAGGTCGAGCGCCTCGGCGATGTGGCCAACCAGCGCGGCAACCGTCGGGTAGTTCCACACGAGCGTGGCCGACAGGCGCAACCCGAAGTCCGCCTCGAGCCGGTTTCGTAGCTCGAGCGTCATCAGTGAATCGAGGCCGAGACTCTTGAGAGGGGCCTCCGCGTCGACTCGTGCCGGCTCCAGGCGCAGAATCCGCGCGACCCGCGCCGTCAGGTGCGCCCGGAGCATCCCGAGCCGGGCGGAGCCCGGGGCGGCTCTCAACACGTCCGGCAGTGCGGCGCCGCCCGCGTCGGGGCGCGCCGCCGATGGGCGCACGAGCGCGCCGAGGAAGGGATCGGGCGCTCCGCCACGTGCCACGCTCCAGGCCTCGGCGTCGAAGATCATGATCGCCTGATGGGTGCGGTCGCTTCCGAGCATCGCGGTGAAAGCCTGCACACCCTGCTCGGGGGATAGGCTTCCGAGTCCTACCCTTTCGAGGCGCGCCCCGCGATCGCGACGCGCGGCGGCGAGCCCGATGTCACTCCACGGGCCCCAGCCGATGCTGATCGCGGGGCGGCCGAGGCTCCGCCGATACCGCGCCAGCGCATCCAGGAACGCGTTGGCCCCCGCGTAGCTCGCCTGGCCGGCCAGGCCCAGGAGGGGGGAAACCGACGAGCACAGGACGAAGAAGTCGAGCGGGTCCGACTCGGTCAGCGTGTGGAGGACCCACGCTCCGGCGGCCTTGGGTGCCATGACCGCCCGGATCTGGCCGAGCTCCATCCGGAGGAGCGTCGCGTCGTCGAGCACGCCCGCAGCGTGAATCACTCCTCGCAGAGGCGGCATCCGACGACGCAGGGCCTCGAGGGCGGTCGCCATCGGTCCGGGCGCCGCGACGTCGGCCTGGATCGTCACCACGTCGGTCCCGGCCTGCTCGAGCGCGGTGATGATTCGGTGCGCCTCGGCGCCGGGTGCGCGACGACCGAGCAGCGCGACGTGCCGCGCGCCGGCGTCAACCAGTGCGCGCGCCATCGCAAGCCCCAGCGCGCCCAGGCCCCCGGTAATCAGGTACGTCCCGTCGGATCGGATCGCCGACGCGGCCGCAGTCAGCGGGGCCACGGCCGCAGCCGACTGCGAGAGCGAGAGGGCGATCTTCCCGATATGGCGCGCCTCCGCCATGTAGCGGAAGGCATCGGATACCTCGCCGATCGGGAACACGCGCACCGGAAGAGGCTGGATTTCTCCGACGGCGACGCGCTCCATCAGACGCGCCAGCAAGGCTCCGACGACGCTCGGTCGCTCCCGGCACAGGCGCTCGAGATCGAGCGCGGCAAAGGACAGATTGTTCCGGAATGGGCCCAGCCCGATTGGCGCGTTCTGGTAGATGTCCTGCTTGCCGATCTCCACGAATCGTCCGTACGGAGCGAGCGCCGAGAGGCCAGCGGCGACCGCCTCGCCGGCCAGCGAGTTCAGGACGATGTCCACGCCGGCCCCACCCGTGAGCGCCATGACCTCTCTCGCGAAGGACAGCGACCTCGAGTCGAGAACGTGCTCGACTCCGAGCGCGCGGAGGTGCTCGTGCTTCCGCGGGCTCCCCGCGGTGGCGAACACGATGGCGCCGGCCCGTCGGGCGAGCTGCACCGCGGCCAGGCCCACCCCGCCGGCCGCGGCGTGGATCAGCACGCGGTCGCCCGCCTGCATCCGGGCCAGGTGCTCGAGCGCGTACGACGCGGTCAGGAACGCGATCGGCAGGGTGGCCGCCACCGCGTCCTCGAGGTGAGCCGGCTTCGACACCGCCAGCCGCGCGTCGGCGATGGCGTGGGTGCCCAGACAGTCGAAGGCGATCGCGATCACCTCGTCGCCGACCCTCGGGCTCTCGACGCCCGGGCCCACGGCCACCACGCGGCCCGCGCATTCCATCCCGATGGGCCCGATTCCGTCAGGGTATCCAGGCAGACTGCCGAGCGTCGAAAGCACGTCCCGGAAGTTGAGGCCGGCGGCGCACACCTCGATCTCGATCTCGCCCGCTCCGGGCGGGCGTCGCACGAGCGGCCGGAGCCGCAGGCCGTCGAGAGTGCCGATCGCGGAGGCCCGGGCCTGGAACGGTGTCGACCCTGCCGGAACCGACGGCGCTTCCTCGGCCGCTTCGGATGCGGGGGCGACGCGCTCGAGCCTCGCCACGTAGCGGTCGCGGCCCCGCAGCGCGATCTGCCCCTCGCCGTCTGGCCGGACGCACTCGAGGGCGAGGCCATCGAGCTCTTCGCCGCTCGGCTCACCGCTCAGGTCTATCCGCTGCGGCCGCAGGTCGGGATGCTCGCTCGCCAGGACCGCCCCGGCGCCCCACAGTGGGGCCTGTTCGAGGGCGATACGCCCGGCCGCGGACGCGATCTCCTGCAGTCCGGCCGTCACCAGCACGATGCGTGGCCGCACCGCCGACTCGTCCACCGCCAGAGCCTTGACGAGCGCCGCCATTCCCTGTACCGCCGTCGATTCGGTGATCGCCTCGTGCGCATCGGGGGCCAGAGGCTCGGCGTCGAGCCCCTGGAGGTACGCGATTCCCTGTACGGGCCCCGTAGCGGCTAGACGTGCTTCGAGATCGCCCGATCCGGGGGTCACCACCGAGCAACGCGCGCCACGTTCGGTGAGCCGGCGCGCGAGCCGCTCGCCCACGCCCGCACGATCGGCCAGGACGATCCAGTGTCCCGGCGCCTCGGCTTGCTCGCTCACCGCGGTCGACTGCCGATGCCACCGGATCTCGAACGTGCACCGGTCGAGATCGGTATCGGGTCGGGCCAGCGGCACGACGCGCACCCCGTCCGCTTCGAGGACCACGTGCCCCGCGGAATCGTCGACCACGACGTCCGCCACGAGCGCGTCGTCGGGACCCATGCTCCGCACCGTCACCCGGCAGCGAAGCTCTTTCTCGAAGGCCGGGCCGCCGTGAACGACCACACGGTCGATCGAAGCCGGTACATAGGTGGCCGTCGCGGTGGCGGGAGTAACCTCGAGCGCCGCGATCACGCCCTGCAGCGCCGCATCGAGGAGGCAGGGATGCACCGCGTAGCGGCCGGCGTCTTCGACAACCGCATCGGTCGAGCGCAGGCGCGTGACGACGACCGCGCCGTGCCGCGAGAGCGAGGCGACACCCTGGAAGGCGGCTCCATATTCGAGACCGCGCCGGCTCATCGACTCGTAGTGCGCCTGACCGGTCGCCTCGCTCGTGGCGCCATCGCCGGGGGTCATCGTGGTGGTCGTGGCGTTGAGCGCTCCGCCGTCTCGAAGGCCACCGCTCGCATGTACGATCCACCGACTCGAGGGCCCGGCCCCAGCCTCACGGCTTGCGAGCCGGAAGGTCGCGGCACCCGATCCGGAGGAGGTGACCACGAGCTGCAATGTCCGTGTCTCGTCGGCGGCAATCGCCAGAGGCGTGTCCAGTCGGACATCCGTCACGCCTGCCGACCCGGAACCGAAGGCAGCGGCCCCCGCGCTGAGGGCCATCTCCACGATCGCGCTGGCCGGGAGCACCGCCACCCCGTGCACGCGGTGCTCGAGCAACCACGGCGTCTGGATGGGGTCGAGGCGGCCCTGCCAGAAGTGAGTCCCCGGGTCGGCCGAGGACACGATGTGCTCCTCGAGTATCGGATGAGCGCCCGCACCCACGCGGCGGTTCGCGCCGCCCGCCGGGGCGATGGGATACCAGAAACGCTCGCGTTGCCACGGATAGGCCGGCAAGGTGACGCAGCGGCCGGCCGTCGGGTAGAGCCGGCCCCAGTCCACCGGGTAGCCGGAGGAGTAGAGCGTGCCGAGCGACTCGAGCATCGTCGCCCGCTCCGGCTCCTCGCGTCGGAGCGAAGGCAAGCACAGGCCGGGTCGGCCGGTCGCGAGCCCCTGCTCGATCGCGGGCAGCAAGACGGGATGAGGGCTGATCTCGATGAACGTGTCGCAGCCGTCCTCCCGAAGCCGCCGGACCGCCGCCGCGAACTGGACCGTCTCGCGGAGGTTCCGCATCCAGTACCCGGCACCGAGCTCCGCGCCCTCGATGAGGCCGCCGGTGACGGTGGAGCACATCGGGATCCGCGTCTCGGCCGCGGTGAGACCGGCGAGGCCGCGCAGGAGATCCTCGCGCAGTGGGTCCACCTGCGGGCTGTGCGAGGCCACGTCCACCTTCACCGGACGGCAGAACACCCCGTCCCGGTCGAGCCGAGAGAGCAGCTCCTCCAGGGCCCCCACCTCGCCGGCCACCACCGTCGACCGATCGCTGTTGCACACCGCGATCGACAGTCGGTCTTCCCGGCCGCGCAGCCGCTCATGAAGATCGTCCGACGAGAGCTCGACCAACGCCATCGCGCCGCGGCCGCTGATGCGGCGGAGCAGCGCGCTGCGCGTGCAGATCACGCGCGCCGCCGCATCCAGGTCGAGAGCCCCCGCCACGTGGGCCGCCGCCACCTCACCCATGCTGTGCCCGACCACCGCCACCGGCTCGATCCCCCAGGCTCGCCACTGCTCGGCGAGCGCGACCTGGATCGCGAAGAGGGCTGGCTGGACGATGTCGATCCGATCCAGGCGCGACCCGTCGGCCGCCCGCAGCTCCTCGAGGAGAGACCAGCCCGCGTGGGCGGCGATGGCGCGATCGCAGCCCTCGAGCGCCTGCGCGAATGCCGGCTCCGTCGCCGCGAGACCGAGCCCCATGCCGATCCACTGCGAGCCCTGGCCCGGGAACACGAAGGCGACCCGAGAGGCGCGTGCGGCCCCGCGAGGCGCGACGATACTCAACGCCGACCCCGCGCGGAGGAGCGCGTCGAGCCGCGTCACGAGCTGCTCTCGATCCGAGCCGACGACCGCGAGCCGATGGTCGTGGTGGCTGCGCCGAACGGCCGCCGTGAAGCAGACGTCGCGGATGTCCTCCCGATCGAGATCTGTCAGGTGGGCGAGGTAACTGGTCGTGAGCTCGCGCAGCGCCTCGGGGCTCCGGGCGGACAGCGGGAGCACGTATTCCCTCGAAGCGTCCGCCGGGGGCAGGGCCACGCGAGCCGCGTCCCCGTCGCTCGGTGCCGCCGCGAGCACGACGTGGGCGTTGGTACCCCCGATGCCGAACGAGCTGACGCCCGCGAGCGGACGTCCCTCCTCCGGCCATGTCATCGCGTCGCGGACGATGGCGACTCCCAGATCGCTCCACGGCACCTCGGGCGTCGGGACGTCACAATGAAGGCTCGCCGGGATCACTCGGTGCTCGAGGCCCAGCGCCACCTTGATGAGCCCGGCGATGCCGGCAGCGCCCTCGGTGTGGCCGATGTTCGTCTTCACCGAGCCCACGAAGCACGGCTGCGCCCCCCCGCGCCCTCGCCCCAGGACCGAACCCAGGGCGGCGAGCTCGACCGGGTCGCCCGCTCGGGTTCCCGTGCCGTGCGCCTCGACGTACTGCACCGCGGTCGGCGCGATCCCGGCGCGGCGGTAGGCGGCGCGCAGAAGATCTTCTTGACCCGAGCGGCCCGGCGTGCCGAGCGAGCCGCCGGTGTGGCCGTCGTTGTTGACCGCGCTGCCCAGGATCACCGCATGGATCGTGTCGCGGTCGGCGCGGGCGCGTGAGAGTCGTTTGAGCACCACGACTCCGACCCCTTCGCTGCGCACGTATCCGTCCGCGGACGCGTCGCCGAACTTGCAGCGTCCGTCCGCGGACAGCATCCGGGCCTGCGAGTACGCCACGGTGATGTGCGGCTGCAGGATCACGTTCACCCCGGCCGCGATCGCGATATCGCTCTCGCCGGTCCAGAGGCTCTGACACGCGAGATGCACCGCCACGAGCGACGAGGAGCACGCGGTATCCACGGTCATGCTCGGCCCGCGTAGCCCTAGGAGGTGGGACATGCGTCCCGAGGCGGTGTAGCGACCGCTGCCGGTGGTCATGTGGAAATCGACCCGACCCGTCTCCGCGAACATCCTCGCCTCGTAGTCGTTGATCCACATGCCGACGAACACGCCGGTGTTGCTGCCATCCAGCGCTCGCGAGGGGAGGCCCGCGTCGTCGAGCGCCTCCGATGTCACCTCGAGGAGCAGCCGCTGCTGGGGATCGAGACGATCGGCCTCGCGCGGCGAGATTCCGAAGAACCGGGCATCGAAGCGATCGATGTGCTCGAGGAATCCGCCGCGCACCGCCCGAGCGGTGGCGAGCTGGCGGTCGGGCGGTAGCACGCCCACGGAGTCACCACCACGCGCGAGCAGCGACCAGAAGGCGGCCGGGCCTGTGGCTCCCGGAAACCGGCAGCCTAGGCCAATGATGGCGATTGGTTCGCCTTCGTCGCTCGGACGGACGCTCATGGGCTCGATGGTTTTTAGGTCGCGACCGACTGAGCGAGCTGAAGGCTCAGGGCAAACGAATCGCCATAGGGAAAGGTTTGCAAGTCCAGAGCCACTGTGGACTGCAAGAAAGGTTTGTGGGGGCCGACTCTTAGGTGTGTTACCAAATGGCATACCACTGCAATCTAGGGTTCAGCTGCGTAGATTTTCGTGCAAATCGTGCACATGGGTACTCCAGGTAATACACTCATTTTCGCGGGTTTAGCTGCGGTGATCAGGCATAGGGCAGGCGTAGGGTCGTGCGGAAGAATGGTGCCCTAAGGGCCGGCCTCTTGGCACTGGACGGGAGATCCCCGCTGGGCACTCGTCGCGAGTGACACGGACGGGCACTCGCCACTCGCGAGGGGTGTCTTGCCACCCCCCGGTGCTGGAGGCGACTGGGCGCGTCCGAGCCGTCCTGGAGCGATCACGACGTCGGGCCTTCTTCGAACGGCCGCGGCGTGATCAGCACGCGTAACCACCGGCTGAGTGCGGGGCTCTCGCCACGAGCGGTCCGCCAAGAGGTGGCGTGCCTAGAGGGATTCGAACCCCCGACCCTCGGCTTAGAAGTGGGCCAACAAAGAAGTCATGCGCTGTCACCGACTGCGAAGCCGGGTGCGTTTGGGTTATCTTCCGACTGCGGGGCCAGTACGGTCCATCCCGTGGAGCCCCGAGGGTTCTCCCGCCTCGTAAACTGGAAGAGTGACCGCCCTTCCGAAAATCGACCCCACGCAGTCGAGCGAGGAACACCAGTCCTTTCACCGCGACGGTTGGGTGGAGTAGGACTGATGGCAGACTGGGTGGCACCATTGAGCGTTCGGCTGGACCACTACCGGAAGCAGCGCGGTGGGCTTTCAACGGCCCACCGCGCGCTTCTAACCTGCTGCTACTTCTTCTGGGACAGAATTTTGGCTGCGTCGGCGTCCTCAATCACAGGCACGACCGTGAACTCCAGCAGATCCGACCACTGGTACATCCAGCCGTACAGCGACGTGGCGTCGTCGGCGCTCGCCATCGTGATGCCACCGAGTTCGCCCAGCGTGTGCCACCGACCGAGCATCTTGACGCCCGTCGGAGGAGGCGCCCCCGTCTCCATGAACCGCTTGACCGCCTCGTCTCGCTTGCCAGGAAGCACCGTCCACTTCGTGAGGAAAAGCATCGTCGTGTACTCCGCGTACCGCCAGTGGAACGTTAACTACTACCGGGCGCGAACCCCGCCGTCGACACGACAGGTAGCACCCGGTCTTCACCCGAGGCGGAGGGAGCCCCTTGGAGCGGGCCCGAGCGACGGAACGGCTGGATTGCGACCGCGAAGAGTCTGAGCTATACCCCCAGGAATTGTCAATCGCCGTGGCCCTGCTCGCCTACCGGAGAAGTCGGATTCCATAGAATCCGGCACTGATTCCGGCACTGCACCTTCGCAGAGGACCCCGGCTGGCTGATCGTGGCTCGTAAGTGCCTGTAATGGAATGGCGCGCCTGGAGGGATTCGAACCCCCGACCCTCGGCTTAGAAGGCCGATGCTCTATCCAACTGAGCTACAGGCGCGGAAGGTAGCTACGATACACCAGACCATTGCTCGCATTCACCGGGCTTCACGAGCTGGTCCCGCTCAGGCGCACGCCGGCCAAACGCTCCACCGCAAGACGTTCGTGCCGGCGGGCCCGCTCCGGGTGAGTTCCTCCGACCCTAGAATGAATACGCCTGCGCTCGGATGACGCCACCCTTCACGTGCACTTCGCTAAGCACTTGAGAATGTCGCGGCCTCACCGAGAACGGCTACTGGGTGATGACCACCCCGGAACCGACAGATAGCCTAGTGTCCGGGCCCGACAGTATGTCCAGATTGGGCAGAAGCTGCTGCTGGAGACGTGTTCACTGATGATCCAGGTGCGGTAGCGCGCGAACTTCCTCAGAATGGCCTGGATTTGATCGTTGCGAAGATGTTGAAATACCTGCCTCACGATGACGAGATCGCCGGGCGGGAGTGGGTCGGTGACCGCATCGATTGCCCTGAACGTGAGATTGTCACGAACGAACATCAGCTCGGGCACCACGTCGCACGCGGTGTATGTCCGGGCGAGGTTCGGCCGCTGCCCACTCGCGTCATCGTGTTGGAGATCCTGTCGCCCGCGCCCGTCGTGCGCCGGAATCCGCACCGCAGAGTCGCCCAGGCGGGCCGTCCGGCAGGCTGTTTTAGGTAAGCACAAGATGTGGGTTGACAGGCCCGGGCCCCCACGATAGGCTGCGCTCATCATTCACACCGGCTCGGCACCATCGACCATCAGCAGCGGGATCGACGACGATCGTCCTCTGCCTCGGGAGCGCAACATGACGGCGGAAGACTTGCTCAGCGAGCTCCGGTCCTCACGGACCGACCTCGCGCGCCTCGTGGAAGCGGCGCGCGACCGGCACACCCGCCTGGTCATACCTCAGCGGAGCGTGGAGGCGTGGCAGCAGCGGGAGCCGGAGACCTGGACGAAGGTCAGCGGCTGGCTGACCGCGCACGGGGTATCGATCGTCCGGGTCTGAGTTCAGGCCGCGACGGCTGTCGCGGCGGGTCCCACATGGGCCGGCGGAAGCCGGGGAAAATGGTCGGGGTGAGAGGATTTGAACCTCCGACTCCCTGCTCCCAAAGCAGGTGCGCTACCGGGCTGCGCCACACCCCGATTCCGACCGCGGGAGCAGTATATCAACCCGCCCAGCGCCGGAGTAGCTCGCGCGCCAGCACCATCGCGCGGCCGCGGTGGCTCACCGCGTGCTTGGCCGCCGCCGGGACCTCCGCGAAGGTGGCCTCGAGCGGCGGGTAGTAGAAGAGCGGGTCGTAGCCGAAGCCCCCGGTGCCCCGCGGCGCCTCCAGCAACACGCCCTCGACCGTCCCCTCCACGGTGGCCTCGCGCCCGTCGGGCGCGGTGACCGCGATCACCGCGCGGTAGCGGGCGGTGCGCCGGGCGGCCGGGACGCCGGCCAGTTCGCGCAGCATGAGCGCGTTCCGCTCGGGATCGGTCAGCCCCTCGCCGCCGTAGCGCGCGGAAAGCACCCCCGGCCTCCCGTCGAAGGCGTCCACCTCGATGCCCGAGTCGTCGGCCAGCGCCAGGAGCCCCGTGGCGGCGGTGACGGCGCGCGCCTTGCCGAGCGCGTTCTCGGCATAGGAGGTCTCGCCCTCGGGAGGCAGGACGACGCCCGGGAACTCGGCGAGATCCTGGATGCGGTACGGGAGATCGGCGAGGAGGGCGGCCATCTCCTGGCCCTTGGCCCGGTTGGCCGTGGCCAGGACCAGCCGCCGGTCAGAGGGTGAAGGTCTTGTCGCCACGCGCCTCGAGGGCGCGGCGCTGCAGGCCGACCAGCCGGGCGATGCCGTCACCGGCCAGGACCAGTAGCTCGTCGAGGCGCGCCTTGGAAAACGGCGTCTGCTCGACGGTGCCCTGCACCTCCACGAAGGCCCCCGCCCCGATCATCACGACGTTCATGTCCACCTCGGCGGTGGAATCCTCGACGTAGTTGAGGTCCAGCACGGGCCGGTTCCCCACCATGCCCACGCTGATCGCGGCCACGCAGTCCCGGATCGGCGAGCCGGTCAGGGTCCCCGTCTTCACGAGGCTGCCGATGGCATCGCCCAGCGCCACGAAGGCGCCGGTGATCGCGGCGGTGCGGGTA
>Ga0134123_10002651_pt1 | contig 11707 bp, 8 predicted proteins | sample KB303_FD_96460 | JGI IMG/M metagenome (GOLD analysis project Ga0134123, IMG submission 96460) | Terrestrial soil microbial communities without Nitrogen fertilizer from Kellogg Biological Station, Michigan, USA - KB3-0-3 | ecosystem: Environmental > Terrestrial > Soil > Unclassified ...
CCCACCATCTCCACGTGGCTGGCGTCGACCTTGAAGCGGGTGAGCGTGCCGGGGCTGTGGTACGCGACCACGTTGAGCCGCCCATCGGGAGCGAAGGCGATGCCGTTGGCGTCCTTGATGGGCGTCGCGGTCACCTTGGTGGTCATCTTGGTCTCGGGGGTGGGCCGGTCGTCGAAAACGCAGTTCTGGTCCTCGTAGTACACGGCGCCGTCGGCGCCCAGCGTGACGCCGTTGATTCCGCCTCCCATGGTGTTGGCGAGCACCTCGTTCATCGTCGGGTTGTCCGTTGGAATCCGATAGATCTTGTTCGACGTACGCGCCCCTGCGTACAGCACCTTTTTCTTCGGGTCCAGAGCAATGCCAAACACGTCGGCGCCGCCGATGGTGAGCCAGGTGTTCTGGGGCTTGTCGTACGGGGGGGCGTTGCGGCCGAGGTTGGCGTTGCGGCCGCAGGAGTAGATGGTGCCGTCGGGGCCGACCACCAAGCTCTCGGGGGCGTTGAAGCCGGCCAGCGTCGGCATCATCGTCCCGCACTGGGTGGTGCCGCCGGAAGCGCCGCCGGTGCCGGTCATGCCGCCCGCGCCAGCGTCGGCGCCGCCGCTGCCGCCGGTGCTCATGCTGCCGCCCGTGCCCATGCTCCCGCCGGTGGCGCTGCCGCCGGTGCCCACGCTCCCGCCCGTGCTCACGCTGCCGCCGGTCCCCACGCTCCCGCCCGTGCCGGGCTTGCCGCCGGTGCTCGTGCTCCCGCCGGTGCCGGGCGCGCCGCCGGTCTCTTCTTCACCGCCGGTTCCGCCGCCGCGGGGACCGGAGGGGCTCGAGCAAGCAAAGAGCAGCACAACGACCAGCGCGGACCGGGTGTGACCTGTCATCGACGACCTCCGGAGGGCAAAGACTCCGTCTCGCACGGGCGGCGCCCGCCCGTCAATCAGGGCTCCTTGACGAAGCTGGCGTCGATGACGGGCGGCATGGTGTAGAGCTGCCCTTTGTACAGATAGAGGTAATGGGCGTAGATGCCCACCACCCGCTTGGCGTACTCGCGGGTCTGGTCGTAGGTGATGAGCTCCATGAACTCGTCGAGGGGGCGCTTGCCGTTCTGGTTCGCCCAGCGCACGACCGGACCGATGCCGCCGTTGAAGGCGGCGGCCGCCAGGTAGATCTGGCCGTGCACCTTCTTGATGAGGCCGCCCAGGTGCACGGCGCCGAGGCGGACGTTGGTCTCCGGGTCGTAGAGCAGATCGGCGAAGAAGGGCTCCTTGAGCTCGGCCGCCGAGGTCTGCCCCACCTGCTCGATCAGCTGCAGCAGGCCGCGCGCGTCGGCGGGTGACTGCACGTGCGGGTCGTAGCCGGACTCCTTGCGCATGATCGAGTAGATGAAGAACTCGGGGTTGCCGGCGGGCGGACCGTATTTGTCCACCCACTCGGCGTAGGCGCGCGGGTAGGCCGCCTCCCAGAAGGGGCGGGCCGCGCCCTCGGGCTGCGCGACCAGGGCGCCGTTGCCGCGGTTCTCGGCCAGGCGGTAGGCGCGATGGAAGGCGCGCATGCGCGGATAGCGATCGAAGAGCAGCGCCAGGGCTGCCTCGCGCCCGGCCCGCTTGCCGATCGACTCCTCGTGGCGCTCCAGCTCCTGCCCGGCCTCTGCCACGAACCCCGCCTGCACCAGCTCGTCCGAGCGCTGCACGTCGGGGTCCTTGCCCAGGTCCTTGGCGGGCAGGGGCGGGCGATCCACCTTGACCAGCGGCAGCTCCACCTTCTCCCCCTCGGCCTCCAGACGCTGGCGGGCGAGCAGGCCGTAGTAGTCGAGGGGCCAGCGGCGCACGCTCTCGCGGTAGAGCGACCGCGCCTCGTCGGCGCGGCCCAGCTTGCCGAGGATGCGCGCGCGCCAGTAGAGGGCCCGGCGCACGGCATCGGCGTCGTTGTTGGACAGGCGCAGGTACTGCTCGAGCGCGGGCAGCGCCTGGGCGGGCTCGTCGAGGAGGAAGTGGGCCAGGCAGAGGAACCAGGCGGCGTCGTTGGCGAAGGCGCTCTTGCCGTAGCGGGCCAGGGTGTCCTTGAGGCCCGGCAGCGACTCGCGGAAGCGGCCCCGGTTGAAGTCCAGCCAGCCGGCCCGGAAGCTGGCCTCGGGCGCCCACTTCGAGTTGGGGAACTGCTGGACGGTCTTCTTGTAGCCGGCGATGGCCTCGTCGTCGCGGTCGACGCGGGACAGGGCCCGGGCCCCGTGGAAAGAAGCGTGGGCCGCCTTCTCCCCGCTCAGCTTCGACACCACCCCCAAGAGGAGCTGGGCCGCCTTGGGGTAGTCGTGGCGGGTGTTATAGCGGGCCATGCCCGAGACGAAGTCCCGCTCGGCGGCCAGGTCGGGGGGGACGTCGGGCGGCAGCTTGTCCAGCTCGTCGATCGCTTCTTGGTAATGCTTGCCCTCGGCCAGCAGCACCGCCCGCTTGAGCCGCTCGCGCGGGTCGGCGGTCGGCACGGTGACCCCGGTGGGCGCGGGGCCGCCGGCCAGCCGGGCGGCCTCGTCGGCCAGCGGGTGGGCGGGCGAGTCGACGTGGATCTGCCTGAACAATCGGCGGGCCTCGTCGCCGCTGGCGAGCTGGGCCAGGCGGAAGCGGGCCACGACCGGATCGGCCAGGGCGGGGGCCGAGCCGCGCAGGAGCTTGCGGTAGGCCGCCCCTGCCTCGCTGCGCTTGCCCTCGGCCCACAGGCAATCGGCGACGCGCCAGGGGGCCACCGGCGCCAGGCGCGAGGCGCGCTGCTTGCCGAGCGCCTCGAAGCTGGCCCGGGCCCGGGCCGGCTCGCCGGCGTAGAACTGACTCTCGGCCAAAAGGTAGACGGCATAGTCGCCGGTGCGGGGCAGGCGCGCCGCGAGGCCATCGAGGGCGCGCACGGCCTCGCGGTAGTCGCCGGCGGCGAAGGCGCGGTGGCCCCGCTCGAGCTCGGCGACGGGCGTGGCGCCCGACCACAGGAGGGCAAGGAGGAGGAGGGAGCCGGGCATCGGGTGCGAAACTATAAGACGTCCGCACGCTCCGAGGAAACTCGCGCGCCGCCCGCGCCGATGACTGTCTGCGACCGAAAACTTGTGGTCGCTTTTTCAGGGCGGACTTCGCATGATGAGGCCGCAAAGGAGGCACTCGGACGATGGGCAGCGTGAACAAAGTGATCTTGGTTGGAAACCTTGGCGCCGATCCCGAGCTGAAGTACACGCCGAGCAACCGACCGGTGTGCAACCTGAGCATCGCCACCAACGAGGTCTTCAAGGACAAGGGGGGCCAGCGCCAGGAGCGCACCGAGTGGCACCGGGTGACGGTCTGGGGCGAGCAGGCCGAGAACTGCTCCAAGTACCTGGCCAAGGGCCGCATGGTCTACATCGAGGGACGGCTGCAGACGCGCTCGTGGGACGACAAGACCGACGGCAAGAAACGGTACAGCACCGAGATCGTCGCCGATCGGGTCACCTTCCTGGGCGGCGGCGGCGCTGAGGGGGGAGCGCGCGGGGGCGGCAAGCGTTGGGGCGAGGAGGGAGCGGCGGCGCCGTCCATGGGCGCGGCCGAGTCCGAGGGTCCTTCGGCCCCACCGCCCTCCGACGACGACATTCCGTTCTAGATCTGCAGGCGAAGGCCGCGATCGTTCTCCTCCCCGCGCGTCGTCTTGATGCGCCGAAAGAGCGGCGGAATCGAGGCCTTTTTAGCTTGCCGCGGATCGGGGCGTTGGGGTCCAATCCCGTCGCACGAGGAGGACCTATGACCCGCAGGCCTTGGATTCGTTTTGCTTTCGTGACTGGTTCGTTGATCGCTGGCGCCGTCGTCTCCGGCTGCAACGGTGACACTGGCCCGCTGGTGGTCCCGGACGGCGGCGGCGCCGGAAACACCGGCACCGGCGGCGGCGGTGGAGGCGGCGGGTCGATGACCATCAAGGACGGAGGCGCCTCGCCCGACACGCGCCTGCGGCCGACGTTCGAGGTCCTGCCCGACGCGCCCCCGCCCCCGCCCCCCAGCCCCGACTCGGTCCTCGTGGTCCCGGGCCGCGCCCGCCTCGTCGGCACCCACTTCACCGCCTGCGCCAACGCCGTGCCCGCCTCGGCCGGCGGCGATCGCTGGTGCGCGTTCAGCCTGCCCAACAAGCAGATCGGCCTCACCGATCTGTGGGTCATCAACATGACCAAGACGCTGGCCGCTGGCACGCCGCCCAAGTGCGACGGCACCGATCCCAACTGCAAGCTCTTGATCCCGCCGGGCGGCACCCCGGCCATGGGGACCCAGCTGTGGACCGGCCAGCCCATGGACGGCCCCATCCACCCCACCACCCACCGCTTCGACGGTGACACCCTGATCTTCCACGCCCTGGCGCCCGACACCGTGGACCAGTACTCCGGTCCGATCTTCGCTTGGCGGCCCGGCTGGGACGCTCCCAAGAAGATCTCGATGACCAACACCGCCTACAGCTGCTCGGCTCACTTCACCGCCGAGGTGTTCGTCTGCATCGAGAACCTCACCACCACCATGCCGCTGCAGTTCGACCTCACCGGCGGCAAGCTGGCCACGGGCGCGCAGCTCATCAAGCACATCGTCCCCTTCCGCGCCGGCAGCCAGTCGTCGCAGTGGCGGGCGGCGCTGACCCGCGACGGCTCGACCATCGCCTTCTCCACGGGTGGCCTCACCATCCAGGAGCGCGAGACCCTCTACCTGGCCAAGTTCGACAGCCCCACCATGGTCACCACGGTGCGGGCCGGCGTGTCGCGCTGGTCGATCTCGGCCGACGGCACCAAGCTCTACTACCTGGCCAACTACAACTACGACACCATGGGCGCCCCACAGGGGACGATGACCATGATGGACTTCCCCTCGGGCGCTAACGAGAAGACGCTGGCCCCCATGGTCGGCGCCATCCAGGTGCTGGGCGAGGGCGAGGTGGACAAGGGCATCGGCTTCTTCGACAGCGTCGTCGCCGGCAAGGCCACCTACAAGATCATGAAGGACCGGAACGTGCCGACCGGCGTGGTCACCGTGGTCACCAACATCGGCGGGGTGCTCGCCATCACCCGTGACCAGAAGTACCTGTACTACTACAAGGACTTCGACATGGACAACGGCAGCACCACCGACGGTTACATCGCGAAGACCGACGGCTCGATGACCTCCTGCACGTTGACCACCACCCTCGAGTCCGACCAGTTCGGCGCGCCCTTCACCCGCAACGGCCAGCTGGTCATGTGGGCCGACAACATCGATCAGATCGACGGCGTCGGTGAGGGCTGGGTGGCCAACCCCGAGGGCTGCGCCGGCCGCATGAAGTTCAGCGACAAGATGGACTTCTGGTTCCTGCACGGCGACGACGGCATGGTCTACTCCGACGAGGGCGTGCTCGATTACTCGGCCCTCAAGTACATGACCTTCCCCGGCGGCAACAAGGTCGGCCCGCCCACGCTGATCCAGCAGCAGGTCAACCGCATCTACGCCATCCTTCCGCAGTTCAACGGCATCATCTACACGATCGTCAACAGCACGGCGGAGAAGGACGGCCTCTACAGCTACGCCAAGATCCCCTTCAAGGGCCCCGTCACCGACGCCGGGTTCTAGGGAATCGCGTTCGACACTTCACCCGCGGGGGGCGCAGCCGCGCCCCAGCGAGGTGATGGTGTTCGACGCGATCCTCCTCCCCCGCGGCCGCCGCGGGGGAGGTCGGGTGGGGGTCGCGCGCACCACGCCGATCGCCCTCCCCTCCCGCCGATCCCCGATAACGCTACCTAGCGCCCCTCGCACCACGGGGCTATCCTATGAATCCCGTGGTCTTACGCGCAGTGGTGGCCGTGGCGGCGGCGCTCGTGCCGCTGTGCCTGCCTTCGGGCGGTGACCCCGGCGCCATCCCGCCGCTCCCGCCGCCCGTCACCGCGGCCCTCGAGCCGGAGCCCACCCTCGAGCCCGAGCCGGTCCTTCCCGCCATCCTCCCCGACAACTTTCCGCGCTTCCGGCGCGGCCCCGACGGCAAGGTCCTCCCCTACCCGCCCGCGCGCAGGGTGCGCGAGCTGATGCTGACCTTCGACGACGGGCCCGACTTCCACGGCACCCCGCAGGTGCTGGCCGCGCTCGATCGCCACGGCTACAAGGGGATCTTCTTCGTCAACGGCCGCTGGCTGATGGGCAGCCGGCCCGAGGACTTCAAGCGGCGCGAGCTGGTGCGCAACCTCGCCGCCCACGGCCACCTGGTGGCCAACCACACCCTCACCCACCGCAACCTCTGCCGCGAGCCCGAGACGGTGGCCGAGGAGATCGACACCAACTCGGAGATCATCGCCTACGCCACCGGCATCCGCCCCCTGCTCTTCCGCTCGCCCTACGGCGCGCGCTGCCGCAGCCTGGACCAGGCCCTGCGCGATCGGGATCTGGTCGAGGTGGGCTGGAGCCTCGATCCGCAGGAGTGGCGCGCCTCGGATCAGAACGCCGTCTTCACCTACGTCACCGAGAGCCTGACCAAGCTGCGCGGCAAGGCCATCCTGCTCCTGCACGACAAGCACCCGGCCGCGGTGCACGCTCTCCCCCGCATACTCGACTGGATCGACGAGGAGAACGCCCGGGTGGCGCGCGAGGGCGGGATCCCCATTCGCATCGTCGACTACTCGGTGTTCGTGCCGCAGCGGCCCCCGCCCCCGCCCACCGGGCTCGAGCCGGTGGCGGCGCGGCTGGCCTCGGCGCTGACCGTGCTGCCCCGCCTGCCCTTCGCGGCGCCTGTCCCGGCCGTGGCCCGGGTCGAGTAAGCTGCGGAGCGTGTTCTTCATCCGGGCCGCCGAGGAAGCCGACCTGCCCGCCGTCGCGGCAGCGGCGCAGCACCTCGACTCGGTGAACCTGCCCAACGATCCGCAGCGGCTGGCCCAGATGATCGAGCTGTCGGTGAAGTCCTTCGCCGGCAAAGTCCCGGCGGCCAAGCGCGAGCTGCTGTTCGTGCTGGTCGAGCGGCAAAGCGGACAAGAAGACGGGCAGGATCGGGTGGTGGGCTCGTCGATGATCTTCGCCCAGCACGGCAGCCGCCAGGCGCCCCACGTCTTCTTCGACGTGCTCGAGGAGGAGCGCTACAGCGAGTCGCTCGATCGCCACTTCCGGCACACCGTCCTGCGCATCGGCTACAACTACCGCGGCCTCACCGAGGTGGGCGGCCTGGTGGTGCTGCCCGGTTACCGAGGGCACAAGGAGCAGCTGGGCAAGCTGCTCGCCTACGTCCGCTTCCTCTACGTGGCGCTCCACCGCGACGTCTTCTGCGAGGAGGTGGTCTCCGAGCTGATGCCGCCGCTCGAGCGCGACGGGCGGAGTCTGTTGTGGGAGGCGCTGGGCCGCCACTTCACCGGCCTCTCCTACCAGGAGGCCGACCGGCTCTCGCGCGAGAACAAGGAGTTCATCCGCACCCTCTTCCCCCAGGATCCCATCTACGCCTCGCTCTTGCCCCAGAGCGCCCAGGCCCTCATCGGCCAGGTCGGCCCCACCAGCAAGCCGGTCGAGCGCCTGCTCCGCCGCATCGGCTTTCAGTACGCCCAGCGCATCGATCCCTTCGACGGCGGCCCGCACTTTCACGCCCGCACCGAGGAGATCAGCCTGGTGAAGGCGACGCGGCGGCTGACGGTGGGGCAAGGCGGGAGCGCGGCGGTGGACGCCCTGGTGGCGGCGGAGTCGCCGGGGCCGCCCTTCTTTCGCGCCGTGCGCGCCAGCGTGCGCGTGGGCGATGATTCAGTGGCCCTGCCGCCGGCGGCGGCGGCGCTCCTCGGCGTGACCGAGGGCCAGGAAGTGGGCCTGGCGGCGGTGCCCGCGGAAGGAAGCTGATCCATGCCCGAGACCATCCTCATCGTCGACGACGAGAAGAACATCCGCCGCACCGTCAGCATGGTGCTGGAAGGCGAAGGCTACTCCGTGGAGGAGGCCTCCTCCGCCGAGGAGGCGCTGGCCCGCCTGCCCGATCTGGGGCCCGACGTGATCCTGCTCGACGTGCAGCTGCAAAGGATGTCGGGCCTCGAGGCCCTCGATCAGCTGCGCAAGACCGGCGGCGAGAAGGGCGGGCCCACCGTGGTGATGATCTCGGGCCACGCCACCCTCGCCGATGCCGTGCGGGCGGTGAAGGCCGGCGCCTACGACTTCCTCGAGAAGCCGCTCGATCGCGAGCGCCTCATCGTCACCCTGCGGAACGCGCTCGAGCGGCGGCGCATGGCCCGCGAGGTGGAGGGGCTGCGCGAGCTGACCGAGGGACGCTGGGAGATGGTGGGGAAGAGCCCGGCCATGACCGCGCTTTACACCCAGATCGCCAAGGTGGCGCCCACCCGCACCCGCGTGCTCATCACCGGCGAATCGGGCACCGGCAAGGAGCTGGTGGCGCGGGCGCTGCACCGCGAGAGCACCCTGCACAGCAAGCCCTTCGTGAAGGTGAACTGCGCCGCCATCCCCCCCGAGCTGATCGAGTCGGAGCTGTTCGGCCACGAGCGCGGCGCCTTCACCGGCGCCAGCGCGCGCAAGAAGGGCCTGTTCGAGATGGCCGACGGCGGCACCATCTTCCTCGACGAGGTCGGCGACATGATCCTGTCGGCCCAGGCCAAGGTGCTGCGCGTGCTGCAGTCGGGCGAGTTCACCCGGGTGGGCGGCGAGCAGACCTTGAAGGCCGATGTGCGGGTGCTGGCGGCCACCAACCGGGATCTCCAGGCCGCGGTGGCGGGCGGGCAGTTCCGCGAGGACCTCTACTTCCGGCTGGCGGTGGTGCCGCTGCGGGCGCCGGCGCTGCGCGAGCGGGCCGACGACATCCCGCTTCTGTGCCGATCGTTCGTCGAGCAGATCTGCCGCGAGAACGGGCTCAAGGTGAAGACCATCGCCCCCGAGGCGCTGGAGATCCTCGCGGCTTACCAGTGGCCAGGCAACGTCCGCGAGCTACGCAACGTGATCGAGCGCCTGGTCATTCTCTCCGACGAAGGCATCGGGGTGGGCGACCTGCCCGAGGAGATCGTGGCCGAGGCCTCGCGGCGGCCGGCGGTCGAGGTGCAAGCCGCCGTCGACCTGCCCCAGGAGGCGCAGAACCTGCCGCTCCGCGATCTGCGCGACCTGGTCGAGCGGCAGTACATCCGCTCGAAGCTGGACGACAACGGCTGGAATATTTCACGCACTGCGCAGGTCTTGGGGATCGAGCGCACGAACCTTCACAAGAAGATGAGGGCCCTCGGCATCAGCCGAGAGGACCGGACCGAGTAAGTGGTGACCGCGGTGGAGCTTTCTGTGCGCGCATTTTCCGTATTAAGAAGTACGGATTTTTGTCCGAAAGAAAATACGTGCGCGCAGCCCTCCGCCCCCTTCTTCCCGCCGTCGCTCTGGCCGTGGCCGGCGCCTGCGGCGCTCCCCCTTCTTCCCTGAGCGGCGGCGTCCCCGACGCCAGCAGCCCGACCGCGCCCACGCCTGGAACCGCTGGAAACAACGGCGGTTCCGCCCCGAAGGACCCGACCCCGAGCGAGCCGGAGGCGCCGCTCGGCCACGTGCGCACCGCCCCCGGGGAGTGCGGCCTCGACATCGGCGACATCGCCCTGTATCAGGGCGTCAAGACGCTGCTGGTGCGCGACGGCGCCGAGGTGCGCAAGCACGCGGTGGACGTGGTGCAGCGGCGGCCCGGTCTGCTGAGGGTCTTCGTCAAGGCCGGGTCGGGCTTCGCCCCCGGCCAGGTCCAGGCCTCACTGACCCTCAGCGGCCGCGACGGCAAGAAGGTGCTGGTCGCAGAGCGCAAGATCACCGGCAGCTCGACCGACGCCGATCTCGAGAGCACCCTGAACTTCGACGTCCCGGCCGGAGCCATCGACGACAAGACCTCGTTCGCCGTCGAGCTCACCGCGCCCGCCGCCTGCGCCCAGGTGCGCTTCCCGGAGGAGAAGGCCGCGCCGATGGGCGCCCGCCAGGTGGGCAAGCTGCGGATCAAGCTGGTCCCCATCCGCTACGTCGCCGACGGCTCGAACCGCCTGCCCGACACCAGCGAGGCGCAGCTGGCCCTGCTGCGCGCTCGCCTGCAGGCCATGTATCCGGTCGAGTCGGTCGAGCTGACCGTGCGTGAGCCGGTCAAGACCACCATGACGGTGTCGGGAGCTCCCCAGAGCTGGGACGCGCTCCTCGATTCGATGCGCGACCTGCGCGCCGCCGACAACCCCGACTCTGACATCTACTACTTCGGCCTCATCTCGCCGGCCGAGAACCTGGCGGCCTACTGCCCCGATCAGTGCTACATGGGCCTCTCCTTCCGCACCGACCGGGCGGCGTCCAAGTACCAGGCCGGAGTGGGCCTGGGCTTCTCGGGCGAGATCGCCGGCACCGTGCTGGCGCACGAGCTGGGTCACATGGCCGGACGCAAGCACGCCCCCTGCAAGGTCAGCACCTACCTCGATCCGATGTACCCGTCCCCCGAGGGCAAGACCGGCTCGTGGGGCTGGGACATGCGCAGCCACGCCCTGCTCGCGCCCGACACCACCGATCTGATGGGGTACTGCAACCCCACCTGGATCAGCGACTACACCTATCGCGGCATTCTCGACCGCATGATCGAGGTGGACTCGAGCGGCAAGAGCGCCACCACCCAGAGCCTCTCGTCCGAGGTGCGCGTGCTGATGGTGGGCGGCGGCCAGGCGCGCTGGGGCCTCGACGCCAGCGACGGCGGCGAGGGCGCCGCCGAGGCCGCCACCATCCGCGACGAGGCCGGCGCGGTGGTCGCCACCGTCGAGGTGCGCCGCCTCGACGTGGGTGAGGGCGATCGCTCGGTGGTGCTGGTGCCCCAGCCCCAGCCCGGCTGGGCGACCATCGAGGTGGCCGGCGCCGCGCCCGTGCGCTTCGACGAGGTCTCCGCCGGCTCCGCGCTCGAGCGCTGAGCGCGCCGCGATCAGACAATCGTGACCATCGCCAGCGGCTCGCTTCCGTGATACCGATATTGGATGGCGCACGGGTCGAAAGCCATGACGGGCACGGCGGCGGTGCACGAGGCCTGTCGGAGCATCGAGCGGATGCTGGGCGACAGCCCCGCCTACCGGAAGATCGAGGACGGCCTCTACTGCATCAAGCAGGGCTCGACGCTGGTGATGATCAGCGTGCACCCCTGGGGCAACCGCGCGGTGGTCCGCCTGGCCGCCCAGCTGGTCAAGGGCGTGAGCATGGAGGTCCCCCTGGCCCTCGAGCTGCTCGAGACGAACGCGCTGCTTCGCTTCGGCGCCTTCGCCTACGTCCCCGCCGGTGAGGTGGTGATCTTCGCCCACACCTTGCTCGATCGCGATCTGGGCGATCGCGAGGAGTTCCTCGGCACCATCCGCGACTTCGCGCTGGTCGCCGACGACTACGACGACCGCATCGCCGCCCGCTACGGCGGCCAGACCATGCAGGACCTCCTCGAGGAGAGCGTGGTCGAGCACCTGCGCCGCGGCCACCGGGTCAGCCTCGACTCCGACTCCGACTCCGACCTGGACTCCGACTCCGACTCCGACGACGAACGTTCCGCGCGGGATCTGACCTAGCCGCGATCGATCGTGGGGGCCGATCCGATCGTCTGGGGTCGGCTTGGTATTGGGACTTTCGCCGGCTTCGGGCAAGGCCTGTCGATCGTCTGGACTCGGCTTGGTATTGAGAACTTCGCCGGCTTCGGGGGGCTGCGGGACCTGTCCTTCAGGCTGCCTCCCCACGGTGTGTGCGGCCGGATCCCTTAGCTCGTGGGGCTTGCCGTTCTAAGGGCC
>Ga0134123_10002655_pt1 | contig 11693 bp, 12 predicted proteins | sample KB303_FD_96460 | JGI IMG/M metagenome (GOLD analysis project Ga0134123, IMG submission 96460) | Terrestrial soil microbial communities without Nitrogen fertilizer from Kellogg Biological Station, Michigan, USA - KB3-0-3 | ecosystem: Environmental > Terrestrial > Soil > Unclassified ...
GCCAGTGCTATCCTGCTCGACCCCGAGTGGGGACTGCCGGCAGCCAAGCGCCGCGCCAAGAACGCAGGCCTGCTGCTCGCATACGAAAAGACCGGATATGACAAGACCGGGCCTGGCCGCCTGCCCGATTTGCTCGGCCACTGGTCAGCAAAGCGCATTAAAGATGTGGGCGCCGACTGCGTCAAGATCTTGCTTTACTACACTCCTTTTGATCCCAAGGAGATCAACGACCAGAAGCATGCCTGGGTTGAGAGGATCGGCGACGAGTGCCGCGCTAACGACATCCCGTTCTTCTTAGAGTTTGTCGGGTACGAGGACGGCGCTGACGAGAAGGGCCTTGAATACGCGAAGAAGAAGCCCGTGATCGTGACCGAGAGCATGCGCGAATTCTCCAAGGAGCGCTACGGCGTCGACATACTCAAGGTCGAAGTTCCGGTCAACATGAAGTTCGTCGAGGGCACAAGGTCGTTTGGCGGGCAGAAGGCTTACGGCAAAAAAGAAGCCATCGAGCTTTTTCATAAGGCCGCGGCTGCCGCGACGAAGCCCTTCATTTATCTGTCGGCTGGCGTCAGCAACGCCGAGTTCAGCGAGACGCTCGAATTAGCCGGCGAGACCGGCGTGAAGTACAACGGTGTGCTTTGCGGGCGCGCCACCTGGAAAGATGGCATCTCGGTTTATGCCAAGCAGGGTGCAGACCCGTTCCGCCGCTGGCTCGAGTCTGAAGGTGTGAAGAACATTGAGAACGTAAACGAGAAGCTGAAGACAGCCACATCTTGGTTCCCGATCTACGACGTAGAGTCGGCCTTGGTCGGCGCATAGTTCAGAGTCTTGCCCTGTGGCAGGTTCGAGTGGCGAGCTTTGAGCAATCCATTCCAATCGGTTGCTCAGAGCTTGCAGCTCGGTGAGACGTGCCCTCCTTGCTGACAAGCATCCATGAAATTCCACACCGAATACCTGAAGTTCCACACCCGCAAACACCGCGAGTACATCCACATCACGCCCCAGATTGAAGGCATCGTGAAAAAGAGTGGGATCAAGGAGGGCATGGTGTTGGTTTCCGCCATGCACATCACCGCCGGCGTGTATGTGAACGACGACGAAGCAGGTTTGATTGAAGATATCGATCAATGGCTAGAGGAAGTGGCCCCCTTTCGCGAGGACTATCGCCACCACGAGACTGGCGAAGACAATGGCGACTCGCATCTGAAGGCATTGCTGATCCACCACGAAGTCATCGTTCCCATCACCGCGGGCAAGCTCGACTTCGGTCCTTGGCAGAGGATTTTTTACGCCGAGTTTGATGGGCAGCGGGACAAGCGAGTGATCGTGAAAGTAATGGGCGAGTGACAACGGCCAGGACGAGCCACGGAGAGGAAAACAGAACGTTCGGAGCATACGTCTTGGAGTGGCAAACCTCGGGGCTGTTGCTTAGGAGATGCTACGTCCTCTGTGGTGAAGGCTCGACTTTTCCTCTGGGTTGAGAATTCACTAGAATCTCCGCATCATGCCACAGGGAAGCCAAACCGCCCTCATCACCGGCGCATCGGTGGGAATCGGCCGTGAGCTAGCCAAGTTGCTTGCTCAAGACCACTACAACCTTGTTCTTGTCGCGAGAGGCAGTTCACGGTTGTCGCAACTCGCAGCCGACCTAGAGCAACAATTCGGCGTTGTGGCCAGGCCGTTTGCCCTCGACCTTGCCAGCGACGTGGCCCCGCAGTTTCTTTTTGATCAGTTGCAGCGGGAAAACATTCCAATCGATGTGTTGGTCAACAATGCTGGCTACGGAAAGCTCGGACCATTTTCCGAGATTCCCTATCAGGAGAGTGCCGGTCAGATCGAACTCAACATCACGGCACTCACCCACCTGACAAAGCTCTTTCTCTCGCCAATGCTGCAACGCAAGTCTGGGAAGATCCTGAATGTTGCATCGACCGCGGGGTTTCAGCCCGGACCGCTCATGGCCGTGTATTACGCCACCAAGGCCTACGTGATCTCATTTTCCGAAGCGCTCGCGAATGAATTGCAGGGAACAGGCGTGACCGTTACCTGCCTGTGTCCCGGCGCAACCGATACAGAATTTCAAACCCGAGCGGGAACCGAGCAGACGACTTTGTTTCGAAGAGTGCGTCCCATGGACGCATCCGTAGTGGCTCGGGACGGCTATCGCGGGTTGATGAAAGGCAAGCCCCTGGTGATCTCGGGTCTTCGGAATCGGCTCTTAATGGAGTCTTTGCGCATCAGCCCGCGCCGGGTTGTGACCGCAGTGTCCCGCAAGTTTCTCGAGTAGGTCGGGCGAGGACAATCCGGATGGCATGAACCCTTACTGCCAAGTGGAAGCCTCGGGAACGAGAAGAAGCTTGCCCCTTTCGGTATGGAAGCACAGTTATTGCTACCGGGTTACACTCTTGCCTATGGACTGGCAGGCTTTCGGGCTTACGATTCGGCTGGCAACCGTCGTGACTGGCATCCTGGTGGTGGTTGGGTTCCCCCTAGCCTACTGGATCGCATTTTCGACCTGGCGATGGAAGTTTGTCGTAGAAGCTATAGTTGCCCTCCCCATTGTCCTTCCGCCAACAGTTTTGGGTTTCTACGTGTTGGTCGCCGTTGGGCAGCGCAGCCCAATTGGACGCTGGTGGCAAGCCGCGACCGGCCATCCCCTGGCTTTTACCTTCGAGGCGCTTGTGATCGGGTCGGTCCTTTACAGTCTGCCGTTCGCGGTGCAACCTCTAGCGTCCTCGCTTTCCGCAATCGACCGCCGGCTGCTCGATGCCTCCGCAGTACTTGGAGTGTCAAAGCTCAAAACGTTCTTTCGCGTGTTGGTTCCGCTCTCCCTATCCGGCCTGGTAGCCGGCATTTCCTTGACCTTCACCCACACCATGGGAGAGTTTGGCGTTGTCCTCATGCTGGGCGGCAACATCCCGGGTATCACGCGCACGCTTTCCATCAACATCTATGACCAAGTACAGGATTTGAACTACTCTGCGGCCAATGCGACAGCTTTGGTTCTGGTTGCCATCGCATTCGTCCTGCTGTCGGTCGTGTATTCGCTAAACCGCCGATTCTGGAGGGTGTGGCCGCGGATATGAGCGTGTTGACCAAGAGCGCTACCGATCGAACCCCAGGAGCTGCTACTCCGCTCGACACCTTGCGGGTTTGCATTCGGAAAGTCCTTAGCGCCACCTTTGAACTGAACGTCGATTTCGCGCTCTCCAGCGGCATTAGCATTTTTTTTGGTCCCTCGGGGGCGGGAAAAACCACCCTGCTGGACTGCATAGCCGGACTCACCACCCCCGACTCGGGACACGTTAGCGTTTTGGGCCATGTCCTGTTCGACTCCACTGCAGGGATAGCTGTGCCAGTCACCAGACGCAACATCGGTTACGTCTTCCAGGACCTTGCATTGTTCCCCCACCTCACCGTGGAATCAAACATCGCGTACGGTTTGGCATGGCTGTCTGCAGTGGAGCGCGATGCGCGGGTTGACCGTCTATTGTCAGAGATGGGAATTGCTGCGCTTCGGAGCCGCCGCCCGGCAGATCTTTCTGGAGGGGAACGCCAGCGGGTAGCGCTGGCGCGGGCGCTCGTGATGCAACCATCGGTGTTGCTTCTCGACGAGCCTCTTGCAGCTTTGGATCTGCCAGTTCGAATGAAGATCGCAGATGATCTTCGATCGTGCATTCAAAATACGCAAACACCAGTGCTGTACGTCACGCACAGCCGCGACGAGGTGTTCACGTTGGGCGACAACCTCTTGGTCCTTGAGCACGGCCGGGTGATCGCGCAGGGCACTCCTCACGCGGTTCTTTCTGCTCCAACAAACGAGACGGTGGCCCAGCTTGCCGGATTTGAAAACATCTTCGATGCCGTCGTGACATCCATTCACGAAGAGCGGGGCACGATGACCTGTCGTGTGGGGGGATCGCCGCCCGGGAAGACCTATCGAGAGGCCCGCGGCCAAGGCGTCGAACTTGAAACTCCGCTGGTCCGGTCGACGCCGGGTGACAAACTGCGCGTCGGTATCAGCGCAGGCGACATTCTACTCTCCACGACTGCGCCGGTTGGTCTGAGCGCACGCAATGTTCTGGCGGGACGCTTGGTCTCCCTTTCTCAGCGTGACGCCATCATCGTCGCGGTTGTCGATTGCGGTATCGAGGTTGCCGCTCACTTAACCTTGTGGGCTCGCGATTCGCTTGGCCTCACTCCCGGATCGGCGGTCTGGGTCATCGTGAAAACGCATTCTTGCCATCTCTTCCAAGATGGAAAGCGGAGCAAGTAAAACGTTTTCGTGGCTTCCCTGGTTACCCCTGAGGGGAACAAGCTCTTGTTCTGAATGGAAATGCGGAGTAGAAGGTAGTATCAATCCCGGAGAGTGCGCTCCGTCCGCGGACTCCCGAAGTTCCTTTTAGCAGCACCTGGCAATTGTTCCGCGAAGAACGTTGCACTCGCACGACCGAGAGGTGCCTGATGGACAAGCTCAAGTTCGTTCTCCTGGCGGTGGACAACAACGATTATCAAGTCGAGCAGGTAAGCTCCGCGCAATCAGCCGCGACGAAACTCGGTATTGAAATTGAGATTATTCATACCGAACACGATTCGATTCAGCAAAGTCAGATTGTCTTGGATCTCATTCAAGGTCCACCCGGCAAGAGGCCTAACGCCATCTTTTTTGAGCCGGTTGGAACTGCACTCGCCCAGCCAGCGCGAGCGGCGGCCGCCGCAAAAGTTGGGTGGGTGATTCTCAATCGCGAGAATGTGGACTATGTGCGCGAACTTCGCGACCAACACTCGTCGCCGATGTTTTGTGTCACAACTGATCATAAGAACGTGGGAAATATTCAAGGAGAGCAGATCTCCAAGCTGCTCCCAAAGGGTGGCGCGGTCTTGCACATCGAGGGTCCCGGCGATAACAAAGCTGCGGTTCGGAGAACGGAAGGAATGCTTGCCTGCAAGCCGTCCAATGTAGAAGTTAGGAGCTTGCGTGGGCGTTGGACCGAAGTCAGTGCCTACAATGCGGTGAATTCATGGCTGAAGCTCAGTATTGCCAAGGAAATTCGAATTGGTGTCGTGGCCGCCCAGAACGATGCCATGGCACTAGGTGCGCGCAAGGCCTTTCAGGAACTGCCAAATGGGCCAGCTCGCGATCGTTGGCTGCGGGTGCCGTTCATCGGCTGTGACGGTCTCCCCAATGGCGGGCGGAAGGCGGTGCGCGAACACCTGCTTGCCGCGACTGTGGTCATCCCGCCAAATGCCGGGGATGCAGTGCAAGCAATGGCAAGCGCCTTACGAACAGGAAAACAACCCGAGGTGACATTGTTTACTGAGGCAAGTTCCTTTCCGCCCCTGCACTCTCTTGCCCCCGAGCCTTGGTCCATGCATTAGTTCCTTGGCGAGTAAACTCGGGCCTCTTGGATTCCTTCCACCAAGATGATGCCGACCCACTGTCCTTTCCGATGTTCGGAATAGACGAGATTACCTCCCAAAACGGAAGCGGCTGCACTTGGAGTCATATCCTCATGGTATCCGAAGAACCGTGTCTTCCATTGACGCCACAAGGCTGAGCCGTCTAGGAAAGAACTTGGCGGCTGGTACTTGGTAGAGAAGACGAGCGCGATGTCGAAACTTGAACGCATGTCTGCCGCCGACATCAATTGTTCCTCGGTAAAGTCTTCAATGCGGACCACCTTAACGGCGCTCTCGACGTAACCCAAATATGGGCGCGACAACTCGTCGCTCGCCGGCCAAGCGGTTAGAACTCGCGCCCGGGGATAATGTGCCTGGATAAACCGTTCCGCACGCTGATGCATCCGAACGTAATCCGCGTAGGCACGATTGTCCTCCGGAGAAAACCCGTAGGGAGGATTGACGACCAGGCCGGCGATGAAGGCAAGGGCCACGGTCGCTAGTACGACTTTCCAGAAGCGCAACCGTCGCCAGATGGTCGAAACGCAGATGAGTATCACAAGCGGTACGACCGGCAGCATGTAGCGTGCGAGTACAGCGCCGCCTAGAACCGACATAGCCGCCAGGTATACGAGCGCGATTGCGAGCATTGCAAATTGAATTGTGGGATGGATCCTGGGCCGCAGTTTGCCCGATGTCTCTCCCTCCACGTCTTTCGCGCCGTCCAACGGTTGTGGAGCGTACTTCATAGCCAGGACGCACGCGAGTGTTAGCACGTAAAGATTCAGGTAACCGAAGGACTGCCAGACTCTGAGCAACAAAGCCAGCACAATGCGCAGGAGCGAGAGGTTGCCCTGAAGGTTATAGCGAAGAAACTCTGGATTTCCAAACACAAAGCCAGTCCGAAGGTAGTGATATCCAAACCACAGGGCCAGCGGAACCCCTGATGAAAGCAAGGCCACAAACATTTTGGAGTTTCGCTCGCCGGGGCTTAGCAGACCCGAGTTTTCGGCATCGCACTTGGAAGTAGTTTTCAGTAATTCCCAGGCACACAAGGCCACCGGCACCAGGATCGCAGTTTCCTTGGCCAGGGCTGCGAGTGAAAACCAAAGCATCGTTCCCACTGGCCGCTTGCGCAAGTAGGCTTCCAGGCCCCAAAACGTCAGACCCGCTGCTGGCAAGTCCACCTGAGCCAGCGAACTCTGGGCAAAAAATACCGGATAAATGGAGAGTAGAACAGTAGCGAGGATCGCAACGGTGGCATTGGATGCAGTTTTCGCCAACCGGAAAAAGCCCGTAAGGGAGAATGCCGCCAGCGCGAGCATGGAGCATCGGGTTACAGGGATGGATTGCTCGAATATCTTCCACATCAGGGCGAGCCATGCCATCACCAGCGGCGGGTGAGCATTGGAGGGGGTTGAGTGCGGAATGAGAGAGCCGCCAAGAAGGTCCCTGGCCGCGGGAATGTAGTAGCCGGCTTCATCCCAAAAGTACGGAAGGGAAATCAGGGAAAGATGGTCGCCGATCAGGAGCAAAAAGAAAATCAGGAATAAACCAGCTGTCTGAATCCAGGTATTCCGACTCGGCTCTGATACCCTGCGTTCTCGCCCGCCAACTGGTTCTTCCCGAAGTGCGCTCGTTGGCATTCGTCAGTGTACAGGGCCCGGGGCAGCAGCGCCCCGAGGATCCAATTTGATCTCGCCGAACGTACTCTCGTAGTTGTTGACATTCTGCTGCAAAATTGCGGCGAGGGCCTTCGCCTGTTGCGGACTCAGGTATATGCCCTGAAAGTTGCGCACCTCGACCTGGTTCTCAGATTGTTGTTGCATGGTTCCAAATACCAGAAAGAAATCCCACACGTTGACTCTCACTTGAACACTGTTAGCGTAAGTCTCCCGGTAGTCAGCGGTACTGACAACGGTGAAATTGGGTTGGGTAGGAATAATCATACGGAGGATAGTCTATCGGGAATTCCTCGGAAACATGGTGCGAATTTTGGTTTAACCGTCCTTCTTGCCGGGAAGGGTAATCCTTGCGTCCCCTCTTAATTCACGACAAACTCGGCAACGCGCACCGGCGAATAGTTTCCAGCCGAGTCTGCTCCCTGTAACTCCAAGCGATACGATCCTGGCGCGAGCTGCTCTACGGGCAGACGCAGGCCCATCGGCACAACCGGGTTCCCGGCCTTGATGAAAGCCGCGGTTTCGGCAATGCGTGCGCTGATCGGCGCATTGCCACTTTTCTTATCCACAATCCTCAACAGCAAATCCAACTTGGGCGGATTGGGATCCGTTAGCAACGGCTCATACATCTCCAAATAAACCATGGCATGATCGGTCTTGCTGAAGTGATAGTCGGCTGTCGGAACAACCTGAATTCCCTGAACCACGAGCGGAACACGACCCAAGAGTAGATCCTGGTCTAGTCCGCCTATCTGCGCAATGGAATGGGCTTCCCGGGTCAGTGCCAGACTGCTGAGGCCGAAGTGTTTACCGTCGAAGGAATCTACTTTCAGCCTAGTCTCAAGTTTGCCGAAAGTTTCTCCGCCTCCGCTGAAGACCACCGCCAGCCTGTAGTCGCCCGCTCCGATTTCGGATTGGTTCTCGTAGCGAAAGGAGTTCTTGTTGAATTCTTCAAGCTCATGCTTTTCGAACTGCAGATGCACGGAGTCGCTAAAGCGCGCGGCTTCCGAGCCGTCCGGTTTGGTGGCAATTCCAAGAACGTGTAAGTCCGATTGAAACTTGCCTTTCTGTTTCTGAAACTTGATCGAGGCCGACGGGATCTGCATGGTCAAGTCTACGCGCGCGACGTTCGGCGAGGTGAAAAAGAAGGGCGCTTCGAGCGAGCCCTCGACGGCGCCGCTAGCGAACGCATTCGCATGGCTTTCCAATTCCCGCTCAATCGGTTTGCCGGCCAGAAAATCAAGCGGCTTTATGTTGCAGTATCCGGTACGAGAACGGACGATGGTCCCGCCGCGGTCCACTTTTACCTTGATGGTGTGGCAACTCCCGTCGCGGGAGTCCGGCGGCGTATAGCCAATGATGTAATACTCGTTTTGCTCTTTGGCAATGCGTTCCATGCCAGAGAGCAAGTCATTAGTGTCGTGAATGAGAAAACCTCCGGTGCCATCAGCAAGCTCATAAAGAACCTGCTGGTCCACCGAGGCATTTTGAGGAAACGGCGGAATCAACTGGCTCGGCTGAAGGTTCGGGTTGTACAAATATGCGTATAACGCAGAACTTTACCGCCGATGCGGATCGTCTTAAGACTGTGGTCGCGGGAATGAGATTTTCCCGTTGTTGCGGATCGGGAGACCATTGATTCCGCCCCGACCACCACCACTCCGGCCCCATTCCCACCTTTGCCAGCGCCACCTCCGCCACTCCCCCCTTTACTACCCCCGCCACTCCCGCCCTTACCTCCACCGCCAGGGCCTGCTCCGGTGCCCCCAGCCGGCGGTCCACCCCCACCAGTCGGTGGTCGGCCCCCACCCGGCGGAACGCCACCACCGGGGCGGCCGCCGCCCTGCTGAACCAATACCAATTGCGTTGTAAGCTCAGCATCGCGAGTTAACGTCGCCGTTCTCAGGTGGGCTTGAGGGAAACGGGTTGGATATCGCAGCTCCGCTTCTGGTCCACCACCGAATCTCTGGAGTGCCGCAACCAGTCCGCGCACATCGATTGGATAGATCGCGACGTTGGCCTTGTTACACGCGTCAATGACTGCGCTTACCTCCGACTCGCGATCCAGCGTAAGCGGGAAGCTGGAAGTCAACAGGACCAGGCTCTTGCGCCCTGGTACGGTCGCCATATTCTTTGCCAGGTTGCGCACCGCCCAGAGCATGTCGAAGACGCCAAAGTCCGCTTCCGCATTGACGATGGGCGGAGCCCCAAGCGATGCGACTTGATTCTGCGTGTCAGCCTTCGGCGAGGTTAGGGTTCGGCTTTGCATCACTAAGGTAAGAGATAGAGACGGATTCGCACCTCGCTCCCAGCGAGTTAGAACCAGTGCGCTGCACGCCGCACAATCAGCAGCTTACAATACCCCCCGATCCAATACCCGACGTGGATCCGACGCTAGGTGTCGCGACTCGATGATCGAGGGACGGCCTCTTATGAGTGTTTGGGTCGGTTTCGAACGACTGGCGGCGATTACGTTCCCGGCGCTTGGAAGAGGTGTTGCTAGGGTTGCCCAGCGGGGCAGTGGTGGGGATGATAGGACTTGAACCTACACGCCTCTCGGCACATGATCCTAAGTCATGCGCGTCTGCCAATTCCGCCACATCCCCACGAGTGCGGCCGCCGCCTTCGGCATGGCTGCTACGGCTGATTCTAACTGTTCCTGAGTGGAATGAACACAAGGTTGTGAGATTTGCACGGGCGAGTGACGACACAGCTTTTGATCTCGGGAATGGCGCTCGTGTACTCAGAGTTCAGCGGCGACTGCCGAACGCTGTGCATCCCCGCGCCACAACGCGCTGACCAGCGCCTCCGCGGCGATTTTCGGGAGACTCCGATAGACGCGCTGCTTCAGGTTGGAGTATTCCTGCGCGCCGGAAAAGAGGTCGCGCATGAGTTGCCGGAACCGTGTACTGCTGCCGGTGAGGAGAACCATCCGTTCGACGACGGAACCGCCAAGCCATTCCCCGGAATAAAACCTGTCGGATATGCGGGCGGCGCGCTCCAATTCCGATAAGATCTCGGCCTCGGCGGTTGGCGCGTATGCTTCTGGCTTACCGCTCAAGATGGCTTCCGACAAGATCTCTGCCGAGCGCAGCGCATAGTACAGCCCTTCCCCAGTGATGGCATCCACCAGACCGGCAGCATCCCCAATCAGGGCCCACTTCTCTCCACACAGCTTCAGGCTATGTAAGGACTGAGGAGTCAGCGATGGCAAGATGTGTGCGTAGAATCTTCCGTTGTGATGAGACAGTCCGAATTCGGGAAGGTGGGTTTCGAGCGTGCGTCGCAGTTCCGCCGTGCCCATCCCCTCCATGCGTCCGCAGATTCCAGCAGAGAAGTGATCGGAGCGAGGGAATATCCAAATATAGCCGTGCAGTCCTTCGAGGAACTTCACCTGCAGGGTTGAACTGGTTCCCGGAATGTAATACCCGACGGCCACGATGAAATCCTCAGGGCCAAGATCGGGAGAAAAGATAGTTCGGAACGGATTCCGGGCTCCGCTCGCCAGCACCAGGAAGTCAGCCGAATAGGTTCCAATGGATGACCGAATCGTCCATTCCTGACCACTCCGTTCAACACCGAGGACGCGCTCTCGGACGACCTTGGCCCCAGCCTTTGCCGCCCGTTCGAGCAGTAATCCGTTCAACGTGAGCCGCGAAAAGATGGCAATCTGTTTTTCAAGATCGAAGCGAACCAGAGCTCCTGAAGGAGCGATCAGTTCGCATTTTGTGATCCAGTTTCGCTGAACCGGCAGATCGCGTAGAAAGGACCAGCGCGCGACAGCCTTGTCCGTCAAACCACCGCCGCAGGGTTTTTCCCACGCTAATTTCTCGTCAAAGAGAACAACCGAACGGGCAGCGGACGCGAGACTTGCGGCTGCAAACGCACCAGCGGGACCGCCGCCAACGATTGCGATTCGTTGAGGAACCATACGCAGACACTAAAGGTCTTAGTGCTGCGTTCGATGCTAATTGAGTGGCTCGGAACACACAACGGCCGGATTACGCTTGCTCGATCAAAGCCAGGAATACTACTGAACCTGCGTCAGACCCTGGTAAATAGCAACTCCTGCGATTCCCAAGATCATTACCGCGGAAGCAGTGCCCAGGATTTTCACGAATGGACCGAGCTTGTTCACCTTTTGCATGATTTCGACTTGCTCCCTGGCCATATGGGATTCCGATTCGCCCAGGAAAAGCTGGTCGTCCTCGCGCATGGTCAGCGTGCCGCGATAAATCAGTAAGGCGATGAGGGCGGCGGTAAGCACTCCCCATACGATCAGAAGCACGAACAGAGTTGGCATAAATCCACCTCGTAGACTGTTCTGGCATCTGTCTGGGGCCGTTTGCCGGGTTCTGGCGCCCCCCTCTGGCGCGCCGGAACAGGGAGTTGCGGCTCCGGGCAGAGAGACACTAACAGGCGGATTATAGCTCCGGTGTGGAGCGCTCGATCAAGCTTTTTTCAGAGTAGAACCCGCTCTGGGCGGGCAAATTGACCGAACGGTCGGTTTCGCGTTGTGTAGAGCTAATCGACTCATGTTTTCTTTTAGTTGGGGGGCGGTCTCAATGAACCAGCAGTGAAGTGCCAGCAACAACCAATCCGACGCCTCCC
>Ga0134123_10002657_pt1 | contig 11683 bp, 8 predicted proteins | sample KB303_FD_96460 | JGI IMG/M metagenome (GOLD analysis project Ga0134123, IMG submission 96460) | Terrestrial soil microbial communities without Nitrogen fertilizer from Kellogg Biological Station, Michigan, USA - KB3-0-3 | ecosystem: Environmental > Terrestrial > Soil > Unclassified ...
ACGCCGAGCCTCGTAGTGCACGGCGACCGCGACGACCGCGTGCCGATCAGCCAGGGGTACGAGTTCTACGGCGCCCTGCGCGCCCGCGGCATCCCGACCGACATGCTGGTGCTGCCGCGCCAGCCGCACGGCCCGCGCGAACCGAAGCTGCTGCGGACCTGCCAGGACTGGATCTTCCGCTGGACGGAGAAGTACACGCGCGGGCGCTGAGGGCGGCCGATGCGCTCATTCGAGACCTGACCCCTGTAAGCTAGTCGGATGGCGCTGACGGCGGAGCGGAAGTACCGGCTGCTCGTCGAGCTTTCGCAGCGGATCAGCCGCACGCTCGATCTCGAAGCCGTGCTCGACGACCTGCTGCAGGCGCTGCGCTCGGCCATCGCGTACGACGCGGCCGGTGTCTTCGTGCTGAACCGGGCCGTGCCGCTGCGGGCCGACGGCAACATGATCGCGGGCATGGTGCAGCTCGGCTTCGACAAGCCGCTCGCGGAGGACCCGATGCTGCGCTCCGGCCGCGGCATCATCGGCCACGTGATCCGGACGGGAGAGACGCTGAACGTGGCCGACGTGCGCGAGGACCCGCGCTACATCGCCGGCCGCGTCGGCACGCGCTCCGAGCTGGCGGTCCCCGTCGTGAGCGAGTCCGGCGTGATCGGCTGCCTGAACGTCGAGAGCGACGCGCTCGCGGCCTTCTCGGAGGCCGACGCGGAGCTCCTGCAGTTCTTCGCGAGCGCGGCCGCGCTGTCGATCGAGAAGGCGCTGCTCCACCGCCAGGTGCTCGAGAAGCAGAGGCTCGAGGACCAGCTGGCCGTCGCGCGCGACGTACAGGCGGGGCTGCTGCCGGGAGGGCCGCCGCGGCTCGCCGGCTACGACGTCGCCGCCGTGAACCTGCCGACGCACGCGATCGGCGGCGACTACTACGACTACGTGCCGCTCGACAATGGCCGACTCGCGCTCGTGGTGGCCGACGTCTCGGGCAAGGGCGTGCCCGCCGCGCTCTTGATGGCGTCCTTTCGCGCGGCGCTGCGGACCGAGATCCGGAGGCAGAGCGACCTGCGCGCGCTCGCCTCCGAGCTGAACGCCGCCGTCGTCGAGTTCCGCGACGCGGCCCGCTTCGTGACGGCCGTCTGCTGCGTGCTCGACGCGGCGACCGGCGCGCTGCGCTACGTGAACTGCGGCCACAATCCCCCGCTGGTCCTGCGCGCCGAGGGGACACGCGAGGCGCTGCTGCAGGGCGGTCCCGCGCTCGGCCTCAAGGCCGGCGAGCGCTTCGAGGCCGGCGTCGTCACGCTCGAGCCGGGCGACGGGCTCGTGCTCTACACCGACGGCGTCGTCGAGCTGGGCGAGGCGGAGTTCGGCGTCGACCGGCTGGAGGCCGCGGTGCGCGCGTCCCACGGCCGGCCGGCGAGCGAGGCGCTCGACGCCGTGATCGCGGCCACGCGCGCCTTCTCGGGCCGCGTGGGCTACGAGGACGACTTCACGCTGGTCGTGCTCAACCGCCTCGGGCAACCCGCGGAACGCGCGAGCGGCGGCGAGCGCCGGGCGGAACGATCGCGGCCTGTGCTACGTTCCTCCTGATAGCGAGAAGGAGCGAAGGGGGCTCGTGCTCGACGCTGAAGACATCATCGACGGCATCGTCCGCGGCGCGCTCAGCGGGCGCCGCAAGTCGTGGTCGCGGACGGGCCGTGCGGTTCGCTCGAGCGGTCTCGTCAACGCCAGGACGCTGCTGGCCGCCGCCGGCGTCGCCTGGGGCCTGTTCGAGACCTGGCAGGGCCAACAGCAGACTGCCGGCGCGAGCGGCGGGGCCGTGCCGCCGCCGACGCCTTCCGCGCCCGCTCCTGGGCCCGCGCCGGCCGATCCCGCCGCCGACGAGAGCGGCGTGCCGGGACCGGTCGCCCGCCTGCTGCGCATCATGATCTCCGCAGCGCGGGCCGACGGCGAGCTCGGCCCCGCCGAGCGCGAGCGCATCCTGAAGGAGGCGCGCGAGGTCGGCGCCGAGGCGCTGGTGCGGCAGGAGCTCGAAGCGCCGCGGCCGCTCGGCGAGCTCGTCGAGGGCGTCTCCGACCCGCAGCTCAAGGAGCAGCTCTACACGCTCGCCTTCGTGATCGTGCGCGCCGACGAGAGCGTGACGGGCGGCGAGCGGATCTACCTGGCGCAGCTCGCGAACCGCCTGGGCCTGGATCCCGAGAGCGTCACGCGGCTCGAGGGCGAGGCAGCGGCCCGCATCGACGCGGCGGCCGGGGCGCGCTAGCGCCGGGCCGACGCGAGAGGAGAACCAGAGGACATGTCAGACGCGCAGTGGTACATGGCGATCGGCGGGCAGCAGGTCGGCCCGGTCAGCGAGCAGGACGTGGCGAACGCGATCAAGAGCGGCAGCGCCGACGGCGCGACGCTCGTGTTCACGAACGGGATGGACAACTGGACGCCGCTGCGCCAGGTGGACCGGTTCAGGGGCCACCTGCCGGCGAGCGCGCCGCCGCCGATCCCGGCGGCCACGGGCGGTCCATCCGTCCCGCGCGCCCACGAGATCGACTACAGGATCGAGGGCGAGGACCTGCAGTTCGTCGAGGTCGAGCTCGACCCGAACGAGAGCGTCGTGGCCGAGGCCGGCGCGCTCATGTACATGACGCAGGGCGTCCAGATGGAGACGATCTTCGGTGACGGCAGCGGCACGCAGGCCAAGGGCTTGATGGGCGCGCTGCTCGGGGCCGGCAAGCGCATCCTGACCGGCGAGAGCCTGTTCATGACCGTCTTCACCGCGCAGGGCGGCCGCAAGGAGAAGGTGGCCTTCGCCGCGTCCTTCCCCGGCCGGATCCTGGCGATGGACCTGAAGAAGCTCGGCGGCGAGCTGATCTGTCAGAAGGACTCGTTCCTGTGCGCCGCGAAGGGCATCTCGATCGGCATCGCGTTCCAGAAGAAGATCGGCGTCGGCCTGTTCGGCGGCGAGGGCTTCATCATGCAGCGCCTGCAGGGAGACGGCTGGGCCTTCGTGCACGCCGGCGGCATGCTGACCGAGATGCAGCTCGGCGCCGGCGAGACGCTGCGCGTCGACACCGGATGCCTGGTGGCGCTCCAGCCCTCGGTCAGCTACGACGTGCAGTTCGTGAGCGGGGTGAAGACGGCGCTGTTCGGCGGTGAGGGCCTCTTCTTCGCGACGCTCACCGGGCCCGGCCACGTCTGGCTGCAGTCGCTGCCGCTCAGCCGTCTGGCCGACCGCATCGCCAAGGCGATCCCGGGCATCGGGCGCGGACGCAAGGGCGAGGGCTCGGTGCTCGACGTGGTCGGCGGCCTCGGCAACATCATCGACGGCGACTAGCGCCGGTCGAGCAGCTCCGCCAGATCGTCCCGGATCGCCACCAGGCACTCGCCGTGGTAGCGGTCGGCTTCGCGCTCGGCGCCCGAGCGGAACTCCGAGAGCGCGCGGCTCGTCATGCCCCCGAGCCAGCGCAGCACCCAGTTCTCCCCCACGCGCACGCGGTAGTCGCGCACGATCCGCGTGCCGGACGGCGTTTCGCGCGCGACCCAGCCGGCCTCGGATCCCGGCCCCTCGAAGGGATAGCTGAGCGGCGCGCCGAGCAGGGTCTCGGCGAGGAACGGCAGCTCCCACTCCGGCTTCTTCTGGAAGCGCGCGAGGAAGCCTTTCTCGGCCGGCGTGCGCGTCAGCGCCACCTCGGCGAGCAGCCCCTTCTCGGCGATGCTGAAGCGTCCCATCCGTGTCGCGTAGTCCATCGTCGCCCGCAGCCGCTCGGGCATCCGGCGAACGGCGTCGCCCTCGAGCGGCACCAGGCTGCCGCCGCGCAGGCGCAGCCGCAGCCTCCAGACGTTGTTCGCGCCCTCCAGCGTCCACCAGGTTGCGCCCGACGCATCGGCGACGACCACGCGCGACTGGATCGGCGTCAGGTACTTCTCCAGGAAGGCCGCGTAGTTCGGCGCGCTCGCGCGCAGGCCCGCGGGAACCAGGCGGACCGCCGTCTGCAGGCCGACGACGCCCTGCGCGTCCTTCGTGACGGCGAGCGTCTCGAGGCGGAGCGCCTGGCCGAGCTTCGCCGAAGCGCGCGGAAAGGCCGCCGCGATCGCGGTGCGCGCCTCGGCTTCGGTGGCCGCCTCGGCGGCGTTGAAGAGCGCGTCGAGCGCCGAGGCGAGCTCCGCGGGACGCACGCGTCCCACCGCAAGCTCTTCACGCACGCTCCACTCGAAGCGGCCGCTCGCGATCCGTTCGAGGCGAATCCGGCCGCGATACTGGCCGGCCGCGACGGGCTCTTCTGCCTCGGCCCGCACGCCGAGCCGAAAGCCCGCGGGCGTGGGAACGCCCGTGAACTCGACGACTCGGGAGGCGCCTTCGCTGCGCTTCCAGGCGGACGCGTCCTCGAACACCCACGACGGCACGAGTGCGCCGCGGGCCAGCTTCGGCCGCAGCGCCTCGAACTCGGGCTCGCGGTCCTGCGGACCGAAGCGCTCCGCGATCGCCTGCACGAGCGCGCTCGCACCAGAGGCTCCGGCGGGACCGTCCGCGAGGCGGCGCGCGGCGGGCTCGCAGGCGGCGAGCAGCGCCAGCACAGCGAGGGCGAGCAGCCGTCTCAAGCGTCGATCGTACCATCCGGGCCGGCGAGGCCCCGCGACGCTCGCGTTGACGAGGCGGCAGCCCCCGCTTACCCTCGATTCCTGCGTTCGAGGGAGGTGGTGTTCGTGGCCGGGTCGAGCAACCAGCAGGAGCCGAATCCGGACGAGCTGACGGAGCTGCAGCTTTCGGAGGAGCCGAAAGGCGCGCCGGGCAACCAGACGCTGTCGGGGCTGCTCGGCGAGCGCTACCGCATCCTCGCCCGGCTCGGCGCGGGCGCGTTCGGCGAGGTCTACCGGGCGCACGACAGCCTGCTCGGCCGAGACGTGGCCGTGAAGCGCATCAAGCTCGACGCGTTCGTCGAGCCCGCGATGCTCGAGGACGTGAAGCAGCGCTTCCACCGCGAGGCGCAGGTCGCGGCGCGGCTGCGCCACGCGAACATCGTGACGATGCACGACATCGTGCAGACGCCCGCGATGAGCTTCATCGTGATGGAGCTGGTGGAGGGCCGGTCGCTGCAGGCGCTTCTCCACGAACGCGGGCGCCTGCCGCTCGAGGAGACGGTCGGGCTCGTCGCGCAGATCGCGGCGGCGCTCGACCACGCGCACGCGAACGGCGTCGTGCACCGCGACGTCAAGCCCGCGAACATCATGATCGAGTCGACGGGCCAGGCCAAGGTGATGGACTTCGGCATCGCGAAGCTCGAGACCGGTGCGAACCTCACCAGCACCGGAGCGATCATGGGCACGCCGAACTACATGTCGCCCGAGCAGGCGAAGGGCCTGAAGGTCGACGGCCGCTCCGACCTCTTCTCGCTGGGCTGCGTGCTCTACGAGTGCCTGAGCGGCGCGAAGCCGTTCCAGGGCGAGACCGTGTCCGTGATCCTCGTGAAGATCCTGACCGAGGAGCCGCCCACGATCGACCTCGCGAAGGCGGGCCTGCCGAGCGAGATCGGCGGCGTGCTGAAGCGCGCGGTCGCCAAGGAGCCCGCCGCGCGTTACGCCTCGGGCAAGGACCTCGTGGAGGCGCTCCGCACGGCCGGCCACACCACGGTCGTCTCGGCTCCAACCGCCGGGCGTCCCCTGCCCTCGCCGACGCTTCCGTCGCAGCCGTCCCCGCCGACGCTGCCGTCCGTCAGGCCGCAGCCCGACACGGTGGCCTCGCCGACGGCGCTCCTGCGGTCGCGCGGCGGCCGGCTGGTGGCGCTCGGCCTGGCGATCGTCCTGGCCGTCGCGGTCCTGGCCTCGGGAGCGATCGGGAGCATTGGCCAGTCTTCTCGGGTCGCCGGCGAGGGCAGCGGGCTCGTGCGCGAGGAGACGCCGGGCCTCGTGGGCCGCGTGATGGGGCGCGAGGTGCAGCTGCGCGTGACCGTGCCGCCCGGAACGCGGCTCAGGCTCGCGCTCGCGGAGCCGCTCAGCTCGGAGACGGCTCGCGCCGGCGACGGCTTCGCCGCGGAGGCCACGAGCCCGCTGCGGATCGAGGGCGTCGAGGCGGTGCCTTCGGGCGTGCGCTTCCAGGGCAGCGTGACGGAGGCGGCCCCGGCCAAGGACTCCGAGGGGCGCGGCCGCATGACGCTCGAGCTCGAGTCGGTGCAGCTGCCCGACGGCGGCCGCGTGTCGCTCAAGACGCGGCCGCTCGCGATGCGCGCGCCGTCCACCAAGAAGAAGGACGCGGGTCTCGTGGGTGGCCTGGCGGCCGCCGGCGCCGTCGTGGGCGGGCTGATCGGCGGCAAGGGCGGCGCGTTCGGCGGAGCCGTGGTCGGCGGCGGAGCGGGCGTCGCGATCGTCACGACCGACGACGGCCGCGAGGTGACGCTGCCGTCGCGCGCAAACCTCACGCTAGAGGTGGCCGAGAGCTTCACGGTCACGCGTCCGAAGAGCCCCTAGGCCGGCCGGCGAGGCGGTGAGCCCGAAGAGGATCGCGCGCGCCGTCCTTCGCATCCTCGTGCTGCTCGCCGTGGTGGGAGCCCTGCTGTTGCTGTTCGAGAAACGCCTGATCTACTTCCCGACGTCGGCGCTCGCGGCGACGCCGGCGGAGCTGGGGCTCGCGCACGAGGAGCTGTCGCTCCGCGCGGAGGACGGCGTGCGGCTCCACGGCTGGTTCCTGCCCGCGAAGGACTCGCGCGGCAGCGTCGTCGTCTGCCACGGCAACGCCGGCAACATCTCGCACCGGCTCGACCGCGCGCTCTTCCTGCAGTCGCGGCTGCGGCTGGACGTGCTGCTCTTCGACTACCGCGGCTACGGACGGAGCGAGGGGAGCCCCGACGAGCCGGGCACGTACCGCGACGCGCGGGCGGCGTACGGCTGGCTGCGCAGCCACGGTCAGGCGCCCGAGCGCATCGTGATCTTCGGGGAGTCGCTGGGCTCGGCCGTCGCGCTGGACCTCGCGCTCTCCTCCCCGGCCCGGGCGCTCGTGCTCGAGTCGCCGTTCACGTCGATCCCCGACATGGCGCGGGCCGTCTACCCGTTCCTGCCGGTCTGGCCACTGGTGCGAACTCGCTACGACAACCTCGCGAAGGTCGGCCGCCTGCGCATGCCGCTGCTCGTGCTGCACGGCGACCGCGACGATGTCGTGCCCTTCGCACAGGGCAGGCGCGTGTTCGAAGCCGCTCCCGAGCCCAAGCGCTTCTTCGCCATCCCCGACGCGAGCCACAACGACACGTACGTCGTGGGCGGCGAGGCCTACTGGCGCGCCATCGCGGAGTTTCTGGAGGCGATCCGCCCGCGATCGGGCACGAGCCCCCGCTGAACCGCCACGCGGATCGGCAGAGTCACGGCGTCGAATCGCCGATGCCAAGGCACCGATACAGGAAGGCGGCATGCGTGAACTCCCAGTGAATGCCGGTGCGCCGGACATTGAATGGATCGACGCGTGCGAGATTGGAAGGCCCGTGGGCAGACAGGCAACCGACGTATCCCGCCCGCTTCACGAGCTCGAGCCGTTCGGGTGTCATGTTGTCCCTGCCCCCGTACGGATAGGCGAAGATGACCTCTTTCGACCCAAGCTCCCGCTTCAGGTCGGCGAGCGACGTCGACAGCTCCCGCTCGACGACATCTTCCGGCTCGGCGGCGCAATCGATGTGGCTGACGGAGTGCGAGCCGACGGTGAACCCGTGGTCTCTCATGCGACGAAGGTGGTCCCAGGTCATCACCGGGATCGGCGCGTCGCCACGATTCCGATCGTGCGGAAACGGCTCGTCGGTTCCAATGATTCCCGTAGCCACGAAGAAGGCGGCAGGAATCCCGTGGCGCAGCAGGATGGGAACGGCGTTCTCGTAGTTGTCCAGGTAGCCGTCGTCGAAGGTCACGCAGACCTTCGGTGATCCGGAGGGGTCGATGCGGCCCGTGGCGATCACATCGGAGATCGTCCTGACGTCGAACTCCTCGCGCAGCAGCTGCATTTGTCGGTCGAATTGCTCGATACCCACCGTGAGGTTGTCGCGCACGTCGTCGGTGACTCGGTGGAAGAGAAGAACGGTGATGCGCGGCGCGGAAGCACGGCGTAGCCCCATGCGCCACGCCGTTGCGGCCGTCGAGAGGTAGGTCGCTTTCAGGACCCTTCGCGAGCGTGAAGCCCTGGCCGCTGGCTTCGTCCGAAGCGCCTTTTTCAAGGCTGCGACCTGAGGCAAGGTGGGCTTGCGGAACGTGCGTCCGCCCGGGCGTTGGGGGGTAAACGCGGCGACCCCCGTGACGACGCTCTCGACAGAGCTTTTCATGAGCTCGACCCCGGCTTCGTCCAGGCTCAGCTGCAGGCCACGAAGCGTCGAAAACGGCTTGCGTTGTACGCTCGTCTCTGCCACGACATCCCCGGTGTCGAGCCCCGCGTTGACGAGATGGACGGTGCATCCGACGGAGTCCGCGCCATTCCAGAGCTCCCAGAAGGCAGGTGGCATCCCGCGGTATTCCGGGAGCTTTCCCTTGTGGAGGTTGAGAGTGCCGAGCTCCGGGACGGCGAAGAGCGACTCCCTCAGAATGGGTGCGGCCAGCGAGAGGCCCAGTGACGGCGCGAACGCCTCGACTGCTTCACGCGTGGACTCCGAGTGGATATCGGGGACGCTCAGGAAGCGCATGTTGGTGCGGCTGCGCAGCGACTCCGACGTGTACGCGCTTCCCGGCGCTTCGGGGCGCGACTGCGCGCCGTTGCCTCCGATCGAGTGCATCAGGTTCACGAGCTGATAGGGCACCCATCTCCAGCCGTTGCGTCGGAGGTTGCGCAGTTGGCTGCGCACGAGCTTGCCAGGCCTTCTCGGTGGGCGGTGCTGGACGATGAGCCAGGAGGAACCGGGGAGGGCTCGATCGATCTCTACGATCCCCTTTCGCACCGAGTGCGTCAGGTCGCTCGTGAAGACGACGATTCTTGGGGTGGAACCCATCGGAGAATCCAGACCTGGATTCAGCGACCTGTGTCTCCGATCAATGCCCCGTCCTGCCCAAGAGGCCGATCGATTGCAGGGGACCGGCCAGGAGCAAGGCACATCGACTCCGGCTTCGACACCGGCTTCGCTGATCTCATCTTAAACGGATCCGCCACGCGCGAGAAGCTGCGGGGCGGGGTCGGTGAGACGGACTAGAGAAGCGTGCTCGCCAGCTCCGCGAGGTGGCTTCGCTCCCCCTTCACCAGGTTCACGTGGGCGAAGAGCTCCTGGTCCTTCATGCGGTCGACCAGGAACGTGAGCCCGTTCGACTGGCTGTCGAGGTAGGGCGTGTCGATCTGGTGGATGTCGCCGGTGAAGACGACCTTCGAGCCCTCGCCGGCGCGGGTGATGATCGTCTTCACCTCGTGCGGCGTCAGGTTCTGGGCCTCGTCCACGATGAAGAACACGTGGTCGAGCGAGCGGCCGCGGATGTAGGCGAGCGGCGCCACCATGATCTTCTCGTGCTCGATCATCTCGGCGAGCGCCTTGTGCTCGCGGCTCTCGGGCGACAGCCGGTGGCGGATCACGGAGATGTTGTCCCAGAGCGGCTGCATGTAGGGGTCGAGCTTGCTCTTGACGTCGCCCGGCAGGAAGCCGATGTCGCGGTTGCCGAGCGGCACCATCGGCCGCGCCAGGTAGATCTGGTGGTAGAGCCTCCGCTGCTCGAGCGCCGCGGCGAGCGCCAGCAGCGTCTTGCCGGTGCCGGCGCGCCCGGTCAGCGTCAGGCACTGCACCTCCGGCCGCATCAGCGCGTCGAGCGCGAAGATCTGCTCGGCGTTCCTCGGCTCGACGCCGTAGGCCACGCGCTTGGTGACCCGCTCGAGCAGCCCCAGGCCGCGGTTGTGGTGCGCGAGCGCGCTCAGGCTGCCGTTCTTCATCACCAGGTACTGGTTCGGCAGGAGCGCCTCGCGGCCCGTGAACTCCGCGAGCGGCACCGCGTGCGGCTCGTTGTGGAAGCGCGTGATCACCTCGCCCGAGAGCCCCTCCCAGGTCGCGGTGCCCGGGTAGAGCCTCTCGACGTTCCGCACCTTGCCGGTCGTGTAGTCCTCGGCCACGAGCCCGAGCGACTTCGCCTTGATCCGCAGGTTGACGTCCTTGCTGACCAGGATCACGTCGCGGTCCTTGCGCCGCTCGCGCAGCTCCTCGGCCAGGGCCAGGATGCGGTGGTCGGGCTTGCTGAGCGCGAAGGCCTGGCTCACCTTCGAGCTGGCCGGCTCGCCCACCTCGAGGAAGAGGCGCCCGCGGCCGTCGCCGAGCGGGATCCCTTCGGAGAGCGTGCGCCCGTCCGCGAGCGTGTCGAGCTCGCGGATGAACTGGCGCGCCTCGAGGTTGATGAGGTCGTTACCGCGCTTGAAGCGGTCGAGCTCCTCCAGCACGACGATCGAGAGCGCGACGTCGTGCTCGTGGAAGGTATAGATGCAGGTGTGATCGAAGAGGACGACGTTCGTGTCGATCACGAAGAGCTTCTTCATCTTTCCTCGCTGGCCTTGCCGGGTGGAACGGACGGCGGGCGCGTCTTGGACCGGGAGTCGAAGCAGAAGCGACGCGTGGCGGTGGGATGCGGCGGGATCGAGGGGGTCGCGATGAGACGCGGAAACCGCTCAAGGCATGCCTAGCGTAACGCTTCAGGACTTGGCACACAAGTCCTTTTTGAAACGTTGTTTTTTGGATACGCCCGAAGTGTGACGGCGGCGTGATCCGAAGCGAGCGTCGCGAGGAGGACGTGGCGTGCCCGGGGCGCGGCGTGGATCTCGCTCGCGATTATAGCGGGGTTTCGGGCTCGGCGAGCGACACGGCGACGCCGTACCAGAGCCGCGCAGGCGTGAGAACGACGTCGCGCGGCTGCGCCTCGACGCGCAGGCTGCGCCCCGGCAGCGTCACCGAGCGATCGACGGCGAGCGGCAGGCGCAGCGGGCGCTCGAGCAGCCGCCCCGGCAGAGTGACGGGTATGCCCCGCGCGAGCAGCGCCTTGATCTTCTCTTCGACCTCGGCCTTGCCGAGCGCTGCCCGGCAGAGCGCGCCGCGGCCCGCGACGAGCTGGTCGACGAAGCGCCACGTCGCGGCCGACGGCTCGATCGGCACCGAGAGCGGCACGTCCTCGAACTCGGGCGTCGCGACGAGCGCGGGCCCCTCGACGCGCAGCCGCAGCGCGCCCACGAGCGGGTAGCTGCGCAGCGGCACGCTCGCCTCGAGCTCGTGCGCGACGTCGAGGTCCCCGCACACCGCGCCGGCGATCCCGCGCCCGTCCCACCGGAAGCGGAGGCTCGCCCGGCCCTCGCCCTCGACCGCGACGGGCAGCGTCACGCCGATCCGGTCCTGGGCGAAGCGCAGCCGCGGCCGGCCCGGGCGCAGCCGCGCCGTCACCTCGCGCACGTGGATGCTCAGCGAGAAGCGCCCGACGGTGCGCTTGCCAACCAGCAGGCGCGCCTGGACCTCGTCCTCCTTGCGGAAGCGCAGGTCGCGCAGCGCGAGCCGGACGTCCGAGAAGAGGCCCTGGGCGGCGTCGGCGGCCAGGCGATTCGCGACGTCCGCCGGCAGCCCGACGAGCACGCTCGCGTCGTCGCCGTCGCGCAGCAGCGCCCGCTCGCGCAGGCGCGCTTCCAGCCGCTCGCTCAGGACCCGGACCTCGCGGCGCTGGCGCTCGAGCGCTTCGGCCCCCGGCCCCCACCAGAAGCGCGCGTACGCGAAGCCGCCCGCGAAGAGCAGCGCGGCAA
>Ga0134123_10002658_pt1 | contig 11682 bp, 10 predicted proteins | sample KB303_FD_96460 | JGI IMG/M metagenome (GOLD analysis project Ga0134123, IMG submission 96460) | Terrestrial soil microbial communities without Nitrogen fertilizer from Kellogg Biological Station, Michigan, USA - KB3-0-3 | ecosystem: Environmental > Terrestrial > Soil > Unclassified ...
CAGCCGGCCGTTTTCGACGACGTTATTGGCGATGCCGATGTCGATCGTGCCGTCGAGGAGAAGCTCGTGGACCTCGCGGCCGGCGCCCGCCACGATTTGCACGTCCACTCGAGGACACGCCACTCGAAAGCGCCGCATGACCTGCGGCAGCCAGTGGTATTGCGTGTAGCAGCCCGTCGACACGCGGAGGCGGCCCGACTGGCTGCCCGCGAGACCGCGAATCGCCACTTCGGTGCGTTCGAGCGTGTCGAGAATTTCGTCGGCGGAACGCAGCAGACGCTCACCCGCGTTCGTGAGCACCATGCGTTTGCCGACGCGGAGAAAGATCTGCGTGCCGAGATGCGACTCGACATGGCGCAGTTGATGACTGAGCGCCGATTGCGTGAGGTGCAGCTCGCGCCCGGCGCGCGTCAGTCCGCCGAGCGCCGCTACGGCGCGTACCAGCCTGAGGTGCCTGACTTCGAGATCCATTGTGACCCTTGACGAGCGACGGTACCTCGGATAGGGTCGATGGGAACAGATGCAGAAAGCTGAAGCTGTAACCGGTACAGTTCTCAGGCCTCGCGATCCGCTGTACGCGCAGCTCGCTTCGGAATTCCGTCGTCAGATCGATGGCGGCGTGCTGCGCGTGGGCGACAAACTCCCGTCGATCCGCGCGTTGCGCCGCGGCCGGCGTCTGAGCGCGGCCACGGTCACGGAAGCCTACCTGCGGCTCGAACGCGACGGCTACGTGCGGGCACGCGATCGATCCGGCTTCTACGTGCTGCATGCCTTCGCGCGCGCCTACCCGGAGCCGAAGCCGTTGCGCGCGGTCGTGCCGCCGGCGCCCGTCGGCATCAGCCAGCTCGTGACCGAGGTGCTTCATCAGACTGGCGATCGCAAGCTCGTGCCGCTCGGCGTGTCCACTCTCGGCCCGACGATTCTTCCGATCGCGCGGCTGAATCGTGCGTTCAGGCGCGTGCTGGCGGCCGCTCCCATGCACAGCGCGCGGTACACGACGATCCGCGGCCATCTGCCTCTCCGCCGGCAGATCGCCCGCCGCGCGCTGGCGTCCGGCGTGGTCGGCGACGCCGACGACATTGTGATCACCAGCGGCGGCATGGATGCTTTGAACCTCGCGGTGCGCGCCGTCGCCGATCCAGGCGATGTCGTTGCCGTCGAGAGCCCCACCTACTTCGGTGTCCTTCAAGCGCTCGAATCAGCCCACGTACGGGTCGTGGAAGTGCCTTCCGATGCCCGCACCGGATTCGATCTGCAACTCCTCGAGCGGGCCATTCGCAAACACGGCATCAAGGCCGTCCTCAGCATGACGACGTGCCAGAACCCGCAGGGCACGGTGATGAGCGACGAAGCGAAAGCCGAGCTCGTCGCCCTCACTGCACGGTACGACGTAGCGCTCGTCGAGGACGGCGTCTACGCAGAGCTCGTCTACGACGAGGCGAAGCGGCGGCCGGCAAAGGCCTTCGACAAAAAGGGTCTCGTGCTGTTCTGCGGATCATTTTCCAAGGTGATCGCGCCGGGCCTCCGCGTCGGATGGGTCGAAGCCGGACGATTCCGCGACAGGGTCGAGGCGCTGAAAGGCGTGACGTCGCTCGCTACGTCGACATTGCCTCAGTTTGCCGTGACCGAGCTCCTCGAGAGCGGCTTTTTCGATCGCTACATCAAGCGAACGCGGATGATCGCGGCGGACCAGACGGCCCGCTACATCGAGGCGCTGACCGAAGCGATGCCGTCCGGTACGCGAATGACGCGGCCCGCCGGCGGCAATCTGATCTGGGTGCAGCTGCCTCACAAGGTCGATGGCACGCGTCTCTACTCGCGTCTGCTCGAGCAGGGCGTTGGGATCTTTCCGGGCGAGATTTTCTCAGCCGGCGCCAAACATCGCGGCTTCGTGCGAATCGGGTGCGGGATGCCGTTCACGCCGCCGATGGAGCGGGCGATTGGCATCATCGGAAAGACGTGCCGTGAGCTTCTGCGTGCTTCCTGATGATGGCCGCTAGGTCTCGATGACGGAGCCGTTGTCGTCGGCCTGCTTTGCGTCGCGGTTGGGATCGGTTTCCGGTTCGGCCACGCGCACGCAGTTCTTGCCGGCTCGCTTGGCGAGGTAGAGCGCGCGGTCCGCTCGCGTGATCAGTTCGCGCGCCGACACTGCCGCGGTGGACACCGCCAGGCCAATGCTGGCGGTGAGCCGGAGATCGGCCATCGCCTGTTCGGACGGCCTGTAGACCTCGATCCGTTCGCGAATGCGCTCGGCGACCGCGGCCGCTCCGTCGGCAACCCCGCCGGGCATGATGATCGCGAACTCTTCGCCGCCGAATCTCGCGCAGAGGTCGAACACACGAACCGAGCGTCGCAGGATTTCGGCGACGTCCCTGATGACGGTGTCGCCCGCGAGATGACCGTAGGAATCGTTGACTTTCTTGAAGTCGTCGATATCGATCATCAGGAAGGCGAGCGAGAGGTTATGCCGCCGCGAGCGCTGGAGCTCCTCTTCTAGCCGTACGTGGAAATGGCGCCGGTTGAAGGCGCCGCTCACTGGATCGATCGCCGCCGTCATCGCGAAGTTCTCGGCCTGCACGAGCGCGCGCTCACGGCCGAGCGCGAGCGCTGACGGTACGGCGAGAGCACGCAGCGTCCAGACATCTTCGGATGTGAATGGCTCGTTGTCGAGGCGATCGGTCACACACACGACGCCGAGCACCTCGCGGGACGCCGTGATTGGCACGCCGATGTACGATCCCGTGCGGTACCTCGGACGCGGCCGCCTGAAGTCGGGAAGCGCGCTCGCATCCTGGACGAGCACCGGCCGTCCAGACTGATAGACCGCTCCAAAGACCCCCGCGCGCGGCTCGATCCTCAGGTGCTCGACCAGCGCGAGCGCGTAGCCGCGCGTGGCCACGATCGACAATCGGCGATCGGTCGGATCAGGGACGGCCAGCGCCGCGATCCGCGCCTTCACCTCGCTCGCCATCGTTTCGACGATGGCGTCGTGGACGTTGTCGAGGCCGTTGGACTGCGAGAGCCTTCTCGCGAGACGCAACGCCGAAAGCCTCGAGCGTGCCCGCGTCGTCGCCCGCCGCGCCGCCCACATGAAGGCGACGTTTCTCGCCATGAGATGCAGCGTGGGCGCGATCGGCATCCACGATCCGCTGATCGCAAAGACGATCGCGGGGCGGGTGCGGCAGCCGACGATGGTCCACGGCGCTCCGACCGGCCACTCGACGACGGCGGGGCCGTGTGCCGACGTCACCTGCGAGAGGGCCGGCGCAAACTGACCGAGCGACGGGATCGGCGCACCCTCGGGCGCAACCGATCGGACCGACCATTCGCGGCGGCGCAGGACGTAGACGACGACGCGCTCCGCGAGAATCTCGGCGATGCGCGCACCAATCGTTTCCAGCGCTTCGCGATCGGCGATATTGAAAAAGAGATCGAGATGAACGGCGGCGAGCTGCGCCGCCTGCTCGGCAACCATCGTTCTTGCGACTACGTGTTCCGCAGATAGTGTCACCGGACCGCCTCGATCTGTCGACACGAAGGTTCGGCGTAATCGCATGCTGTCGGCACACCGGTATTAGTCAGCACCCGGGACGGCTTTTATCTGCCTCGCTTGAGTCTTCTCCCGCGCGGTCCGGTGAATCGACGGTTCGGCCGCTAGTTAGCAAGCATCGCGCCGCGGCAACCGAGCGTTCGATCGTGCGAATCCTTCGCGCCCATCTTCGTCCACGCTTCCACAATCAGCGAGAGCGGCGAAGACTGCATGGCTTCCGGCGATCGGCTGGCGATGGCGAGCGACGTATTCGGAAACGAACCGAAATCCACGTTCGACAGAATCAGTTGCTGCACGCGCTCGGCGACCACGCTGGCGCCGTCTTCGTGCGTGTCCGGCAGGATCACGCAGATATGGCCCGACGAAAGACGGCCGGCCATGTCGTTCGGCCTGAGCAGGCTGCGCACGTGCGCCACGCATGCCTGCGCGGCGGCATCGAGATGCGCGGCATCGGAACCGAGCGAAATGATGATGATCGAAACCGGCTGGCCGCTCGCCGTCACCATCTTGGCGTGCTGCTCGATGATTTGATCGAACGAGCGCCGGAGCGTGCGGCGATCGGCCTCGATGGGCAGGCGCGAGGCGGCGCCAGGCAGCCACGCCGCCAGCGTGGACGCCGTCGACTGCACGAGCAGCTCGTCGCGCCGCGTGAGGGGCGGGGCGACGTCACGAATGACGCCGATCGCCGCGCGATACGGCGGCGGCAGATCGATCGGCATGGTGAGCGCACAGCGCGTCTGGCTCGGGACCGGCAGCGACGTCAGCTCCGTCGCGTCCCCAATCGTCAACACCCGCGCGCCGTCCAGCCTCGACACGATCAGACACGCCCGGCCTCCGACCGACGAGGCGAGCTCGTCGACCGCGCCGCGGGCGGCCGCTTCCGCCGTGTCCCCGCTGGAAAGCAGATGCTGCAGCTGCGCCCAAGTCAGCCTGGTGGACTGCACCGCCGTCATTTCTCCCAGGATCTGACCGACCGCTTCGGCATAGATCGCAATCCTCGCCTGCGACGAGGGATCGATCGAATCGCAGACGACAACCAGCCACTCCGAGGAGGATTGCGATCGCACACGCGCCAGGATGGCGTCGCTGCGAAATCCCATGCCTTCCAGATCGACCGGCGAGAGATGAGGGACCGAAGACTCCGACGTGACGCGGTCGCCGTCGATCGCCGCGGGGACGCTCGTCTTGTCCGATCCCGGCAGCGACACATCCAGGACGTACCGGCCGGTCAGGTCGCCGACATATGCCCACGACTCGGCGTCCTGCCACACGGCCAGCGCTTCGACGAACGACCGCATGACCTCGCGTTCCGAACCACTCGCCGCCGCATATTTCAGGAGCCGGTACAGAGACGAGAACCGATCGAGCTCGGACGTGTCCATCCGGGCAGACGCGTTGAGCTGACGGCTGACGGCGCCGGCCAGCCAGATCCCGATGCGCACGAGCTTGGCGATTGCCTCGCGATCCGAGGTTCTCGGTACGACGGTCGATGTAACGAGCACCGCGCCGGCGGACACTCCGGCGCGACCCATGATCGGGACGCAGACCGCCGGCGTCGCATCCAGCCTCACGACTTCGGGCTGGAGCGACTGCATGGATCGCTGAATGGCTTCCTTCAGCGCATCGTCGATGCGATCGAACGCGCGTCCGGCATCCAGAAGCGACCGGTCGCCTTGCGAGCTCAGGAGCGGTGTCAGACTTTCATCGACAAGTTCAATCGAGACCTTGAGTCTTCGATGAACTTCGAGCAGGTATGGCCAGACGCTGTTGTGAACTATGTAGGACAGGTCCGACATCTTGGCAGCCCGAACCAGCGGACTTTTTGTGCACCCGCAGTCCAGACGAAGCCATTAGTGTGCCTCAACTCGGCCATATCAGCCGCTGACAATTTCGTCATCGGCCAGACGCCCGGGCGGTGTCAAATTGCGGTCCAGAATGACCGCCTTTTCACAGGAAATGCCGAGGTAGCGAGACTTTCTTAGTGGACCGGCCGGCGGCGAAGCTGGTAGACGGGCTCTGAGCTCGAAAAATGGCGCAACCGCGGGGTGCGCTTCGCGGGCTCGAGCGGGTCCTCGGAGCTGACGGCAATCATGATCGGTCCGAAGAGTGGTTCGCCCGAAGCGTCGTTGCGAACCGTCAGCGGCTCGGCTCGTTCGAATGCCTGCCAATAGCGGGAAGGCGCGGCGGGGAACGGCGACAGCGGCGCGCGTCCATGCCGCCGATCGAAATCGACATGCGCATTCACCAGCCTGTGAATGCTGTCGACAACCGACTCGAGGCTGCGGCCTTCGACGGACAGATCGTGCTCGAGACCCCGCGCCACCCAGACTCCACGCATTTTTTGGAAGAGCAGGACTCTCAGGCCTCTTGGCTCCATGGATGCCACGTATATCGGTCGCAACCCCCAAAACAGCAGTAGGGCCGCTCGGTCCGGAAGCCGGCTGAGGTGACGAACCGTGTTTTCCCGTGAAGCCGTGGCGACGCAGGCCCCAGAGTAGAATCAGCCGGATTCTTCCAAGGTCATGCACCGGCTTAACCGCCGCCGATTTCTGGAACAGGCCTCGGGGGTTGTCGCAGGCCTCGCCACCGGCCTGACGGCGGCGCGCGGACAAAGCGCACCCGGCCTCGTGTTTTACGATCCCGCCACGCTTCGTCACCAGCCCGCTGCTGATCACCCGGAAAGTCCGAAACGAATGGACGCGGTCATGAGCGCCATCCGCGCGCTCGAGCGCGAAGGCCAGGTGTCGGTTGCCGCGCCGCGACCGGCCACCGATGAACACGTGCTGCTCGTGCATTCCGGCGAATACTTCAAAAAGGTTCAGAGCGAAGTGGCTGGAGGGCGCCGGACGCTCAGCACCGGCGATACCGAAATCTCGCCCGGATCGTTCGGCGCCGCACTGGCGGCAGCCGGCACGGTCGTGGCGGGAGTCGATGCCGTGATGGGCGGAAAGACCAGGCGCGCGTTCTGTGCCGTGCGTCCGCCCGGCCATCACGCGTCGGCGAGCCGCGGGATGGGCTTCTGCGTCTTCAACAACGTGGCGATCGGCGCCCGGTACGCGCGACAGAAGTACGGCGTCGAACGCATCCTGATCGCTGATTGGGATGTGCATCACGGCAACGGCACGCAGGAAGTGTTCTGGAACGACGGCTCGGTGCTGTTCTTCGATACGCACCAGCATCCGTGGTATCCCGGCACCGGAGCGCCGTCGGAGACCGGCGAAGGAAAAGCCCGCGGTCTGATTTCCAATCATCCGTTTCCATCGGGCTCCGGCCGCGGGCAGATTCTCGGCGCGTTCCGCGAATCGCTGGTGCCCGCCGCCGATCGGTTCAAGCCCGATCTCGTGATGATCTCCGCCGGCTTCGATTCGCGGCGCGGCGATCCGCTCGGCGAATTCACGCTGACCGACCAGGACTTCGCCGAGCTCACGGACATCGCCGTCGGCATCGCCGTTCAGCACGCCGGCGGTCGCATCGTTTCCGTGCTCGAGGGCGGATATGCGCTGGGCGGCTTGTCGCAAGGTGTCGCCGCTCACGTCAATCGACTGGTGGCATGACTCGCGTCGCTGCTCTTTTCATTCCAGCCGCGGTCGCCGCCACGTTCTTATGGTGGGCATCGTCACCGGTACTGAACGCAGCCGGACAGTCGTCCGAATCTATGGCCCCCCTCGATTCGGCGGCGATCCTTCGTGAAGCCGCGCAACTTCCCCGCTTGCACAGCCTGCTCGTCAGCCGCTCGGGCACGACCATCTTCGAACGGTATTTCAACGGCGCAGGACCGGCACGGCCAGCCAACATCAAGTCCGCGTCGAAGAGCATCATCTCCGCGCTCGTCGGCATCGCGATCGATCGCAAGCTCATTGCCGACGTTCGCCAGCCGATCGGACCGTTCTTCGACCAGATGCTCACGGGCGATACCGCGAGCGAGAAACGGCGCGTCACGATCGAGAATCTCCTGACAATGCAGTCGGGGTTTCAGTCGACGAGCAACCGGAACTACGGCGCGTGGGTGCAGAGTCCAAACTGGGTGCGCTACGCGTTGTCCCGGCCGCTCGAGAGCCTGCCGGGAACGCGCATGGCCTACAGCACCGGCAATACGCACCTGCTTTCGGCCATCCTCACGAAGGCGACAGGCACCAGTACCTGGCAGTTCGCGCAGGACTCGCTGGCCAAACCCCTCGGGTTTTCGCTGTCGCGCTGGCCGCAGGATCCGCAAGGCATTTACTTCGGCGGCAACGAGATGCTGATGACGCCGCGGCAGATGCTGGCGTTTGGCGAGCTGTATCGAAACCACGGGATGCTCAACGGCCGGCAGATCGTGCCGGCCGCGTGGGTGGAAACCTCCCTCGTCCCGCGGACCAGATCGAACTTCAGCGATCAACTGTACGGCTATGGCTGGTGGATACGCGAGATGGCCGGCCTCGAGACGTTTTATGCGTGGGGCTTCGGGGGCCAGTTCATCATCGTGATCCCGAAGATCGAAACGGTTGTCGTGTCCACCTCCGCGGCGACGGTCGCCGACGATCGCCGTTCACATCGGCGGACCGTGGACGATGTGATCGAGCGCCTGGTCATCGAACCGCTCGCGGCAGCGGCCCGGGATTCGGAAGGACCACAATGATGAACGCACTGCTGATCCCCCTGCTGATCCTGATGGGACAGGTTCCGCAACGCGGGGTCCAGGATCTCGCGCTGCAGGTGGACGGCGTCGGCGAGGTGCTCTACGGCATCTCGGTTCCGAACGACTACGACCCGAAAGATCCGCGGCCGCTGGTGCTCGCGCTTCATCCGGGCGGCACCCGCATGCGCTACTACGGGAGCGCCTACATGCGACAAGTGGTCGCGCCGGGCGTGAGAGATCTCAAGCCGATCATCGTCGCGCCCGATTGCCCGACGCAGGCCTGGAGCGATCCCGGCGGCGAGCGCGCGGCGATGGCGCTCGTGCAGTTCGCGCTCGAGCACTACTCCATCGACCGTCGACGGATCCTGGTTGTCGGCTTCAGCCTGGGCGGACGCGGCACGTGGTTCATGTCGTCGCACCATCCAGAGGTGTTCACGGCGGCCATCCCGATGGCGGCGGCGACGGGCGGCGAACCGATCGAGAAACTGGCGACGATGCCGACCTACGTCATCCACAGCCGGGACGACCAGGTCGTGCCGTTTGCGCCCGCCGAACGCAACGCCCGCGAGCTGCAGAAGCTCGGACGCACCATCAGGTTCGAGGCGCTGATGGACTTGAGCCACTACGACATGGTCGGCTACGTCGACGCGCTGCGCCGCGGCGCCCGCTGGGTCGCGGATCGATGGAAAGAACGTGCCGCCAGCGCATTTCAGTTGACACCCCCCCTCGTCTGGAATGTAGCATTGGCTACATTCTGAAGCCTCAACATCATTTCACAGCCGCCGGCGCCGTCTTGCTGCTCGGCCTCCTGATGCCCGGCGAGGCCGCCGCACAGACCTCGGCGAACCAGCCGTCCGAGCCCTCGACCGCCTTATCGGGGTACATGGATTTTCACGTCAACAAGTCCGAACACGGGGACGCGACGATCGATTTTCACCGGTTCGTCCTGCTCGTCACCCACCGCTTCAGCGACCGGATCCGCTTCGTCGGCGAACTCGAGCTGGAGCACGCCTTTGTCGAGGGCCTCGAAGAAGGCGGCGAGCTCGAGCTCGAACAGGCCTACGTGGACTTTCTGATCTCGCGGCAACTCAACGTCCGCGCCGGCATGGTGCTCATGCCAATCGGGATCATCAACGAGCGCCATGAGCCGCCCGTGTTCTACGGGGTCGAGCGTCCCTTCGTCGACACGTTCATCATCCCGACGACGTGGTTCGAGGCGGGCGCCGGGGTACATGGCGAGATCGGCCGCGGCTGGCGCTACCGGGCGTTCGTGGCGGCGCCGCTCAACGCGCGCGAGTTCAGCGCTGAGGAAGGACTGCGCGAAGGACGCCAGAAGGGCTCGGAGGCGAACATCGGCCGGCCGGCTGGTACGGGACGCCTGGAATATGCCGGCGTTCGCGGGTTGACGCTCGGGGCAAGCTTCTGGGCCGGCCGCTCGGGCTTCGAGTTCCGTCCCCGCTTCGACGTTCCGGTCAAGGTCGGCGAGTTCGACGCTCGCTACGCGCGCGGCCCCCTCGAGCTGCGCGGTCAGTTCGCGCAGGTCTCGATCTCGAATGCCAGGGAACTGAACGATGCCCTCGGACGAAGCGTTGGCGTCGATCCGAACATCGCGCGCTCCCTTCGCGGGTTCTACGGCGAGGCTGGATATCGTTTCTGGTCGACGGCCTCGTCGGGCGAATTCGGCGCGTTCGTCCGGTACGAGAACTTCGACACGCAGTTCCGGATGCCCGATGGCTACGTGCCGCTCGAGCAGTTCGACCGCGACGCCACCGTCTTCGGCCTCACCTACTGGCCCGATCCCGACATCGCCATCAAGACCGACTACTCGGTGATTCGGAATCAGAGCCAGACAATCACGGCGCCCAACACGTTCAACGTCGGACTCGGATGGTGGTTCTGATGAAGATCCTGTTCATGCGTTCAGGTTTGCTGCTCGTCCTCACGCTCGGCACGGCTCTGTCTTCCGGGTCGGCGCCGCGCGCGGCCGCTCAGGCCGAACGGGTCGAGATCGTGGCCGAGCGTTTCAGCTTTTCGCCGTCGGAGTTCCGCGTCAAAGCGGGAGTGCCCGTCGAGATCAGCCTGCGCAGCGACGACACCGATCACGGCTTTCGCATCCTCGAGACGGACGTCAACGTGCGGATCCCGAAGCGCGGGAAAGCGCCGCTGACCATCACGTTCCAGCCGCCGGCTCCCGGCCGTTACACCTTCGAGTGCTCGCACGTATGCGGCGCGGGTCACGCGTTCATGCGCGGCACGATCATCGTGCAATGACTCCCGCCAAACTCCTCGTCGCCGCCGCCTTCGCACTCGCCACCACCGGCGTCATCGTGACGACGCAAAGTCCCGGAACGCCGGGCAGCGCGCTCGCCGGGATCACGCCGGTCGAGTTCGAGGAGTTCCGCCTCGGCCTGGCCGACTTTCTCGAGGTCGAAGCGGCCGAGGAGGGGCTCGGGCCAGCCTTCAACGGAACGAGCTGTGCCAGCTGTCATAGTGTCCCGGCGATTGGAGGAACCGGCACCATCGCCGAGATGCGGGCGGGACGCCGCAACGCCCGCGGCGAATTCGAGCCGTTCGACGCGTCGGGCGAAACGCTTTTTCATCTCTTCTCGCTGCCGACGCACGCGTGTCAGCCAATCATGCCTTCCGATGCCGACATCATCGCCCGCCGGATGCCGATTGCGCTCTTCGGTGCGGGGCTGGTCGAAGCGATCCCCGATGACACCTTGATCGCGTTGGAAGATCCGAACGACCGCAACGGCGACGGCGTCAGCGGCCGCGCAGGTCTCGTCGTCGACGTGGCGACAGGCGAGCGCCGCGTCGGGCGATTCGGCTGGAAGGCGCAGCACGCGACGCTTCTGGCGTTCAGCGCCGATGCGTATCGGAACGAGATGGGTATCACGAACGACCTGTTCCCGCTCGAAGCGGCCTACGGCGTGACCGCCGACCGCATGCGCGCCTGCGATCCCATTCCCGATCCGGAGGATATTCGCGATCCGAGGACACGCAAGCGCGGCATCGACAACTTCGCGAGCTTCATGCAGTATCTGGCGCCGGTCGCGCGCGGGCCCATCGACGATCAGGTGCGCGCCGGAGAACGCGTGTTCGCGGCGATTGGCTGCGCCGCGTGCCACGTGCCGGTCCTGTCGACGGGACCAAGCTCGAATCCGCTCTTCAACCGTCGAGCGGTGGCGCTCTTCTCGGATCTCCTGCTTCACGATGTCGGCACCGGAGACGGGATCGGGCAGCCGCCAGGCGAGCCGAACGAGCTGCGGACGGCGGCCTTGTGGGGATTGAGGTACCGGAGGCCGCTTCTGCACGACGGATCAGCGGCTACAGCCGTGGACGCGACCCTTCGGCATGGCCGGGAAGCCGAGCTCGCCAGACGAGGGTTCGAACGATTAAGTGATGCGGATCGCGCAGCGCTGCTGGCGTTTCTGCGATCGCTCTGAGCAGGAAACGGTGCTTACGGAGAAAGCGGCAACGGAGGGTACGGAGAAAGCGGTTCACACGGAGC
>Ga0134123_10002664_pt1 | contig 11664 bp, 11 predicted proteins | sample KB303_FD_96460 | JGI IMG/M metagenome (GOLD analysis project Ga0134123, IMG submission 96460) | Terrestrial soil microbial communities without Nitrogen fertilizer from Kellogg Biological Station, Michigan, USA - KB3-0-3 | ecosystem: Environmental > Terrestrial > Soil > Unclassified ...
AGCCGGACGTCGAGGACGGCCACGGCCAGGACGAGCGTCACCAGAGCCAGGACCAGGAACGAGCGGGCGGCGGGCATGGGACCCTCACCCCCGGCCCCTCTCCCACGAGTGGGAGAGGGGAGCAAAGCAAAGACATCCTTGTTGTTCACCCCTCTCCCGCTTGCGGGAGAGGGGCCGGGGGTGAGGGCCTGCAGGCCGCTGGGTGATCTTCATGCGCCCTTCAGCTCCCGTGCGGCACCGGCACGGCTGCGGCCACGCTCTCCAGCACGCGGCGGACCGAGAACCCCTCGAGCTCGGACTCGGGGGTCAGCAGGATGCGATGCGCCCAGCAGGGGATGAGGAGGTTCTTGAGGTCGTCCGGGATCAGGAACTCCCTCCCTTCCAGCAGGGCCGCGGCGCGGCCGGCTTCGAGCAATCCCAGCGCGGCCCGCGGCGAGACGCCGAGCTCCACCTGGGGCGAGCGGCGCACGCCTTCGGTGAGCTTCGCCAGATAGGCGAGCAGCGCCTCCTCCACGTGCACCCGCCGCGAGGCCCGGCGCAGCGCCGCGGCCTCCCCGGCGGCGAGCACAGCCGCGGGCGGCTCGGTCCCCCAGTCGGCGAGCTCGCCGGCCACCGATTTCCGGTAGAGGTCGAGCTCCGCCTCGGGCGACGGAAGACCCATGTCGATCCGCACCAGGAAGCGGTCGAGCTGGGCTTCAGGGAGCGGATAGACCCCCTCGAACTCGATCGGGTTCTGGGTGGCGATGACGAAGAAGTCGGGCGCCAGCGGCAGGGCGGTCCCGTCGATCGTCACCTGACGTTCCTGCATGGCCTCGAGCAGGGCGGCCTGGGTCTTGGGCGGCGTGCGGTTGATCTCGTCGGCCATCAGCACCTCGGTGAAGACCGGCCCGCGCAGCAGGCGGAAGGTCCCGGTCGCGGCGTCGTAGACGTTGGTGCCGAGGACATCCGCCGGCATCAAGTCCGGAGTGAACTGCACGCGATGGAAGGGCACTCCGGCGGAGGCCGCGAAGCACCGGGCCAGCATGGTCTTGCCCAGACCCGGAACGCCTTCGAGCAGCGCGTGTCCGCCGGCCATGTAGGCGGCGAGCAGGGTGTCGATCGCCGCGCGCTGCCCCAGGACGATGCCGTCCAGGGCCTCGGCGAGCTTCTGGGCGACGGCGATCAGCTGCTCGGTGGACAGGCTCGAATCACTGGGGCTCTCGGTCATTTTCGGTCTCCTGATTCTTTCATGGCCTCCGGCGGCGTCGGCCGAGCTCCCCGCCGGAGCGCCACGATCCGGCGCGCCACCTCGACGAGGTCGCGGGGGCTGGTGGCGTCGCGGGCCAGGCCTTCTGGAATGGCGAGGTCGGGAGAGAGCTCGCGGGCGCGTTCGAGCAGCCGCCGCGCGGCTTCTCCGTGGTGGCCCAGCCGGTGGTGCAACGTCCCCAGGCCGAGCAGGAACGAGCCGACCGAGCCGGTGACGACCGGCGGCTCCCGCCACGGCGGGCCGAAGCGGCGGGCCAGGGTCAGCGCGGCGAGAAGGTAGAGGATGGCGAGGTGGATCAGGACGAGGTCGATGATCCGCTGGAAGGTCTTGTCCGCCTCGGCTTCGACCGCGATCAGCCCGTGGTGGTATTCGTCGAACGTCCACTGCCGGCCGAGCCGCGCGAGCAGGGTCTCCAGCAGATCGGCGTTTCCGGCCGCGCCCAGCCGGGCGTTGGCCAGGGCATCCGTCGGCAGCAGCCAGAGAGAGCCCTTGCCGCGCTTCAGGCGGACGATCGCCGGCTTGCCCTCCGGAGTCTCATAGAGCACCTCGAAATTCTTCGAGAGCTCGGGCATCTGGCGGGGAGCCCAGACGCGCACTCTGTGATCGGACCGATCGGTCGGATCGGACGGATCGGTCCGATCGCGAGTCTGGAGCGGACGCAGCTCCCATTCCTCGCGGACGAATTTCCGCCAGGCGAAGAGATTGAGCGGCGCCTTGCGCACTTCGTCGGGCTCGAGCCCCAGCTCCGTGAGCACCACGGTCTCCCAGAGGTTGGTGGAGTCTCCGGACCAGGCCAGGACCACGTCTCCGCCGCGCTGGAGGTGGGCCGCGACAGGATCGGAGGCATTCAGCAAACGGCCGTGCTGCCAGGGGAAGGTCACCACCAGGGTCCCGCTGCCGGAGAAGTGCTCCAGCGGCTCGCGCCAGAGCGTCACCTGCGCGCCGCGGGCCTCCAGGTACTTGCGGGCTGCCAGCCAGCCGGAGGGTCCGCGCGAGACGGAGCTGCCTTGCGCCTCGCCGCTCCCGCCGAAGAGCGCCACCACGAGGATCGCGGCCAGCACGGCCAGCGCCGCCAGCACCAACACGCGCCTTTCGCCACCCCTCATCTGAGGCCTCATCCGAGAGCCCCCTGGATCTGGTCCGCCAGACGGCGCACGTCCGGCAGGCCCGGACGGTCGGCGCTGAAGGTCAGGGCGTCGAGCCGGCGGAGGAGGTCGCGCAGCTCCCGCCGCCGCGTCCGCGCGGCGAGCTCCCGGCTCGTCCAGTCCGGCTCGACCTCGGGGCCGGCGATCGAGCGCGCGAGCCACCACCAGGCGGCCCGTAGCGCCTCGCCGATCCGCTCCTCGGTGAGACAGCGCTCGAGCTCGCTCCGCCAGGCCGCGGCATCCCAGGTGGCCGCGGCGGCGGCGAGAGCGGAGATCTCGGTTTCCGGCTGTCGCTGCACAGGTCGCCGGCGGCGCAGCAGGGAGAAGAGCATCCATCCGACCGCGGCCAGCGTGAGCCCCACCAATCCGGCCAGGATCCACTTCTGGGCCATGGGGCTCAGATTCAGCATGCCGCTGGCGAGATCGATCAGCCTGCCCACGGCGCTCCAGAAAGAACGCCAGAGCTCGGCCATATACGAGGCCTGCGGTGGCTCCGGCGTGCGCTCGACGCCGGACTCCGCGAGGATGCGCTCCACGAGCGCCCGGTCGGCCACACCCGCGAAAGACAGTCCGGCGGGGATCAGGGGGCGGGTTCTCCGGCCGGCCTGCCCGGCCCGAACACGGTGTCGATCTCTGCCGCGAGGTCTGCGCCCTCCTTGCGGCTCCGTGTGTCGAGGAAGAGCAGCGTGTAACCGAACGAGCTGTAGGCATAGACCGCGACAGTGACCAACGACTGCAGGATCTGGGATGGAACCTGGAGCCAGAACCACTTTGCCATCGCCGGTTCCACCCCGGTTGCGGTCTGCCGGAAGAAGTCGACTCCCGCCAGGAGCTGGAAGGGGATGGCCACGACGAGCACCACGGCGTAGGAGATCACGGCAGTGACGATCATCAGGCCGAGCGCTTTGACCATCGGATAATCGAGGAACCGCCGCTGCGGATTGTAGCGGGTCAGCTCGGCACTGCGCGACAGGGCGCTCCCCCCGAACACGCTCTCTGCCGCCATGATCGGCGGCACGAGCGAAAGCAGAGGAGCCACATAGAGGACCGGGACGATACAGGCGAGGATCGAGCCCATGATGGCAAAGCCCTGCAGGACGAGCGTCCCCAGGACGTTTCCCTGCACGGCGAACCTCCAGGCCCCCTTCATGTCAATCGTCCGGCCCGCGAGCGCGTCCACCGCGGCCTTCTGCAAGGCCATCGATGCAACCACGATGACGAAGATCTGGACAAAGGACAAGACGATGGTTCCGCAACTGGACATCAGTTGCGTCGCCGTGCCGATCTCGGTGGTCATGCGCTGGATCCACAAGGCCTGGAGCACTGCGGTGACGGTGGCCAGCAAGCCGAGCGGAATCGCCACCGGGGGATACATTGCCCGGAAATGCCGGCGGACCAGGCGCATCGCTTCGTCGAGCAGTCTGGTGAACGGCATGGGGCCGGTCGGGAGCGGGGCAGGCGCAGTGAGGTCGTTCATGTTTGTGTGTCCAGGGAACGGTTGGGAAGGGTTGCCAGGGTCAGGAACAAGATTTCCAGCGAGAGCCCGACAGCGAGCTTGAAGGACGCCGGAAGAGAATGCGACGGCGAGATGAGCACTTCGACCAGGGCCAGCACGACAAACCACGGGACGCAACCCAGGAGAACGGTCAAGGCTTCTTGGGCGGCCTCGCGGACGGCCAGGGAGCGCGGGCGATCCCCGGCCAGCACCACCGCGCGGCCGATGCCGAGCCCGGCCCCGGCGGCCACCAGGATCAGGGAGATCTCCAGCAGCCCGTGGGCCGAGATGAACGCCAGGAGCTCGCCGGCCATGGAGTACTGCAAGGTGAGGCCCAGGATCGAGCCCAGGAGCAGCCCGTTGAGCAGGACGACGTAGATCGGCACCACGCCGGCGAGGATGCCCCCGCTCCAGGCGCTCAGCGCCACCGAAATGTTGTTGGTGGCGATTGCGGAGGAGGAGATGGCCGGTGGCACTGTCGAGACCAGCGAGTCGGTCCACAGCTTCCCCTCGGCCAGGCCGGAGACCGCCTCAGGGCCGAGGAACGCGATGCCCAGCCCGGGTCGCAACACCGTGATCGCGAGCCCCCACAGCGCCGCCAGCAGGAACAGTGCGAGCGCGATCCCGGTCAGGGGGAGCTGGCGCCGGAACGCCCGGGGAAACGTGCGGGTGAAGAACGCGACCAGGCCTCCCGAGCCTTCGGCCCGGCCGCCCACCAGGGCACGCGTGCCGTCCACCGCCAGCTCCCGCAGCCGCCGGGCCGCCGCCGTGCCGGGATAGCGCGCCGCCGACAGAGCGTGGTCGTGTAGCACCTGGCGATAGCACAGCGCCATCTCCTCCAGCTCCGCGTGCGACATCCCCTTGCGGGCCGCGGTGAGCTGGGCCTCGAACTTCTCCCAGACCGGGCGGCGGAGCCGGACGAATCGCGCGTAATCCATCAGTCCTCCACCACCTGCAGAGCTTGGCGGATCGCCGCGATCGGATCACTCCGGGTGTCGAGGCCGGCGAGGAGCTCGGGAGCGTCCCGCCGCAGTCGCTCGAGGATGCGGTCCGCCATCTCATAGGTCCGGACCGAGTCGTCGAAGCCGCGGGCGCGCGCCAGGAACGACTCGACCACCGCCAGCTCGCGCGGCCCCCATCCCGGAGGCACACGCCCGATGAGCAGTGTCGCCACCTCCTGGCGCTCGTGGACCACCAGAGTGCCGGCCAGCCGGTCGCCCAGGCGCCGCGCCAGAGGGTCGATCGCCATCAGCGGGATGCCGAACACCAGGTCGAGGCTGCGCACCAGGTTGCGCGCCAGAAACGCCCCGGCGGTCGGAGTCCCCCCTTCGGCCGTGATCACCCGGAGCCTGGTCGCCCGCTTGCCGATGGTCTGTCCGCGGCTGACGATCTCGGACACCGCGAAATACCCCCATTCGAGCGCGAAGATGCCGACGATCAAGGCGACGATCGCCCACGTCTCCGCCGCGGGAAGGACGAGGCCCCAGACGATGAACCAGGCGATCAGCAGGAGCGCCAGGACGAGGTAGTCGAGACAAACGGCGAGCGTACGGCTGCCCACCCCCGCGATGGGGAGCTCGAGGCGGATGTTGTCCAGCCCCAGGATGCTTTCGCGGTCGTCCAAAGCTTCCCCTGACATGCCAGATCTCTCCGCAGCCTATGGCGGGGGAGGGCGGGTGTCAACGCGCCGGGCGGGGAAGGCGCTACCTCCCTCTCGGCACTTCCAGATAGGCTTCCGCGGCGCGCACGTAGTGCCAGACGTCGTCGGGATTGCGCGCCAGCGCCTTGGCGAACAGCGCCTCGCCCTTGTCGCGTTGCCCGATGCGGACGTACCAGGCGCCGATCTCGGACTGGCCCGTGTCATCTTTTTCCCGGCTGACGACTTTCTGGAAACAGGCTTCGGCTTTTTCGTTCTCGCCGGCCTCGGCATAGACCTCGCCGATCCGCTGCCAGTCGCTCTCCTCGGGCTTCCTGCTCGTGACGCGATCGAAGAGCGCCTGTCCTTTCGCCTTGTCGCCCGACAGGTAATACACGCGGCCGACGCCGATCAGCTCCCACGAGCCCTTCTCCGCCATCCGCTCGGCTTCGACCAGAGCCGCCTGTCCCGCCTCCTTGGGCGGCTTGCCGCGAAACAGGTCGACCCCGGCGGGTTTGTCCTTGGCGGAGAGCCCGAGGCCGAAGCCGAGCAGCAGGCAGGCCGCCGCGATTGCGGACACGTTGCGATGTCTCATTGTGCCGTTACCTCCTGGAGATAGCCTATCAGCGATCGCTTCTGAACATTCCTCGCGCCCCGGCGTCTACCTCCTCCACGCCGGCGGCTCCCGAGGGGATGTCCGCGCCGGACGTCCGTGGAAGACCGCCGCGATCAAGGAGGAGGGAATGACCAGGAGCACATCTTTTCTGTTCGTCTGGGTCGTCGCCGGTTGGGCCGCCGCGGCCGGCGCGGCTCCATCGCCGGGCCCCGAGCTCTCAACGCCGGAGCTCGCTGCGCCGCTCGCCGCTGCGCCGTCGCCAGCCGCGCGCAAGGCGCAGCTCCTCGCGCGTGCCAGGAGCCCGCGGCCGGCTGCGCCGGACAGGGCCAGGGCCGTGATCGTCGACTGCGCCCGCGGAGAAAAGCTGCAGCGGGCCATCGACAGGAGCTCGGGGGAGGTCACGATCGAAATCAGAGGGCTCTGCAACGAGAACGTGCGGGTGGAGCGGCGCAAGCTGACCCTGCATGGCCTCGATCCCGCCACGGACGGTATCCGCGGCGTGGTTGCCGACCCGCCGGCCACCGCGGCGCTGGAGATCTGGTACTCCGAGCTGGTCCATCTGGAAAACCTCTCGATCACCCACGCCGGAGGCGTGGGGCTCGGCCTGTGGTTCTCGGGCGCCGAGGTTCGCAACTGCCGCATGATCGCGAACGCGAACAACGGTGTCCATGTGTCGCTCGGCAGCTTTCTGGATGGGACCGAGCTGACCATTTCCAACAACGGCCGCGCAGGGCTCAACGTGCAGCGCAGCTCCCTCGCGTTCTGCCTCGGCTGCCGGTTGGAGAACAACGCCACCTGGGGGGCGATCGCAAGCTCCGGCGGCCTGCTGTCGGTGCTCGACGGTGTGATCACCGGGAGCCGCGGCCTTCAGGCCGTCAACGGCTCGTATGCCGATATCGACTGCGTGAGCGAGGAGACGCTCTATCCCTGCAGCCTCAACGTGACCAGGACGGCGGCGCTCACCAACGCCGACGCGACCGTGGCGCTCTATGGAGCCGGACCTTTCGCGGGCCAGATGATCGCGTTCGACCGCGGGGAGATCGATGTATACGGAGCGCAGCAGACCTCGACCGGGGTGAACCCGGCGGGACACCCGCTCGCCAACTCCTTCGAGTATTTCTCCACTCTGGTCGCCGAGCCTTATTTCGATGCCGCGGAGGTCGCCCACCAGAGCCAGATCCTGGGACCGACGCAGATCAACACCTTCTCGCGGGCCCTGCTGATCGACGGCACCGCCGTCAACGGCAACTTCTCCTGTACCAGCGCCGGTGACGCGTGGGCCGATGCCGGCGTCACGGTCAACGGAGGCGCGATCAGCGGTTGCGAGCACGTTCCGCCGCCGGTGCCGTAGAACGCAGCCGGCCACCTCGCACCGAGGTGGCCGGCCCAAGCCGGCTACTTGCCGGCGGCAGCGCCTTTGTCACCGATCTTGTAGCTGATTCCCACGTGGGCGCCGAAGACCCGGTCCTGATCTCCGAGGAACTCGGGTTTGTCGGAGTAGACGATGGTCAAGGGGAGGGTCATCCCTCCCTGGACTGGGACCACCAGCGAGAGGCGGGCGACGAAACGGTCGTTCTCGAGCGGTGTGTTTGTGCCGGCGAGCTTGATGCTCTCGTCGGCGTCGACCCACTCGATCGTGAAGGTCGAACGGGGGTCCTGGCGCCCGGTCATTGCCGGGAGCTGGGGCAGTCCAGCCGCCAGGAGGGTCTCCGGCTTTTCCGTGCGCCGCGGCCACAGACGGGTCCAACTCAGGCTGGCGCGCCAATCATCGGAGCGGGGCAGGTTGAGGGCGGCTGTGCGATCGATCTCGACAGGCGTGGTGGAGCCCGGGGAGCTGACCGACTCCTTGTAGTTGTAGGAGAAGTTATAGGATTGGTTGCGGCGGAAGCTCGCACTGAAAATGACTTTGTCCTCGTACTGGTAGGCTCTGTCGGTGACTCCCCGCTCGTAGGCGTCCAGGTAACTAGGTTCCTTGATCCCCTCCCGTTTCATCTGATGATATTCACGCAGCATCGAATTGAAGTTGCGCGTGCCCATCTCATAGCTGGCGGTGATCGCCGCGGTGTCGGGGCCGATGACGTCGTCGCTTGCCCGGTAGGAGCCCTGGAGGACGATCTGAGGCTGGTTGTCGATCATTGCGGGGAGGGCGTCGAGCTTGTTGTCCGTGATCGCCTTTTGGACTGCCGCTGTCACGTCGGCGGAGAGCAGGGCCTCCTTGCGGAGTACGTCGACGAGCTGTTTGTAGGCCTCCGGGTTCACGGACTCCACTGTTGCGAGGCAGATACTGTCCAGCCGCGCCCCTTGCGGTCCCAGTTTCTCGGGATCATCCGGCTGAGCGAGCCCGTCTCTCACTGCCGCCTCCTCGAAGACGGTCTTGAATTCTGTGAAGAGCTTGCTGCGTGCTCGGCTGATCCGATCAGTCCTTTGATCGATATCGGCGAAAGCCCCTTGCAGGGCCTGTTCCAGGAGACCGCTCGCGAGATTTCTGTAGAGCTCGTAATTCCTGCCGAACATCTTGCGTGTGTTGTCCCAGGTCCCGGCACGCCGCTGGAGACCATAGGACAGTGCGAGGGTCAGATCGCTGAAGTCGTCGACCTTGCCGAGGAGTGTTTTGCGCTGAGCTTCACGCGCGGGCTCGACGATCTTCTCTTCGAGAGCCTTGAAGACCTGGGGTTGGGTGGCGGTTGCGTTCAGCGACAGGTTGCCGTAAATACCGACCGGGATCGGATTGAACTTGGCCGTCACCGACGTCTTGTCTGCATTCGAGGCGACCTCGTTGACGGCGAACTGGAACAACGGGAGGAAGTCGGCGATCGTCGCGTTGACGCGGTCCGCGAAAGCGGGGGGCGCTGCGGCGGTCGTGGGCTTCTGGGCGATGGCCTTGGTCGTTGCGGTTTCGAGAGTCTGCTTGGCTGCCCCTTCGGCGACCTTCTCGCTGGTCAAGCTCCCAATCTTGCCGCCTGGGCATTTCGCGTCCGCTTGGGGCGTCGGTTCGGGCTGTGCCCAGGCGGATCTCGCGCCAAGGATGACGGCCCAGCTCAGCAGACAACCTGAGATGAGTGATTTCGTGCTCATCGGAGTCTCCTAGAGGACGTCGATCGTCCACACAGCGATCTCGCCCGCGTCGTTCCGGCTGCAGGTGTCCACTCCAGCGCTGGTCTGGGCCGTGATCTCAAGGGTTTCCGCGGGGTCTTGAGGTTGGACGATGATCCTCAGGGTGTAGCTCATTGCCGCTTCGAGCTGCAAGTCGAACCCGGCCTGGAGCTCGGCGAACGGGAAGTCCTGACTGTGACCGGTGGTGGGGCCGGTGATCCGGAGCCGGCCGACACCGGCGAATACGTTTTGGGCGTCCGTGATCCGAAACTGGAACGTCTGTCCGGGTTTGCCGATGAGATGGCGGGAGCAGGGCATCTTGGTCTCCTTTCGCCAAGAGGAGACGGACGCACTTTCCTTTTTCACGGGAGTCACTCCCGGCAGCCCTTTCCCTGTGGTAGCCTCCGCCTGTTTCACCACCGCGAAGTACCGGGAGCGCTGAACCGGAGGCGACCGCAGGGCGGTCTCGCGCGGTCTCCTCCCTGTTTTCCGGGGGACCGGAGAAGGAGGAAGCATGAGCGATCAGGAGGGAGCCTGGACGCGCCGGCAGTTCCTCGAGATGGTGGGCAAGGCGGGTGGGGCGGCGGCGGTCTATGAATCGATGGTGGCGCTCGGCTTGATGCGAGTGCCGGAGGCTCTGGCGGCGCCTCCGCCGGACCTCCCCGAAGGCTCTCTGCGCGGGGTCCGCGTCCTGGTCCTGGGCGCCGGCGTTGGAGGGCTCACCGCCGCCTGGCGGCTCGCCAAGGCCGGCGCCGACGTGACGGTCCTCGAGGCGGCGAACCGGATCGGCGGACGCAACTACACCGTCCGCCAGGGCGACAAGATCCTGCAGAAGGGACGCCCCGACCAGGTGTGCCAGTTCACCTCCAAGGACCTGTACCTGAACGCGGGTCCCGGACGCATTCCCTATCACCACACGGCCTTGATCGACGTCTGCCGCGAGATCGACGTGAAGCTCGAGGTCTACATCATGGAGACCCGCGCGAACCTCTTCCAGACCGGCCAGGCGTTCGACGGCAAGGCGGAGATCAATCGCCGGATCGCCAACGACACGCGCGGCTACATCTCGGAGCTGCTGGCCAAGGCGACGTTCCGCGGAGCGCTCGACGGCGAGCTGACCAAGGAGGACCGCGAACGGCTGATCGACCTCCTCCTCGTCTTCGGCAAGATCCGCTGCGAGGACCAGTACGCCTACACAGGGTCCTCGCGGTCCGGCTACAAGATCCCGCCGGCGGTGGTCGAGCCCGGCAAGATCGTCGAGCCGCTGTCCTTCCAACAACTGCTCAAGTCGCAGTTCTGGAAATATCGTTTCTATAAGCCGGAGGACTTCGAGTGGCAGACCACTCTGTTCCAACCAATAGGTGGAATGGATCAGATTCCGAAGAAGCTGGAGGAGGCGATCAAAAAGATCAAACCCGACGCCATCCAGCTCGATGCCCAGGTCGTCCTCGTCCGCCAGTCGGACCAGCCCGGGCAGGAGATCGAGGTCCACTGGCGCAAGCCGGGGTCGTCAGAGGTGCAGAAGGCCACGGCCCAATATTGCATCAGCAACATCCCGGTGCCTCTGCTCCGGCGGGCGATCGACAACGACACTTTCGAGGAGGAGTTCATCCGCGCGGTGGGAGCGGTGCCCTTCGCGCCAGCCTGCAAGGTAGGTTGGCAGGCGGACGGGAGGTTCTGGGAGACCCGCAACCAGATCTACGGCGGGATCAGCTGGACGGACGACGTCATCACCCAGTTCTGGTACCCGTCAGCGGGTTTCTTCACGCCGACAGGGATCCTGACCGGCCTCTACAACTACGGGGAAAACGCCGTGCGCTTCGGCCGCCAGAGCCTGCCGGAGCGCCTGCAGACCGCGGCGGCCGGAGCCCGCAAGCTGCATCCGGAGTTCGACGATCACGTGGACATTCATCTGGGCCTGTCCATCGCCTGGCAGGAGGTGCCCCACCTGGAAGGAGGCTGGGCGGAATGGACGGACAACGCGGAGAACCGGCGCGCCTACCGGCGGCTCCTGATCCCTGACAAGCGCTTCTGGATCTGCGGCGACCAGGTCTCCTATCTCCCCGGCTGGCAGGAGGGTGCCGTGCTCTCGGCATACCACGTCCTGAGGCAGCTCCAGCGCACCGTCCGCAGGCAGTCGATCGAGCTCGCCCTGCCCGCGGAGCTCGCGGCGCCGGATGCAGCGTTCATCACCGGTTCCGAGACGCCCTGAAGAACCTTCACCCCCGGCCCCTCTCCCACAAAGTGGGAGAGGGGCACAGGGCAACCACAAGGGTTGCCCCTACCCGAACCTCGGACAAGGCCGTGACGGAAAGCATAGGTAGGGACAGGCCTTGTGCCTGGACTCCCTCTCCCTGGGGAGAGGGCTGGGGAGAGGGAGATCGAATCAAACGGGGACGGGGGTGAGGGTCCGGCGGAGCCGGCCTCTTCCTA